>ENA-UOWO01006394-UOWO01006394.1-activated-sludge-metagenome-genome-assembly--contig:-NODE-6394-length-12058-cov-8.352995_pt1 | contig 12058 bp, 10 predicted proteins | sample MGYA00238148_ERZ761564 | MGnify/ENA primary metagenome ERZ761564 (study PRJEB28885, sample SAMN05720194) | activated sludge metagenome | isolation source: Anaerobic digester | place: USA...
CTGGTCGATTCCCTCCATATTCGCGGCGATGCCGAACGCGTGATCGGCAAGAGAGAATATAGCGCCCCCGTGCGTCGTGCCGTAGACGTTCGTCGTGCCCTCCGCCGGCATCGCCACCCGGACACGGCCGCCCTCGATCTCCGTGACCGCCATACCGAGCAGGCGGGCAAACTCACAGGCATCGGAGCGCTGCACCACCCTCGCATAGGCCTCCGGGATGGATGGGGTCCTCTCCATGGAACTACTTATACTCCCGCTGCGAGTAGGTGGCGCCGCCGGCGTCGCCGCCGGATAAAACGATGTATAACCATTCCCAAACCGACTTCAGCGTCCCGAACTGCTGGTAGCGCCGCATCGAGAATCCGACTTTCAGGCGGGTGTCGAGGCGGACTCTGCCGAGTTTACGCATCCGCTGCGCTATCTCAAGGTCGTCCCCGGCATCGATGCAGCGGTACATCCCGGCCCGGATGAACGCCTCGCGGTCAAACGCCGTGTTGCACCCGAGCGTGAAGTAGATTGTCCGGGTGTAGCAGCCAAGACGCGCAAAGGTGTTTGCACCCAGAAGCGAGAGATGGTTCTTAAGCCCCCCCTCGATCGGGTAGACCGTGCCGTAGAGCTGCACGATATCCCGCTCAGCAAAGTTTTGCCCGATCCGCTCCACCCAGTCGCGGGGGAGGATGCAGTCGGCGTCGGTCGTCGCGATGATGTCGCCGCTGGCCGCCATCGCACCGTCGTTTCGGGCTCCCCCCACCCGTTTGCTCGTCTGGATGAAGACCTTATCCGCGAGGGGCTCTGCGAGCTCGCGGGTCCGGTCCCTTGAGTTCCCATCGACGACGATGATCTCGTAGGTCTCCCGCGGGACCGTCTGGTCGGCAAGAGACGCAAGGCAGCGCTCTATGTTCTGCTCTTCGTTGTACGTCGGCACGACGACCGAGATCATGCCTCGATCAACTCCCGGTACAGTTGTTGATGCCGTTGTGCTATAAGCGTGATGTCGTAGTTCTCCGTCGAGGCGCGGGCACGGGAGGCGCAGCGCCGCAGGGCCGCATCATTGTTCACGAGAACCCGCGCATCGTCGAGATCTCCAAAGAAGAGGACCGAGTCGCCGAAGATCTCCTTAAACTCAAAGATATCCCGGGCGATGACCGGCAAACCCGCCGAGAGGGCTTCGACGATCACGAGGCCGAACGTCTCGGCGTGCGACGGCATGAAGAAGACGTCCGCCCCGCTGTACGCCCGGGATATGTCGTCGATGATCCCGGTGAATATGACGTTTGCGTGGGCATGGGTCTTGAGCATCTGGATCTTCGCGTAATCCTTCGAGAGCGTCCCGTAGGGGAACCCGCCCACCCAGACCCAGGTCATGTCGGGGTGCTGGTCGGCAAGCCTGAAGAAGTCGTAGATGCCTTTCCGGGGGGTCTGCTGGCCGACGGAGAGCACCACCCTCTGGCCGGGTTCGATCTCGAACTCATCGCGAAACGACTTCCTCTTCTTCTTGTCCCGCTTGAAGTACGCCCGGTCGACGCCGTTCGGTATGAGGGTCTTTGGTACGTCGGGGACGAGCTGTTCGGTCTCGCGGCGGCAGGGCTCCGATATCGTTATGATGTGGTCGAACTGCCGGTAGATCTTCGGGTATATCGTGTTGATCCGCTTGGAGAAAGCGACGTTCCCCTCGTTCAGCCGTGGGGTCGAGTGGGCGGTCAGGACCTTCACGCCCTCGGTGAACTTCAGGTGGTACATCGCCCACGGCCCGAAAGTGTGGTAGTGGGTCAGGTCGAAGTCGCCATGGTAGAGGTTGCGGGAGACCTCCATATCGGGGAGCCGGGCAAGGTGGTTATACAGGGTTCGTGCGGCCGTTGCGCACCCGATGTAGCGCAGAAAACGGAAATCTTCGACGAATATGTTGACCTTCATCCATCTCCTCTCAAAAAGTCGATCGCGCTCCGGATGCAGCCGTCCATGTTGAGGTACTCGAACCGGGAGAACCGGCCGACGAGGTCGATCCCCTTCTCCCGGCAGAACTCCCTGACGATCCCGATGTTCTTCTGGTAGTCGATATCGTAGACGACGTAGGCGAACTCCTGCCGCGCGATGCCGGTGTAGACGACGGTATCCCGCGAGGGGATGAGCCCGGCGGCGACGAGCGACGTGACGGTGTGCTCGATCAGGTCGGCATCCGCCATACGGGAGACCGCATCGCCGTCGTTGTAGGTGATCTCGGCAAGGATCGATGAGTGGCCGGCGGGTGCGACCCTCGTGCTGTAGTTTGAGGGGAACGATACCCGGTTGAAGAGGCCGGCCGCCTCGTCGGGGACATACAGCCAGGATATGTCGGGGACTTCGCCGGCGATGCCGATGAAGACCGAGCAGAGCGAGTTGTAGCGGAGGGCGTCGCAGGCCGCCTGCACGTCGGCCGGGACACCTGAAAGGCAGGGGAGCAGGTTCTGGAGGGGGATCGTCGATATCAGGCGACCGGCATGGACGGTCTCGCGGCCGTCGCTGACGGCAAACCCATCGCCCTCCTCGCGGATGGAACTGACCGTAAAGCCGGTCCGGACGGCGGGGAGGACCGGTTCTGCGATCGCCCTGACCAGCGCCTCGATACCGCCCTCCACCGGGTAGGAGAAGACCGCCTGGTGGGTGTAGCCCTCGGTCTCGATACCGATGGCCGACCGGATGATATCCTCGATTGGCGGGCGGGGGATCCGCCCGTCCACCCAGTGGTGCGACATCCGGTCGGCCGGGTAGTTCCAGATCTTCTCGTTATAGGGGAGCATGTAGCACTCGGCGATGCCCCGGCCGAACGTGGAGACGATCCATTCGGCAAAGTTTGCCGGCGGCGGGACCTCGCCCTTCTCGACGGCGATCAGGTTCCTCACGAACTCGTTGATGCAGAAGAAACGGTCCTCCGCGGGCAGATCCATAAGGCCGTTCTCGAAGGGGTATTTGACGTAACGCCCTTTGTAGAGGATCTTTGTGTTGCGCTTCCGCCGGTCGGCGTTCCCGCCGAGGGCCGAGAGCATGAAGGAGAGGGCTTCCGCGTCGCGGGAGAAGATGATGTGCGACCCCCCGATATCGAACGTGAACCCCGCCTCCGTCTTCGAGCGGCAGAGCCCCCCGATCGTCTCGCCACGTTCGAGAACGGTCACATCGTCGCCCCGCTCGTGGAGCAGGCGGGCCAGCGTTACCCCGGTGAGACCGCCACCCAGTACCGCCGTTTTCACATTCCTATTGTTTAATGCCGAAGCCTTATATGGTTGACCATCCGCGCTGCATCGAGTTGACCTCTCCAGGGGAGAAATCGGGCCGCAACCCCGGCACCCTTCCGGCGATCCGCGGAGGCGTCCGGTGATGCGTAGAGGATCGGGCGTCCTTCCGGCGATCAGGAATGCTCCTATTTTGCCCTTCTCTTCGCGAGGACCGTGCTGGTTTCGATCGCTTTCTCGAGGGGCCGGACCATGTAGGCGGGCATCTTCTCTACCACATCCCGCCTGAAGGCAGGAATGCTCATCGCAAGAGAGGTCGCCCGGGTGACGATCCGCTTCGGGTAATCCCGGGTGGGAAAGTCATAGAGCCCGTGCTGCCGGTAATACCGGTCGTCCGCCTTGAAGATCGCCCGCATCCCGCCCCAGATCTCGTCACGGAAGATCTTGTGGCCGGCGACGGCCGGGAAGGTGGCCGGCGCGATATACCCCCGTTCCGAGAGCCGGACGGAGCGTTCGGCGAGGGTGTGCAGGACGGCATCGATCCTGTCCGATTCGTCGGTCACGATCCCTGCAAGGTTGGCCCCCTCCATCGTCGCGAGGCCCGTGAGGACCTCCCGGAGGTTCGGGAGGTGGCCGAGCGGCCCCTCCACCAGGTACGCGATCTGCTTTCCCTCGAATGCCGGCACGTGGCCGTTTGAGAAACTCCGGTCGAAGAACTGCTTCCAGGCGGCGGAGAAGAATCGGTCCCGGACGGTCCCGGCCATGACCAGTATATCCGCCGGGACGACATACTCGTTCCAGAACGCCCGGAAACCGTCGTCGTAGATGCAGGTGTTCTCGAAGGCGCACCGGCAGCACCCCAGGCAACCGCCTTTCATCCCGGCGTCCCTGACGTGGGCGACCTGGACCGGACCCGCGTAGCACGCCGCAAGGTGCCGGACCATCGCCTCCTGGCCGGAACCGGGTTCGGCGTCGTGGAGGATGACCACCCGTCTTCCGCGGGTATCCACCGCGGCCGGCGAGGTTTTTAGAACGCGGCAAGCGGAGGCTGCGGGCAATGGTGGAAATACTCTCTGGACCGGCCGTTGCTCGATGATTGCCTCCAGGAAGTCAGAGAAGAAGAGGATGAACTGCTCCTGGAACGCCTCATTTCGGAGGTCTTCCATATGGGCGGAGCAGAAACCGGTGTAGAGCATCCCGAGGTCGTCGCAGACCCCGTGCAGGTAGGCGTGGGCGGTGTGATCGAAGAAGCGGATGGAGGTGGTGAGGCAGGCGGCATACTTCCCGGAGAATGCCTCCGCCGCGTTCCGCTCGCCGACCAGTTCGATGAACCGCTTGAGCTGGGCCGGGACCAGCATGACGTAGACCGGGGTCGCCCAGAGCACCCCGTCACAGTCCTCCACCGTGGCGAGCAGCCCGCGCCATACCTCTTCCCGCTCTTCAATCGCCCTGATCTCCCTTCCCGCATGCACGACAGTGAAGGTGTGGTCCGGGAATGCCTGCTCGAGGAACCGGACATACTGGAAAGTGACGCTCTTCTCGCCCTTGGGACTCCCGGAAATGACAGAGATCTGCATGGTTCAGCCGCTTGTGTCTTATATACGGATCTGAAGCCGGCGGGCTGATATACCTTGCGGGAAGGGGGGATACGCACCTCCCCGGCGCAAAACGACATCACGCGGAAAGCATAGGACCGTGCCGCCACGGCCTGGAACCGGATCGGTCTCCGTGATCCTCTTTTGCAGGTCGTCAAGGCTTATTCTTCCGGCATCGATGTAATACGGCATAATTGCCTCTTACGAACGCTGCGTGGGACCTGTCACCCGGCTCTTCTCGTGCGGTTTCGCCCCGCCTGCCTCTCCATATCCGCAACCGTCACATCCGGGTGCCGGTAGCGCTGCCTCCCCTCGGTTCGGCTCCCGGCCTGGATAGCCCCGGCCGGGCAGAGGTGGATGCACCCGCAGCAGAGTTCGTAGCGGTGGTTCCAGACTGGTCGCCCATCGACCATATCGATGTTGCCCGCCGGGCAGACGGCGGCGCCTCCGCCTCCCCCGTGCGTGACGACCACGAAGAGGTAGCCCGCCGGTGCGGTGTCGAAGCGCTTTGCAAACGCCGTCACCATCGCCGGGAGCCCGGAGAAGTAGACCGGGCAGACGATCCCGATCCGGCCGGCCTCCGGAGCGATGGCCCCGGGGGTGTTTGCGAGCGATGCGATAGGGACGATCTCACAGCCCCCGAGGACTGCGGCGATCTTTTTTGCGGCGGCAAGCGAGTTGCCTGTCCCGGTGAAGTAGTAGATGACGATCCTCATGGCAACCTCAAACGACCCGGCTCGATCCGGCCGGCATGCCGGCTCCTGCACGCCCGATCTCGCTGTCCGCCGGCTATGTCAGCAGTCTATGTGGTTCCCCGGAGGAATATGGACTTTGCGAAGGCGATCGGCACGGCGCACCATCACCCTCATGCAGAAGAAAAAGAGAAGGTGCCGGGAGCGCCCCGGCCTCAGTGCTGGCGGGGCGTATCCTGTTCGACCAGCCAGGCATCCCCTTTGCTGCCAGCCCGTGAAGGCTGACCGGACGACTGGATGAACCAGCCGGTCCGGGTGGTGTCGAGGGTATCGGTAGAGATCCGGGCAGTGAGGAGGCTCACGGCGATCATGGCAAGGGCCGAGAGCAGGAGCGCGTAGAAGCTGAAGTGTACGGGGAGCGATCCTACGAACTTGGACCAGTAGCCAAAGACCCCGGCCGCGATGAGCCCGACTGCCATACTCGCGATCGCCCCCTCCTTTGTCGCGCCGCGCCAGTAGAGCCCGGCGAGCAGCGGGACCGCGAACGTCGCGAGCATCACGCCGATACCCATCCAGATCAACCACGCGAGCATCTCGGGCGGGTTGATGGCAAGCAGGAGCGTGCCGCCGGCCCCGAGGACGACTGCGACCTTTGATACCAGGAGGACCTCATCGTCGGATGCCGAGGGCCGGAAGATGTTCTTGTAGATATCCCACGCAAACGAGGTGCCGACGGTGAGCATCAGCCGATCGGTCGTGGACATCACCGCCGCGAGGACGATCACCGCAAAGAACGCCCAGAGCAGCACGCTCGGCATCGCGTACTCGACGCCGACGATGAAGGAGTAGTCCTGCGCGTTCACGGCGGCGGGGAGCGTGATCGCCCCCTCCGTGGCGAGCGACCGGACGGCAAACCCGGTGAACTTGACGAGGAACATAACGACCGCGTAGATCGCAAACGCGACGAGCGGCGCCCACTTGAAGTAACGAGCCTCCTTTGCGGCAAGGACGTTGTTGATGACGTGCGGTGCGCAGGCGAGCCCGACCATCAGGAGGATCCCAAACGAGACCAGGAACTCCGGCGTCGCGTAGGCGTACGGGGCATACGCCGCCGGATACCAGGGTTCGACAAAGTTCGGGTCGACCCCGGCAAGGACCGTGTTGATGTGATCGAGCCCGCCGGCGCTCATGATCACCGGCGGCGCCATCAGGAGGACGCCGAGGATCAGGATGCCGCCCTGGATGAGGCCGGCCCACGATACGGCGTAGAGCCCCCCGACGACCGTGTAGGCGGTGATGATGACACCGGATATGAGGAGCGCCTGCCAGTGGGGGATGCCGAAGAGCCAGACAAGCACGATGGTGATCGCGGCATACTGCCCGACGAGGTAGATCAGCGAGACGACGATGCCCGAAACGGCCGAGAGGCCACGGAGCGCCCGCGGGCTCTCAAACCGTTCCGCAAGGTAGTCCTGGATGGTCAGGTAGCCCCGTTCCTTCCCGACGGCGTTCAGTTTCACCCCAAAGACGATGATGCAGAACGAGGCCGCGAGCGGAACGAAGATCTGCTCCCATATTCCCGGCCAGCCCGACGTGTATCCAAAGCCGCTCACGCCGAGCAGGGTCATCCCGCTGCAGATCGAGCAGACGATCAGGATGGTGAAGACCCAGAACCCAAGCGACCTTCCGGCGAGGATGTAGTCCTCGGTGGTGTGGATCTTCTTAGATGCCCAGCTCCCGATACCGATGAGCACGATGAAGTAAAGTCCGATCACGGCGAGCACGGTGAGGTCCGCCATTCAGGGGGCCTCCCTGAACCGGAGCCCCCAGAGGGTGAGCACCACGATGACGAGAACGGCAGCGCCGCCCACGATGACTCCCGTGTGGAGAGGTAGTCCAAAGAACATGCTGCGTTAAGGTATGACGTTGTATGTGATAACGCGATCGCCAATGGGGCGGAGAAATCGCCCCGATGGCGCAGAGAGTATATCTCACTAAAAAGAGGATTATTTAGAACTCTTCACGGTCTTTGCACCGCGGAGGATGGCAATCTTACCTGTGCGGACGAGTTCCTTGATGCCGTACTGGCGCAGGAGGCTCTCGAGCGCGTCGATCTTTCCCGTATCCCCGGTCACCTGGAGCACCAGCGTCTTTGCACCGACGTCGACGACCTGGGCACGGAAGATATCGGCGATCTGCATGACCTCGGCGCGGGCCGGGCCGGTCTCCGTCGCCACCTTGATGAGGGCGAGCTCCCGCTCCACGTTCTCGCGCTCCGTCAGGTCCGAGACCTTGATGACGTCGATGAGTTTGTTCGTCTGTTTCATCACCTGCTCGACGACGCCGTCATCGCCGTTCACGACGATCGTGATCCGGCTCATGTTCGGTTCTTCGCAGGTCCCGACGGCGAGGCTCTCGATGTTGAACCCCCGGCGCGAGAACATGCCGGCAACCCGGCTTAAGACGCCCGCCCGGTTCTCCACGAGAACGCTCAGGGTGTGCAGTTTCATTGGCGCACCCCGATCATCTCGTTGATCGCAGCACCCGCGGGGACCATGGGGAAGACGTTCTCCTCCCGCTCGACCCGGAAGTCGAGGACGAACGGCCCGTCGGTGGCAAGCGCGGTCTCGATCGCCTCACGGACGCCGGCCTTCTCATCGACCCGCATGCCCTCGACCCCGTAGGCGTGTGCGATCTTGACGAAGTCGACCGGCGGGAGCTCGGTGTAGGAGTAGCGGCGGTCGTAGAAGAGTTCCTGCCACTGGCGGACCATGCCGAGGTACATGTTGTTCAGGATCATGACCTTGACGGGGATCCGGTAGTGCGCCACCGTCCCGAGTTCCTGGATGTTCATCTGGAAACTCCCGTCGCCGGCGACATCGACGACCGGGACGTCCGGCCGGGCGAAGTGGGCGCCGATGGCCGCCGGGAACCCGTAGCCCATCGTGCCAAGGCCGCCGGAGGTGATCCAGGTCCGGGGTTTCTTGAAGCAGTAGTAGAGGGCGGTCCACATCTGGTTCTGGCCGACCTCGCTCGTGATGATAGCCTCGCCCTTCAGTATATCGGAGAGCTCGCGGATGACGTACTGCGGGCGGAGGTGGTCGTCTTCGCGGTAGGTGAGCGGGTACTGTGCCTTCCAGGCGTTCGTCCGGGCAACCCAGTTCGTTGTGTCGCCGCGCTTCTGCATCCGCCGGAGGAGCGCTTGAAGCACCGCCTTCACGTCGCCCACGATCGGGACGTCGACCGGTTTGTTCTTCCCGATCTCCGCAGGGTCGATATCGATGTGGATGACTGCAGCGTTCGGCGCGAACGTCCCGATCCTGCCCGTCACCCGGTCATCGAACCGGACGCCGACGGCGAGGAGGAGGTCGCACTCCGTCACCGCGTAGTTTGCGGACTGGGTGCCGTGCATACCGAGCATCCCAAGAGAGAGGGGATGGTCGCCCGGGACGGCGCCAAGACCCATCAGGGTCGTCGTCACCGGGATCGCAGCGGTTTCCGCGAACTCCAGGAGTTCGGCCGACGCTCCCGAGAGGACCACGCCGCCGCCTGCGTAGATGAGCGGGCGCTCTGCCTGGACGACCAGATCGAGCGCTTTATCGATCTGGCGGACGTGCCCCTGGTAGGTGGGCTGGTAGCCCCGGAGGCAGACCTCACCGGGTGCGGCCCCGCCGCCCTTCACCTCGCCCGTGGTGACGTCTTTGGGGAGGTCGATCAGCACCGGGCCGGGCCGGCCGGTCCGCGCGATGTAGAACGCTTCCTGGATGGTGCGGTCGAGGTCGCCGGCATCTTTCACCAGGTAGTTGTGCTTGGTGACCGGCATCGTGATGCCGGTGATGTCCGACTCCTGGAACGCATCGTTCCCGAGGAGGCCGGTCGGCACCTGGCCGGTGAGCGCCACGATCGGTATGGAGTCCATGTACGCCGTCGCGATCCCCGTGACCAGGTTGCACGCGCCGGGACCGGATGTGGCAAGGCATACCCCTACGCGGCCGCTTGCGCGCGCGTAGCCATCGGCCGCGTGCGCCGCTGCCTGCTCATGCCTTACCAGAATATGCCGGATCGACGAGTCGTAGAGTTCATCGTAGATCGGCAACACCACGCCGCCGGGGTAGCCGAATATGGTATCCACCCCTTCACGCTGCAGCGCTTCAATCAGAGTCCTGGCTCCGGTCTTCATGCTCTTCACTGAGTAGTCTGTTCATCCCGGCGATAACTGCTTCGACACTTGCCATGATGATGTCGGTTCGGGCACCCCGTGATGTCACGGTCTTCCCGTTCCGGCTGAGTTTCACCGATACGTCAACGACGGCATCTGTGCCTCCCGTTATCGCATCGACGCGATATTCATCGAGCCGGACGCTGCCGACGTTCGCAACCGATTTCTGGAGCGCGCGGATTGCCGCATCCACCGGCCCGGTCCCGACTGCGGCACCGGTGACCTCGCCGCCGTTGACGAGCATCGTCACCGAGGCGGTCGGGACCGCGTTGCTCCCCGAGACGATGGTGAACTGGCGCAGTTTGAGGCAGGGCGTAAACTCGATCTCCATGACGGTGTCGGCGATCGCCATGATGTCGGCGTCGGTCACCCGCATCCCGGCATCCCCGATCTGCTTGATCCGGGCGACGATCTCCGCGAGCTGCGCACTGTCGGGGGCATACCCCATGTCGTTGAGGGCGGCCTCGACCGCCGTCGACCCGGAGTGTTTCCCGATGACGATCCGGCGCCTCCTTCCCACCCGCTCGGGCCGGAGGGGTTCGTAGGTGCTTGCATTCCGCATCACCCCGTGGGCGTGGATGCCGCTCTCGTGGGTGAAGGCCATCTCGCCGACGATGGGTTTGTTGGTCGCAAGCGGCACCCCGGTCAGCCGGGCGACGTGGGTCGAGAGCGGATAGAGTTCTTCTGTCCGGATGCCGGTATCGACCCCGTAGAGGGTCTCAAGCGACATCACCAGCTCTTCGAGGGCCGTGTTCCCCGCCCGCTCCCCGAGGCCGTTGACGGTGACGTGGGCACAGGTTGCCCCGGCGCGGAGGGCGGCGACGGTGTTTGCGAGCCCAAACCCAAGGTCGTCGTGGCAGTGGATGGAGAGCGGTGCAGAGAGGAGCGGCGGTATGATCGCGGCCGCCCGCTCAGGCGTGAGGAGCCCGACGGTGTCGCAGAAGCAGAGCCGGTCGGCCCCCCGCTCGACTCCTTCGCGGAATACCTCCGCGAGGAACGCCTGGTCGGCGCGGGATGCGTCTTCGCCGGATAATTCCACGATCAGGCCGCGTTCTTTCGCGTACTCGACGGCGCTCCAGGCCATGTCACAGACCTGCTCGCGGGTCTTTCTGAGCTTCGCGCTGATGTGGAGATCGCTTACCGGGACGACGAGGTGGACGGAGTCGGCGCCGGCGTCTGCGGCGAGGTCGATATCCCCGGCAAGAGCCCGGACGTAGGTGCAGCACTCGGCGGCAAGCCCGGCTTCGGCGATTACGCGGATGGACTCGCGCTCTCCTGCGGATGCAGCGGCAGAGCCGGCTTCTATGACGTGGACGCCGATATCTGCGAGGTGCGTTGCGATCTCAAGTTTCCCGGCCGGCGTGAGCGAGACACCCGGTGTCTGTTCGCCGTCCCGTAAGGTAGTGTCAAAAAAGCGGATCGATTCAACAAATAAAACAATCACTCATAGTGGGTTTCACCGGAAGAATGGTTGGCGGTGAGGCTATTTAAATATTGGGCAGTCGGGGCGGAAAAAAGGAGGGTTCATGCCGGCGCCGGGGCGCTCTCGTAGATGAGGGCGATGTAGCGGTAGACAAAGATGATGAACGCCGGTGTGAGGAGGAGGAGGAGCGGCACACCGATGAGCGGCACGAGCACGAGGACGAGCTCCACGATCGCGAGCACGACGGTCAGCACGACCAGGGCAATGAAGACGTTCAGCCACCCGATCTCCCCGATGTGGGCAACGAGGGCACGGACCCTGAAGGCTTCGCCCATCCTCCCCGTCCGGGCAAACCGGACCATCGCAAAGGTCGAGAGGATGCCGATGACGACGGCAAAGATGATGAAGACGATGAGGAGGGCGAGGAGTACGAAGATGCCCGTCTCGGGGCCGGACCCCGGGATCGTTGTCGTCGAGACCGGGATGAAGTATGCGCAACGGATACACTGTTGTGTTGCCAGGCAGACGCCCGGGGTCGTTGTCGTCGAGACCGGTATGAAGTATGCCGCAAGGCCTACGATCGCGAGGACCCAGACCGGGATTGCGTAGACGATCGTGATGACGATCAGTTTGATGCCGTCGACGAAGAGCCCGATCCAGCCTTCGAGTTCGGGGGCGGGCTTCGTGCCGCTCATGACCCGCAGGCTGTAGCCGTAGATGAGCGGGAATATGACCACGCTGACGAGCAGGAGGAGCCAGCGGACCCACCTGCCCCAGAGGGCTTCCTTCGTGTAGTCGAAGGATTCGCTGAGTAACCGGATGTAATCCATGGGTATCACCGCATGTTCAGGTAGGAATCGTTCGTTTAGGGAGATAAGATCGGAAGAGCACACGTCTGAACTCCAGTCACGCTACGTTATCTC
>ENA-UOWO01006401-UOWO01006401.1-activated-sludge-metagenome-genome-assembly--contig:-NODE-6401-length-12051-cov-4.328693_pt1 | contig 12051 bp, 10 predicted proteins | sample MGYA00238148_ERZ761564 | MGnify/ENA primary metagenome ERZ761564 (study PRJEB28885, sample SAMN05720194) | activated sludge metagenome | isolation source: Anaerobic digester | place: USA...
CTTGTTGCCTGAACCAACTAAACCCCATTTTCCATCTTTTTTTGCCCAAGCAACATCTTCAGAAAGTGGTGTTATTTCTTGATATTTGAAATCAATTAAAACTTTACCAGTTTCATCTATTAAACCATACATAGTTCCTTTTTGAACAGGAAAAGTTCCATTTGCTGGATTTAAAGCGCCATTAAAAATCTCTTTGTTTTGTTTTTCACCCTTTTTATTGATTAGGTAAAACTCATTCACGTTTTTTACCATTGCAACACCGTTGTAAAAAGCAGAACCTGCATCAAATTTGAATGATATAATTAATTTGCCTGTAGTATCAATATAGCCAACTTTGCCATCTCTTTTTACAAGAGCAACATTATCTGAAAATCCACCAACTTCATCGTATAGTTCTGTATTAATTCTGGTTCCACTTTTATTTATAAAATAATATTTTCCGCCAGTATATTGCTTCACATAAGCTCTTCCATTCTTAAAATCACTTATTTCTGAAACATCTGCAACCGTTATGAGATTTCCTTTTTTATCATAATAGAATTTACTTGTACCATATTGTGGTTTTGCTTTTGCTAAGCCTTCACTAAATGGTCCTTCAAAAATATTGGTGAGGTCTTTGATCTTCGTGAAATTTCTGTCTATAAGATATGGTGTGCTATATGCTGATTCTTGCACGGCAGCAATACCTTCAGAAAAGTTGACTACAGAATAGTAAGATTTTGTATTTAACTTTCTGCCATCAGCATTGACAAAATCGAAAGTTATATTTTTTCCTACAAAAACACCATCATCATTAAAATCTCCAATTTCTGTATAATCTAATGGTTGCATTTTATCTGAAGCTATATCGTATAAATAAGTACTATTAGTAAATTTTACTTTTAAACTATCATCATTCTTAGTAAACTCTGTACCATAAGTAGCTACATTGTTTTGCTCTATTGTTTTTAAGAGTTTACCAGTTATATCAAATACTTCTACTTTATTTTTAAAAAGCAAAGCCACTCTGTTTTTTCTTCCTAGTAGTACAGATGTTGCACCACGTTCTGGAATAATAGTTTTAAGCGTATTGTTGATAACGGAATATTTTCCATCTCTTTTAATATGAGACAAGCCATAATCTGTAAAAGTATATAGATAATCGTAAGGTTCTAGAACTGTTTTAGCATATTTATCAATTAAACTAAATTTGTCATTCTTTTGGATTTCATAGAAATCAGTGCCAAATTTTTTCTTAATTTCTTTACATTCAATAGGTATTAATGCTTTTCCTGTAAAATCAAAAATGCCATATTTTGTTTCTGTTAGATAAGATATTTTAGATATTTTTTTCACGATAAAGAAATTATCTTCAATCGTTATATAGTCATATTCTAGTGGAATAATTTCTTTACCACTCTTATCAATGACGCCACCATTGTCAGAGCTTAGTGTATAATTTCTTGTTTTAAAAACTACTGCATATTGTCCATTAAAATCGCCACCTCTTAAATATTTTGGTTTTATAATCCATTGGTTATTCTTGTCTATATAGCCATAATAAACTGAATCGAGCAATGAAACACAAGCCAAGCCATTCTTGAAACCACTAGCACTTCTATAAAGTGCAGGAATTACAACGTTGTTTTTTTTATCAATAAAACCATAACCTTTTTCTTTACTAAAAGCAATCAATCCTTCAGATGCATAGCCTAAATATTTATACTCGAATGGAATTTGAAGTTTACCTGTTGCATCATAAGCACCAAATAAAAGTTGATTATTGATATATTTTGATGCAATCGCTAATCCATCAGAGAAAGTTTTAATATCGTTGTGTTCACTTTTAACAATAAACGAGTTTGTTTTCAATGAATAAATACTCCATTTTTTCAAAGTATCTTCTACTATAAACAAATCATCAATATTGGAAGAGTAGATTGTTTTATACTTTATTGGCAATACTTCTTTGTTTGTATTTTCATTTAGCAAACCATATCTATATTGTACCGAAAAATCATAAGCTGATTTACCAGGAATTGAATAATAGATGCTGGTTATTCCATTTTTATGCTTAGTTCCAAACAGGTAATTTTGTTGAGAATATCCATGTATACTCAGAAACAGACAAATTACTATCAGAAGTTGACGTGCCATAATGATTAAACTTTTTACTAACTCAAAATAAATTACAATTAAAATTAAACGAAATACGTGATTTATGGTATTTCTTTATTCTTTTGAGTTTTAATTTAATAAAAAATCTTATTACTTACCACTTACTACTTATTACTATTAATTATCTTTGCGATTATGGCAGAAGTAGAAAGTTTACAGAAAATCGTTTCGCATTGTAAAGAATACGGATTTATTTTTCCGTCGAGTGAAATTTATGACAATTTAGGCGCAGTTTATGACTATGGTCCATTTGGAGCAGAACTCAAAAACCACATTAAAGAATATTGGTGGAAAAGCATGGTGCAAATGCACGAAAACATCGTTGGTTTAGATTCAGCGATTTTTATGCATCCAACCGTTTGGAAAGCCAGCGGTCATGTAGATTCATTTTCTGATCCATTAATAGATAATAAAGATTCTAAGAAAAGATACAGAGCTGATGTTTTGTTGGAAGAGAAAATTGATAAGTTAAAAGAAAAAGGCGAAAAAGAATTAGCTAAGAAAAATTTATCCAACGCATCTGAAGAAGAAAAAGCAAAAGCTTCTCGCGATTATGCAAAAGGTTTGACGTTAGAAGCAGAATATGCAAAAGCTGCCGAAGCTGCTGATTTTAAACGCTACAAAGAATTGATAGAAGAATACGAAATTGCTTGCGAAGTTTCTGGTTCTAAAAATTGGACAGATGTTCGTCAGTTTAATTTGATGTTTGCCACCAAATTAGGCGCATTAGATGAAACGTCAACCGATTTATACTTACGACCTGAAACGGCACAAGGTATTTTTGTGAATTTCTTAAATGTGCAAAAAACAGCACGTATGAAAATTCCTTTTGGCATTGCACAAATCGGAAAGGCTTTCAGGAATGAGATTGTTGCACGACAATTTATTTTCCGTATGCGTGAGTTTGAGCAAATGGAAATGCAATTTTTTGTTCGACCTGGCACACAAAAAGAATGGTTTGAAAAATGGAAACAAATCAGATTAAAATGGCATTTAGCTCTTGGAACATCTGATGAAAATTTGCGTTTCCATGTGCACGAAAAATTGGCACATTACGCTGATGGTGCTGAAGATATTCAATTCAAATTTCCTATTGGCTTTAAAGAATTAGAAGGAATTCATTCCAGAACTGATTTCGATTTGTCAGAACATCAAAAATATTCTGGCAAAAAATTACAATATTTCGATTCAGAAATCAACGAAAATTATGTGCCGTATGTTATCGAAACTTCTATCGGTTTAGATAGAATGTTCTTGCGTGTTATCAGCGAAAGTTTGCGCGATGAAGTATTAGAAAATGGCGAAACCAGAACGGTTTTAAAATTACCAGCAGCGTTGGCACCAATCAAAGTAGCTATCTTTCCATTAACAAAAAAAGAAGGATTGCCAGAAAAAGCTCGAGAAATTTTTGACACACTTCGATTTGTTGGCAGAACTTTTTACGAAGAAAAAGATGCTATCGGCAAACGTTACAGAAGAATGGATGCACTTGGAACACCTTATTGCATTACGGTTGATCATCAAACATTAGAAGACAATACTGTTACTATTCGAGAACGTGATACGATGCAGCAAGATAGAATTCATATTTCTGAAATAGAGAAAATTGTTGGCGAGAAAATTGATATGAATAACTTGTTACGCAAAGCAATATAATTTAGCAGATAGAATGATTATCTTTATCTTGAAAAGAGAATAAAACACATCAAAAAAGTAGTTAACATATTATTTTTTACATGTATTGCAATCAATGTTTTTGCAGGTAATCCTGCAATTATGGGCAAATGGAAAGGTTATTTGATTTCTAAAAATATGGATTATGATAACAGAAATGGTATGCCTGTTACATTAACTATAACTGATGATGCAGACAATGGCGACTATGTTGGTGATATGGTTGTCTCTTATCGTTATCAAACAGATGTTTACCGTGCTAAATATACAGTAGAAGGCAATATTAACTATGTTGATTATACAATTTCAGTTATTCAAACTGGTCTTGTTTATTCAGATTTGTTGCCCAAAGGCTTAAACTGGTGTTTTAGTAGTGGTGATTTGAATATTTACAGAAGCACTTCTGCAAAGAAACTTTACATTGATGGTTATGTGTATGTTGATTGTACAAATGAAAATGTCAGAATGATTCTTATTAAAATGGATTAATAATTTCAACTTCCAAAATTTAATATTCGTAATGCTTTTTAGTTACTAAACTTTAGTTATATTTATAATATAACACACAAAAAGCATGAAGAAAACATCAAGTATCTATTTATCATTTCTATTTATTTTTTTATCATTTCTTGTGGAAGAGTAACTTATTCGCCTTATCCTGATATGCCTGATACTGGCGAATTTAGTGCAATAACTTACAATGTTGCAGGTTTGCCTGAAGGTATCAATTCAGATCAGTTTCCTAGTAAACACATGAAACTTATAAGTCCATTAATGAATAACTATGATGTTGTAAATTTTCAAGAAGATTTTGCCTATCATACTATATTATATAAAGATTTAAAGCATCCATATAAAACAACCTACGAAGCAAAAGTTACCTTTGGCGATGGTTTAAATACAGTTTCGACTATTCCATTTGTTGATTTCACTCGAATAAAATGGAATCAATGTAACGGCACTGATTGCTTGACACCGAAAGGATTTTCATATTGCAGATTGCGCTTCAAAGAAGATGTGTATGTTGATTTATACAATGTGCATTGCAATGCTGGTAGCACCAATCCTGATTTGGCAGCCAGAAGAAATAATATCACTCAATTATGTGCATATATTGAAACGCATTCTGTAGGAAACGCAATTATTTTAATGGGTGACTTTAATTGCAGATACACACGAACTGGCGATAATATTCGAAAAGTAGATAGCTTAGGTTTAAATAATGTTTGGGTTGAGTTGCTCAGAAACAATGTTTTGCCTTTACAAAATGACAGTTCATTAATGGATTGTGCACCAAATGCTACCAATGCAACTTGCGAAGTGGTTGATAAAATATATTATAGAAGTAGTGCTAAAATTACACTAACACCAACTTTATACAAACTTGATGGACCTGAATTCTATGATATAGATGGATTGCCTATTTCTGACCATAGACCAATGAATGCTAAGTTCTCTTACAAAATAAATTAGAATTTTAGAATGAAAGGATAGCATTGTTTGCTTTTGCTAACTCTTCTTGCGAACCAATATCTATCCAAATATCATCGTTGTGGTGAAATGCTTTTATTTCATGGTCTCTACAAATATCTAAGTACCAATCTATCATTGAAAATTTTCCTTCACAATGATTGTGTTTAAAGATTTCTGGTGAGATGATATGATAACCACTGAACGCAAATTCGTGTAAAGGATGCTGATAATCGGTTGACAGTTGACGGTCGACGGTCGACAGTTTTCTCGGAATTTTTATTTCATTAGTTTTTACATTTTCCCAGCCAAACAAAATATCTTCATCATCAAACAATAAATAGCGCGACGAATTTCTTTGTCGAACTGCCAAAGTTGCTATGGCATTATTATGCAGATGTGATTGATAGAATTTTTCAAGGTTGATGTTCGTTAAAATATCTGCATTGCAAACCAAAAAAGGTTCTTTGTTATTAAAGAAATCTTTCGCTTTCCACAAGCCACCACCAGTTTCTAAAATCTCATTGGTTTCATCAGAAATAACAATATTGATTCCGAAATTTTGATGTTGTTGCAAGAAATCAACGATCTGATTTCCTAAATAATGAATATTGATAATGATATCGTTAAAGCCATATTTTATTAGTTGTTCGATAACAATTTGCAGCATTGGTTTTCCGCCAACTTCAATCAATGCTTTTGGACAATTATCGGTGAGTGGTTTTAATCGAGTGCCTAAACCTGCGGCGAATATCATTGCTTTCATGAGACTACGTTTTTTCTCTTCTAAAATGAATAAGAGTTAAATTATCAACAGTGCTTTTATGTGTTTCAACAAACCCATTTTTGATATAAAATGTAATTGCTGGTAAATTCTTTTCAGCAGTTGATACTAAATATTGTTTTATGTCTTTTATGCTTGATAAATAATTGAATAATTTTGTTGCGATGCCATTTTTAAAATGATTTGGATGAATGGCAAGTCGACAGATTTCTACATTTTGTTGTTTGATTTGGTACGATAAGCAGCCAATTATTTCATGCTGGTTTTCGTAAACAATGAATGTTTCTGTTGAATTCATTAACTCATACAATGTTTCTGTTAATGGTGGAATTTTGTTGTAATGAATAATGTCGGCTTCTATTTGATAAGCAATTCTTTGTAAATGAAAGATTTTTTCTGCTTCTTCAGTATCTTGAATATTTATTGATTTTATCATAATGCCAATATCATTTTTAGGTGCATTAGAAAAATTAAATAAATTGTCCTTGTAATTCTCTTTCAATATGTTTTAACTGCACATCTATATTGTATTTCTCTTTGATATATTTTGCAGTTTGTTCTGCGCAATATACACTGCGATGTTGTCCACCTGTACAACCAAAATTAATTTGCAAATGGTCAAAATCTCTAGCTAAATAATCTTGTATGTTGATGTCAATTATCTTGTAAATATTTTCTAGAAAGTCTTTTACTTTTGTTTTTGTTTCTAGAAATTCAATAACAGGTTTATCTTTTCCATGTAATTGTTTGTAAGGCTCATATCTACCAGGATTTAAAATACCACGACAATCAAATACAAAACCACCACCATTTCCTGAATTATCTTCTGGAATGGCTCTTTTAAAAGAAAAACTATTGACTTCTATTTTTAAAGGTTTTTGTGAGCCATCAATCTTTAATACTTTAAATAAATCAGAATCTACCAGTTGTTGTAATACATTTTTTAATTCTGGTAATTGTTTGATGTTGTCTAAAAAATAACGAACATTTTCTAACGCAGGAATAATACTTTCTATAAAGTGACTTCTTTTCTCTATCAAACCGCGAAAGCCATACGCACCAAGTACTTGCAAAGTTCTGATTAGAATAAAGCCATTGTATCTTTCTTTAAAATCAGCTTTATCAATGGTAATTAATTTTGCTACTTCATCCGTATAAAAATCAAACAACTCCATCTTAATATCAATTGGAATTTTTGCACCAGCTTGCCACAACAAAGATGCAGCATCATATTGCAACGCACCTTTTCTGCCACCTTGATAATCTATAAAATAAGGCTTTCCATTATGTATCATCACATTCCTTGACTGGCAATCGCGAAACATGAAGTATTGATTTGGTTCTTGCAATAAATAATCACACAAACGATGAAAATCTTTGTTTAAATCTAGTTCGCTAAAGTGCGCACGTGCAATTCTTGCAAAATAATATTTAAATGAATTCAAATCCCAAAACATAGAACTTCTGTCAAATTCTTGAATAGGATAACAAGTAGAAAAATCAAAACCTTCAGCACCTTTTATTTGTAAAAACGCTAGTTGCTTTAATACTTCTTTCAAATAAGTTTTAACTTCATTATTTATTCCATTTGCTTTAATGATAGAGTATAAACTTACGTCACCTAAATCTTCTTGTAAATAATATTCATGATTTTCACTGGCAATATAAACTTGAGGAACTGCAATGTTTTTTTGGTGAAAATGTTTGGTGTGATTAATAAAGGTTTCGTTTTCTTTCGTGTCTTTGCCATACGTTCCAACGGCAGAATTTGTATTACTTTGTAAGCGAAAATATACTCTATCAGAACCAGCTTGTGGCAATTGAATAATGCTATTACATTTTTCTTTAAAATGATGTTGGTATAAATCTTTTAATATTTCTTCGTGCATGAATACAAATATAATTGAAAACTTTTCTAAAGTCTATAACTTTAATAAAGATGAAATAAAAAACCACCTCTAAAAAGAGATGGTTCATTTTATGTATTTGATATTAATTTTATTTTTTGAATAAGTTGCCTAATATGCCAACTACATCATCTACTACATTTCCATCGTTATTTCTATCTAATAATTTTGAAATTAAATCTTGATGTTGTGGTGCTTGCTGTTGTTGGTTGCCAACAACATTACTTAAAATACCAGCAATTGTACTGATGTTGATTCCACCACCTTGTTGTTGTGATTGATTACCTAAAGCGTTCAATACAATAGGTGCTAATATTTGTAAAACTTGCGATGCTTGCCCGCCACCAATACCAGCATTTTGAGAAACTGCTGTAGCCACATTTTGCTCGGCACCACCTAAAATATGTTTTAGTATAGATGCGCCTTCGCCACCTAAAGCATTTTGTGCAAGGCTAGCAATATCAGTTAAGCCAGCGCCATTGTGGTCGTTTGCAATGGCATTTGTTAGTGCAGCAGCGCCATCTTCTGTAGAAGCATTCTTATTTAATGCGTTTAAGATAGTTGGTAAAGCCAAGTTCACCGCACTTTGAGCTTGATTAGCATCCAAGCCTAATTGTTGACTGATTAACTGTGTAGCTTGTTGACCAAGAGCACCACCTAAAAGTTGTTGTAAATCCATTTTGTCGTTTTGTTTAATTAAAGTTACTTAAATTTTTATATTGATTTATATTTTAACAATTATCTTGCCAAATTGGGTACCTTCTTTCATTCTATCGAATGCTTCCACTGCATTAGCAAAATCAAATGTTTTATCTAAGATAGGTTTTATACTATAATCGTTGCATAGCTTAAGCATCTTAGAAAAATCATCATCGCTACCCATTGTAGAACCTAGTATTTGCAAATGATTCCAGAAAATTTGACGCATGTTCAAATCTTTTGGTAATCCTTTCGTTGCACCATAAAAGACAAATTTTCCGGCTGGTTTTAAGGTTGAGATTAATTCATTCATACCATCACCACAAGCACTGTCAATAATTACATCAAATCCACCAACAGATTTTGACAAATTTTTAATTGCATTTTCTTCTGTATAATTAGCACCATCTTTTGCACCTAATTTTTTGCAACTTTCTATCACTACATTTTTACTGGATGTAACATATACATTTGCTCCAATAGCGACTGCAAACAAAAATGCAAATTGGGCAACACCACCACCAACACCTGAAATTAGAACATTCATACCTTGTTCAACTTTACCTTTATTAAAAAGTGCATTATAAGCTGTTAAACCACCTAATGGCAAAGCTGCTGCTTGCTCTGGTGTTAAGTAAGAAGGTTTTTCGTTTAATCTATCCACATTAACCACAACATATTCTGATAGTGTACCAAAAGTGGGCATTCCAAAAATTTGATAATCTTTAGCCTGAAATCGATTATCATTGCCCCAATTTATATTTGGGTTGATGATGACTTCTTTTCCAATCCAATAATTATCTTCTTCATTAAAAACTTCTATAACTTCGCCACAACCATCAGAACCCAAAATTGCTGGCAACTGTATTTTTGCATATTGACCTTCACGAATCCATTGATCTCGGTGATTGAGTGCCGCATAATGTATTTTTACTAATGCTTGATTATTTGATAAGGCTGGTTTTGCTACTTCTTCTAGCTGAAAAGAATTTGGATTGAGTACGAGTGCTTGCATGTTTAAAGATTAATGAATTCAAAACTACAATTTCTTAACATTAATTTCTCGGAAACTTTAAAACCTTTTTGAGTTTCCATAGTTTATTATAAATACTTTTGCGACTCAATGGAAATTATTTTAGCTAATACAAAGAAACAAGATACATGCATTTCTTCAAAAATTTTTGAGAAAGCAAGGCATTTGTTTAATACTATTGGTATTAGAAATACCACTATGGATGATTTAGCTAAAGCGCTAGGTATTTCTAAAAAGACTTTATATAAAGAAGTAGAGAACAAAGCGGATTTAGTAAAGTTTTGTGTGCAATATGATCTAAGTCAAGATGAACAACTTATCAATAATATTTCTGAAAATACAGAAAACGCCATCGAAGAATTGGTATTAGTTGCGGCACACATCAGTAAAGAATTGCAGATTTATCATCCATCAATATTAAAAGATATTACAAAGCTTTATCCAGAATGTTGGAATCTGATAGAAAATCATAAAGACACTTTTGTAAAGAAAAATATTTCTGACAATATCAAAAAAGGAATCAATCAAGGTTTGTATAGAAAAGATGTAGATGCAGAATTAGCAACAATGATACAATTACATTTATGTTTTCTTCCTTTAGAGAACATCTATAATGACCGCAATCCTATGCAAGTTTATCAAGAAATTTTAAGATATAATTTATATGCAATTGCCACACCAAAAGGCATAGAACTATTTGAACAACTCATTAAAAAAATCAAGATTTAAAGATGAAAACAAGAAAGTATTATATTCTGCTATTAGCCATTACTTTTGGATTATCTACAACCAAGTCTTTTGCACAAAGCACTTACACTTTAGCTCAATGCATTGATTATGCAATAAAAAATCATAGAAGCCTAAAGATTGCTAGTAACGATGTTAGAGTAGCGTACGAAAGAAAGAAAGAAGGCCAATCTGCATATCTTCCACAGATTAATGGTCAGGTAAAATGGGACGATAATTTGCAATTGCAGCAGTCTGTTATTCCTCCAATCTCACTAGGTAATTTTACAACACCAGAGCAAGAGGTTCAGTTTGGAAATCAATACAATACATTAGTTGGTGTTCAGCTAGATCAGTTCTTATACAATAAATCTTTTATTGATGGAATAAGAGCGATAAAACCAAGTTATGAACTTGCAGAATTAAAAAAAGTTCAAACGGAAGAAGATATTATATATAAGACCATAACTGCTTACTACCAAATATTATTAATTAACGAACAAGAGAAACTTCTAAATCTTAATGAAAATAGATTGAATAAAACTCTACCAATAGTAAAACTACAATATGAAAAAGGTGTAGCAAAAAAGATAGATATAGATAGAGTTCAAGTAAATGTAAATAATATTTTGGCACAGAAGGTAATATTAAATACAAACAAAGAGCTTGCATTGAACAATCTAAAATACAACATGGCAATGCCTCTTGATTCTGTAATTTCTATAGATACAAATTATGCAAAAGAAATTATAGACATTAATAGTTTCTCAGATACATCCAACATAAAAAACAAAATCGAACTTAAATTACTTAGGAAAAATCTTCAATTGCAGAACGTACTATTAAAAAGAACGGCTGCAGCTTATTATCCTGTTTTATCTTTTAACGCAAGATATGCTGGACAAACATTTGGTAATGACTTTCGTAAGTCATTCAAAAACTGGTCACCTATCGCTTCTATTGGCTTTAAACTAGACATTCCAATATTTGATGGATTACGAACTGCAAGCGCAGTTAAACAATCAAAACTAAACATAGAAACATTGAAAGAAAATATTGCGATAGCAGAAGAAGGATTGAAGTTCCAAATGAAAAACTCAAACACAAAATATTCTAACGCTGTAAGAGATATTGATATAAATAAGACTAATATGGAACTTGCAAAAAATGTATTAGATGTTGTTACGCTTCAATATCAAAAAGGTACAATAGCATACGCAGAATTGCTTTCATCTGAAACTGCATATCAAGAAGCTGAAGCTAATTACATTCGTTCTTATGTAGATTTACTAAATGCAAAACTAGAAATTGATAAAGCCAACGGAAACTTAAACAATTATAAAAAATAAATGAAAATATTTTGTGTATTAACACAAACGTGCAAAAAAATACAAAACAACCATTATGAAAAATAAAATCATCATCGCTATTATCGCATTATTACTGATTGGTGCAATGGCTTACAAACTCACTCAAAACAAAAAAATTATTACTAAAAATGAGCAGCCTGTCGACAGAAGTAATGTGCCTGTATCTGTAACAACATTCGACGCAAGTTATTTTCCTGTTACAACTGATTATGCTTTATCAGCAGTACTAGA
>ENA-UOWO01006409-UOWO01006409.1-activated-sludge-metagenome-genome-assembly--contig:-NODE-6409-length-12034-cov-13.298689_pt1 | contig 12034 bp, 10 predicted proteins | sample MGYA00238148_ERZ761564 | MGnify/ENA primary metagenome ERZ761564 (study PRJEB28885, sample SAMN05720194) | activated sludge metagenome | isolation source: Anaerobic digester | place: USA...
CGTCGCGCCCGGCCCGGCCTGCGGCTTGCATCAGCAGGCTGAACAATCGCTCGGGTGCACGGAAATCACTGGAAAACAGCGCGCCGTCGGGGTTCACAGCTGCCACCAAAGTGATTCGGCGAAAGTCGTGGCCCTTGGCAATCATCTGGGTGCCCACCAGCACATCCACCTCGCCCGAATGAACCCTGGCCAGCTGCGATTCGAGCGCGCCTTTTAGCCGGGTGCTGTCGGCGTCTATGCGCGCCACACGTACCGGTTCGCCTTCGGGGAACAACGCCGACACCGAGTTGGGCCGCCGCACATCGGTCAGCAGCTCGGCCAGATGTTCTTCCAGCTGCTCGGTGCCACGCCCGACAGGAGAGATATCCACGTTGCCGCATTCAGGGCAAGCGCGCGGCACACGTTCGGTAAAGCCGCAGTGGTGGCAGCGCAGCGTGCGGTCGATCTTGTGGAACACCCGAAACGCGCTGCAGTGTGGGCACTGACTTTTCCAGTCGCAGGCGCTGCATGCCAGCACGGGCGCGTAGCCGCGCCGGTTCAGGAACACCATGCTTTGTTCGCCGCGGGCCACACGCTCGCGGATGGCTTCGAGCAGCGGCGTGGAGAACACCGCCTTCTTGGGCTGGTTGTTCATGTCCACACGCCGCACGAAGGGCAGTTCGCTGTTCTCCCCAATGCGGCTCGGCATCTCCAGCCGCACGTAACGGCCACCTTCCGCAGCCGGACGGCTGTGGTGCCAGGTCTCCAGCGACGGTGTGGCCGAGCCAAGCATCACCTTGGCTCCTTCCAGCCGGCCTCGGTAAACGGCCAGATCGCGTGCCGAGTAACGGGCACCTTCCTGCTGCTTGTAGCTGGGGTCGTGCTCTTCATCCACCACGATCAGCTGCAAATGGGGCATGGACGCAAACACCGCCATGCGTGTGCCCAACACGATGCGAGCTGTGCCGTTGTGCGCGGCCAGCCAGCTTTTCAGGCGCTGCGGATTGGTCATACCGCTATGAAGCGACACCACAGCGTCTTCGCCGTACAGCGTGGCAAAACGTGCTCTCACGCGGGCTTCCAGCTGGGGTGTCAGGTTGATCTCGGGCACCATCAATATGGCTTGGGCGTCGGGGTCGCGCGCCAGTAGCGTCTGCACCGCATGCAGGTACACCTCGGTCTTGCCGCTGCCAGTAGTGCCAAACAGTAAAAACGGCCCTTTTTGGGTATCAAATTGGGCTATAGCTCCCGTCTGTTCTGCGCTGAGTGCTACTGAATTTGTAGTTCCTGAAGATTCCTGAAGATCGGATGCCCCGGCCTTGGCGTGCCGTTTGATGCGCCGCTCCATCTGTTTGGGCGTGAGATCGCGCAACTGGGGTGGCAGGGCGGCCAGCGCCACTTCGCCCAGGGACCGCTGGTAATAGTCGGCCGCAAAACCTACCAGCTGGCGCCACGTCGCGGAAAGTGGGGTGATGCCTTCCAGCGCTCCGGCCACGGCGCGCAGCTTTCCGGGGTCCATTAATGGTGCATCCGCGTCGTCCCGCGTGTCCCACACCACACCCAGCATTTCGCGTTTGCCAAACGGCACGCGCACAAGGCTTCCAGGGGGTAGCAACAACTCACTTTCGTACGTCAGGGGCCCTGCCACCGGGCTGTGCGCCGGGGTCTGGACAAGGACGGACAGCAGGTGGGTCATGGGTACAGGCGATTTAAGGGTGGAACTTGATGTGAACTTGTGAAACAGCGGCTAAGTGCTTGATCTGTAACTACTTTAATACACATCCAAGGTTTCTGTGGATAACTTTGTTGATATGTTGTCGCCGGTCGCTCTGAGGCCTTGTAAATCAAGGGTTTCGCTGAAATGCCCGTAAAAAAAGCAAAGTTTAAAACCTATATGAATCAACGACTTAGCGTCGCTATGGGTTTTGTAGCAGGTCACGCACTTGTCACACAAGACTTCCGCACCGCAACAAAAATTTTGTGCATAAGTCAATACCCACTGACATATTTCACGAAAAAGTCTGCTAAGGCTTCAGGCCGGAAATGAAATGCCGATAAGCCGCATTTGGTCTATTTGCGCTGCTGTGCCGAGTAAGCGTGCACGGCGTCTACCAGCACTGCTACGTTTTCAGGAGGGGTGTGCTGGCTGATGCCGTGGCCCAGGTTGAAAATATGTGTCGGTCCGGTGGCGTTGGCATCGTTTTGGGGCGCCCTGAGAGGGGTTCCAAAGCTGTCCAGCACCTTGTGAACCTCGGTTTTGATCTGCTCGGGGCCCGCAAACAGCACATTCGGGTCGATATTCCCTTGCAGGGCCTTGCCCGGCCCGCCCGGCTGTCCGCCCACGAGCTTGCGGGCTGCGCCCAGGTTCACGGTCCAGTCCAGTCCCAGCACGTCGCAGTCCAGCTGGCCCATCTCGGACAGCCACAAGCCGCCGCCCTTGGTGAAGACGATGCGCGGAATGCGCACGCCGTTGTGCTCTTTTTTGACCTGTGCCAGTACCCGCGCCGTATAGGCCAGGCTGAACTGCTGGAAAGCACCGTCGGCCAGCACGCCGCCCCAGCTGTCAAAAATCATCACGGCCTGCGCGCCGGCGACGATCTGCGCGTTAAGGTAGGTTGCAACGGCATCGGCGTTCACGGCCAACATGCGGTGCATCAGGTCCGGGCGGCTGTACAGCATGGTTTTGACCAGCCGGTAGTCATCCGAGCCCGCACCTTCCACCATGTAGCACGACAGCGTCCACGGGCTGCCCGAAAAGCCGATCAGCGGTACGCGCCCGTTCAAGGCCTTGCGGATGGACGTCACGGCGTCAAACACATAACGCAGCTTGTCCATGTCTGGCACCGCCAGTTTGGCGACAGCAGCTTCGTCGCGTACCGGGTGAGCGAATTTGGGGCCTTCGCCCAAGGCGAACGACAGGCCCAAGCCCATGGCGTCGGGTACGGTGAGGATGTCGCTGAACAATATGGCAGCGTCCAGCGGATAGCGCTCCAGCGGCTGCAGCGTCACTTCGGTGGCGTAGTCGGTATTGGTGGCCAGTCCCATGAAGCTGCCAGCCTTGGCGCGGGTGGCGCGGTATTCGGGCAAATAACGCCCGGCTTGGCGCATCAGCCAGACGGGGGTGTGGTCAGTGGCCTGGCGCAGGCAGGCGCGCAGAAAGGTGTCGTTTTGGAGGGGTGCGAAGCTGGCGGAAGTACTCATGCCGCAATTGTCGCAGGTGGCCGTCCTTCAACGGGCGTATCGGACTTCGAGAATTTCCTGATCAATGGCGTCGCGATAGGCGCGAGGGTCCCGCACAACGAGGTGAAGGAGAATCTTGGCAGCTTGGGCTGACACGCCGCGATTCAGCACAAAACTGGTCAGCACCAGACCCAATCCCACCCAGGTATTGCCTGCGAGGGCCAGCAACACGCCAATGGCTGACATCGGCATGCAGATGGCGACGATGAACAGGCGCTGGCGAACGTATTTGCGCGCTTTGTCCGGATTGACGATTAGCCGGAATTGGCCCGCAGGCAGGCCTCTGCAAAACTCGGCGTGCGGGACTTCGATGGGTTCGACGACTTCTGGATGTGGCTGCATGGTCTGTGGTGGTCAGTTACCAGTCCCGGCTACTTGCCCTGGCGCCGATGTTCAATCAGCAGACATTTGTTTTGCACCACGGCCAGACCCGCATTACGCGCTTTGTCGGCCGCCTGCGGATGCTCTATGCCCAGTTGCATCCACACCGCTTTGGCACCGATGGCAATGGCTTCATCCACTACGGGCGGCACATCGGGGCTGTTGCGAAACACATCGACCAGGTCAATCTGCTCGTGTTTTGCCGCGTCAATCAGGCTGGGGTAAACCTTTTCACCCAAAATCTCGCTCACTCCGGCTGCCGGGTTGACCGGCACGATACGGTAGCCCTGCTTTTGCATGTACTCGGCTACTTCGTAGCTGTCGCGGTGTGACTTGGGGGAGAGCCCCACCACGGCGATGGTCTTGTAGTTGTCCAGAATGTGGGCGATGGTGTCGGCGGTGGCGTCGGTCATGACCGAAGTTTACCGGGCCACGCGGGCGCTGCCGGCGGTGAACGACTAAAGCCGTGCCACCACTGCGCGAATATCGTCCACGCTTAATATCTCGGACAGTACCACCGGCGCGCTGCCAGGCTTGTAAACCACATACACCGGCACACCATTGCGCCCCAGTTGCTGTAGCGCGGCGGTGATGGCGGGGTCGCGCCGCGTCCAATCGGCGCGCAGCAGCACCACTTTTTTGGCGTCCAGATCAGCCAGAACATCCTTGTTGGATAGCGTGGTTTTCTTGTTGTACTGGCAGGTCACGCACCAGGCGGCGGTGAAATCCACGAATACGGGTTGCCCGGCGGCCAGAATCTGGTCTACGCGGCCGGGCTCCCAGGGCTGCCAGCCGCCGGGCTGGGAATTCGCCAATGTGGCAGTTGGAATATCCATGGGTTTGGTGACATTTTGGCCTATACCACCTGTCAGTATTGCGAGAGTAGCTATTGAAATAGTAGCAACTATGGCCTTTGTGCGACCTTTCAAGGTCAGCGCCCAGATGACAAAGCTTAAGCACACCAACAGCGCCAGCAACGCCCCCGCGCCGTCAATGCCGCTTTGCTGCCCCAGCACCCATACCAGCCACGCCACGGTGGCAAACATGGGGAAGGCCATGAATTTTTTGAACGTGTCCATCCATGCACCGGGGCGCGGCAGGGCACGTGCGATGGCGGGCACTAGGCTGGCCGCCAGGTACGGCAGCGCCAGCCCCAGGCCGATGGTGGCAAAAATCAGCAGCGCCTGCACTGCAGGCAAACCGATGGCATAACCCAGCGATGCGCCCATAAAAGGCGCCGTGCAGGGCGATGCCACGGCCACCGCCAGCACGCCAGACAGGAACGAATCCACAGCCGGGTGTTTGGCTTGCAGTGTGGCCATGCCCGAGGGCAGCACATTCCCAAACTCGAACACGCCGAACAGGTTCAGTCCAATGACCGTAAACAATGCTGCCAGCACCGCCACAACGGCGGGTGACTGCAGCTGAAACCCCCAGCCCAGTCCTTCCCCCGCGGCGCGCAAGCCCAGCATGAGTGCGCCCAGTGCGACAAAGCTCACTACCACCCCAGCGGTGTAGGCCAGGCCGCTGATGGCATGCGCTCGCTTGTCATCTGCATGGCGTGTGAAGCCAACCACCTTGATGGCCAGCACCGGGAACACGCAGGGCATCAGGTTCAGAATCAGGCCACCCAGCAGGGCACCGATCAGCGCAGCCCAAAAGGTCAGGCTGGGCGCGGACGGTTGGGCGGGTAAGCCTGCTGCGTTGCTGTTCAAGGCGCTTTGCAGGGCGGGCGACACACCGGCCACTGGCGCAACAGCGGGCCAGGTACCTGCAACTGCCAGTTCGGCCCTGTAGCCTTGACGCTGGCCGCTCACGTCCGTCGCCAGCACCACGGGCATAACGGCGGGGCTGTTCAAACGCTGCGAAGACAGCGGCAGCGTGGCGGTCCACACGGCGCCCTGCCAGCTTTGCACGGGCACGGCGGCAGTCTCGATTACTTCTGGCGTTTCCGGAAAGACATCCAGCGTCTTGCCCTGCAGTGTGGTGGGCAGGCCGGCGACTGTCATCCTGATCGTGGCGCCGTCAATCGTGACATTGCTGTTCGGGCTTGCGCCTGCCGCCCCGGCTAAAGCCTTGGGCTGCGCGTCAAACGCGGCCTGAAACACACCGGCATTGAGCGCAGTGGAGCCTTTCACCGGAATCTTCAGGGAAAATTCGCCCTCCTCCGGGATGCACTCCTTCTTGCAGACCAGCCAGGCCGCTTTGAGTTTGACCTCGATATCGCCGGACAGCAGCGGGGCCTTGAATGCCGGGCTGATGGTCAGCGGCACCGGCAACAGCACGGTGCCTTCAAAGCCGTAATTCGCCAACGTGCCAATGGGTATTTTTTTGGGCAGCGGCCACGCGATGTCTCCAGCGGTCACGCCAGCAGGCAGCGTCCATTGCAACTGGGTTGGCTGGCCGGAATCGCCTGAGTTTTTCCAGTAGGTGTGCCACTCGGGTTTGTGGGCAAGCTGAAGACCTACCCACATTAAGTTGGCTGAATCGGGGCCAACGCCCTGGGGTGCGTGTGCCATCAGCTCGGCGCGCACCTGTTCGGTAACGACGACTGATTTTGCTCCGGAATCAGTGCCAAATTGGGCGTTAGACTCCGTCGATATTGCGCAGGATGCTATAAAAACAGTAGCAAAAAAAATGCGTAGTGAGTGACGCAGTGGATAGTTGGGCGAAATCATGTGACGGTGGGACGGCAGATCAGCCGATAAGTTCCTGTTCAACGGTTTGCAAAAACACCGCTGGCAGTCGGGTTGGGGCTTTGATGCGCAGCTGTTTGTTCACATTTTCGCGGCCAAACACCACCTCGATGTGCGACACCGGCACGCCAAACAGCGGTGCCAAAAACCGCACCATGTGGTCCGTGGCCTTGCCCGCCTGCGGCGCGGCGGTCACACTGACCTTGAGCTGGGTGCCCTTGGGTTTGCCAATCGCGTCGCGGTTGCTTGCGGGTTTGCCCAGAATGTTCACGATCAGCACGTCGCCTTCCCAGGCAAAGAAGGAGTCGCCCGTGGCGTTGCGGATGCGGGGGGCCGTCATGCTTCGATAATACCGGCATGCCCTTACCCGCTTCCGGCGCTCCGCCCATCGTTCTGTGCACATTGAACGCGAAGTACATTCACGCCTCGCTGGGGTTGCGCTACTTGCTGGCGAACATGGGCGACTTGCGCGCGCAGACTGCTTTGCGCGAATTCACAATTGCCCGCAAGCCGCAGGAGCTGGTGGACGAGCTGCTGGGTAGCTTCGGCCAGCATGCGCCAAGCAGTGTGCCGATCATCGGTTTTGGTGTGTACATCTGGAACGTCACGCAGACCTGCGAGGTGGTGCGCCTGCTCAAACAACAGCGGCCTGACATCAAGATTGTGCTCGGTGGCCCCGAGGTCAGCCACGAGGTGAATGAGCAGGAAATTGTGCGTCTGGCCGATCATGTGATCACCGGATGGGGTGATGTGAGCTTTCCCAAGCTGTGCCGTGCGTTGCTATATGGCCCGCAGCCGCTGATGAAAGTCATCGCTGGTGAGCAGCCACCGCTGGACCAGATCACACTGCCCTATGCCGAATACACCGATGCGGATCTGGCGCATCGGTTGCTGTACGTCGAGGCCTCGCGCGGCTGCCCGTTCAAGTGCGAATTTTGTTTGAGCTCGCTCGACAAAACTGCCTGGGCATTTGATCTTGATGCGTTTCTGGCGGAGCTGAATACGCTGCACCAGCGGGGTGCACGCAACTTCAAGTTTGTGGATCGCACGTTCAATTTGAAGATTGACGCGTCGGTGCGTATCCTGCAGTTTTTTCTGGATCGCATGGCTGATGATCTGTTTGTTCACTTCGAGGTGATACCCGATCATCTGCCGGACCGGCTCAAGGACATGATCGCCCGGTTCCCGCCCGGTGTGCTTCAGTTTGAAGTGGGCATCCAAAGTTTCAACATCGAGGTGCAGCAACGCATCTCGCGTAGACAGGACAACGACAAGACCGAGGCCAACCTGCGCTGGCTGGTGGATGAGTCCAACGCACATCTGCACACCGATCTGATCTTTGGCCTGCCGGGCGAAACGCTGGACAGCTTTGCAACCGGATTTGACCGTCTGTATGGCTTGAAGCCGCACGAAATACAGCTGGGCATTTTGAAGCGCCTGCGCGGCACGCCCATAGCCCGTCACACCGTGGAATACGCCATGGTGTACGAGGCAACCCCGCCTTATACCGTGCAGGAAACCGGTGCAGTGACGCGTGATGACATGCAACGCTTCACCCGGCTGGCGCGGTACTGGGATCTGGTGGCCAACTCGGGCCGGTTTGGCCAGACGCTGGACTTGTTAATGCGCAGCGCATCACCTTTTGCCGCGTTCATGGCTTTCTCAGAATGGCTGTGGCAAACCACTGGAAAGACCAGCGGGTTGACGCCTGAGAACCTGGTGGATACGTTGTTCGAATACCTCACCGTGGTGCGGGGCGCTGATCCGCAAGCCACACGTGAACTGCTGCTTGCCGACTATGTGCAAAGCGGTGCCCGCGCCAGCCCCCGAACATTGCAAGGGCTGTTGCTGCAGCGCCCGGCACCCGGCAAGACCATCGCAACCTCACTCACGCGGAGGCAGGAACAGCACGTGGCCAGGGCCATTTAATAACCAGATGAATAACCGGATCTTCGGGGTTGCCATAATTCTCCGGCGCGACATCTAGCCAGAGAAGCAGCAACGCATTTCAAGAAGAGGGGCAGGCACATGGCGCAAACGACCGTGAACAAAACAACTGTCAATGACGACTGGCGCCGCTGGATTGCCGAAAACCTGTCGCTGGGTGGCGACCCGCAGGCACTTTTCGGCATTCTGGTTGCCAATGGCATTGCCGAAACCGAAGCCGCGGATGAAATGCGGCTGGCCCTTTCCAGCCCGTACATCCTCGGCGGGCGACAAGCCGCTGAACGGTTGGGTAACCGGTTGAAAAAACACGATTGGGTATTGGATATTCACCGTGTGTTGAACCGGCAGAACCCGCAGGGTGGAGTAATTGAGCGGCGGCATCAATTGACGCGGGATGAGTTTTATCAGGACTATTACCTGCGCAACCGGCCCGTCATCATCACCGGCATGCTGGAAGATTGGCCGGCCCGAACCAAGTGGAGCCTTGCATTTTTGAAAGAGCAATATGGTGACCGCGAAGTTCAGGTGCAAATGGGCCGCAATCAGGATGCGGCGTATGAAATCAAGTCGGAACAGTTTCGCAAGTTGATGACGCTGCGCGACTACATCGGAATGATTGAGTCCGCTGGTGAAACCAACGACTTCTACATGACGGCCAACAATTCATCCAGCAACCGCGTCGCATTGAAAGAGCTGTGGCAGGACATTGGACGATTGCCCGAATACCTGAATGCCCAATCGGCTGACGACGGTTTTCTATGGCTGGGACCTGCTGGCACCAGAACGCCCTTTCATCATGACCTGACCAATAATTTCATGGCTCAGGTGATGGGGCGAAAATTGATCAAGCTGATTCCAGCGTACGAGCTACCCTATGTGTACAACGATCGTCATTGTTTTACGCCGGTTGACGGGCACAGCATTGACTATGAACGCTTTCCATTGATGCGCAATGTACAAGTTTTGGAGTGTGTATTGGCCCCGGGTGAAATACTCTTTCTGCCCGTGGGCTGCTGGCACTATGTTGAAGGGCTGGATGCGTCCATCACGGTGTCTGCCATCAATTTTCAGCTGGAAAATGACTTCAGTTCCTTTTATACGACGTACAACGATGTCTAGGCATTCTCTAGGATAGAGTAAGACCTTATGACTACCCCATCCAGATTTTGGGCTGACCTGACCACCCGCGAGTTTGCGCAGCTTGATCCCGTGTGCACTATCGCCGTGTTGCCCGTCGCAGCGACCGAGCAGCACGGGCCGCACCTGCCGCTCAGTGTGGACACGGTGCTGGCCGACGGTGTGGTGGCCGCTACGCTGCCGCATTTGCCCGACGACCTGAACGTGCTGTTCCTGCCCACGCAGGCGGTGGGCCTGAGCCCGGAGCACATGCAGTTTCCCGGCACGCTCACGCTCAAGGCCGAAACAGTGATTCAGTTGTGGACACAGCTCGGTGAATCCGTCGCGAGGGCGGGGGTGAAGAAACTGGTGCTGCTCAATTCGCACGGCGGGCAGGTGGGTATTATGGACATCGTGGCGCGGGACCTGCGCGCACGCTTGGGGCTGTTGGTCTACAGCGTGAACTGGTTCAACCTGCCGCTGCTGGACGCGCAGGGCAAAGACGTTAATGCACAGTTCAGTACCGAGGAACACCGCTTTGGCATCCATGCGGGCGAGATTGAAACATCCATGATGCTGGCACTGAACCCCCAGCGCGTACAGATGGCGCAGGCGCAAAACTTTCACTCCACGTCAAAAGACCGGGCAGAAAAATTTTCCATTCTGGGTAATGGAAAAAGTGCCAAACTGGGTTGGCAGATGCAGGATTACAACGCTGCGGGGGCGGTAGGCAATGCCGCCGCGGCAACTGCTGCAAAGGGGCAGGCGGTTGTAGACGCGGCAGGCCGCAGTCTGGCCAAATTGCTGGCGGAGATCGGCCAATTGCCGGCCGATACACTGGTGAACCAGACCAGCTTTACGAACCCAAATCGATAGTCGCTGCCAGCGGCACACCGCGTGGCGCCTCGTAGTCGGCCAGCACCCAGGTGCGAGTTAAATGATTGGCCGATTCAGCGAGTCGTTCGATCACGATGCTGATGGATGCCATGTCCAGCGCTGCAAACGGCTCGTCCAGCAAGGTGACCGCCGCGCCTGCCGCAAATGCAGCCGCGAGCCAGACCTTGCGCTTCGATCCTGCAGACAGCATGTATAGCGGTTTGTGCTGATGCTCAGCCAGTGACAGCCCCTCGATCAGGTCGGCAAGCGCCTGTTCGTCAAACTGTGGATAGAGCGGACGCAGTGATTTGAAATACGCGGCAACCGTCAGCTGGTCAAACGCGGTTGACTTCGGGTCCGTCCAGAACACCGGTGACGGGCAATCTACCCGACCTGATTGGGACTTCAAATCACCCGCGAGCAAGCGCAACAACGTGGTTTTTCCTGCGCCGTCACCCCCTGTGACCAGTGTTACGCCGGTGGGAATACGCGCGGACAGGCCCGTGAACAACTCGCGCCGAGGGTAGTGGAAGGTCAGCCCCTCAATCTGCAGCATTATGGGAGAACTCAGGGTTTGCTGCGCCGCGCGCGATTCAGGGACAGGGTTGCCGCACGCGAGTCCATGCCATACATGTCGGCAAAGGCCTGAACGGTTTTTTGTCCGCTGGCCTCGAACGCGCGCAGCAGCGCTTCGTCTTTGGCCGAGCGTGCAGCGGCCTCGGCCAGTGCTTCGTCCAGCGCTACGTTGGCTGCTTCGTCACGGCTGCGGACCAGCTCTGCATAGGCTTCGCGGGCCAGGCCAGATGCCTCAAATGCCTGAACAATGCGCTCGATCAATTTCGGCCGCAAGTCTTCATTGGCACGGCCCTGGCGGCGGCGAAAAACTTCCAGCAGCGCGTGATGCACATGTTCCGGCGCCATCGCTTCCACAGCCTGGCCTTGCAGGTCGTGGCGCTGATGCCCTGCCGCCACACTGGACAGGTAACGTGTCGAACGGGTGTGAAAAGCCAGCGCATCCTTCAGGGTTTCGCGTTCAAACGCGTCCGGATGCGCCGCCAGCAGGTCCTGAAAAATGCCGCGTTTGAGTGGCAGGAACATATCGCCAAACAGATGTGGGTATAACGCCGCCAGTTTTTCCAGAACTGGCAGGGCGCGCGGTTGTTTTGAGCGCGCCGGAGCCACAACGGCCGCTGTTTGTGCGGATGGCGGCGTTTGTTCACTCGGGGCGGTATCTGGCAGGGTTTCGGTCATGTTGTAGGCGGCAAGGGCAGGCAGAAAAGCCCTCTATCATGCCAGTTCGGCATGCGGCCGGTTCAAGCCATTTCGATGTTCCACCAATTGGGCAGCAGCGAGCGGTAGCGTCGCTCGCCATACCGCTCGTCCAGCAGAAGCACCGACCCGGTGTCCGTTTCGGACCGAATCACCCGGCCAGCAGCCTGCACCACCTTCTGAATGCCGGGAAATACATAGGTGTAGTCATGCCCGCGACCAAACCGAGCCTCCATGCGCTCGCAGATGGCCTGGTTCACTGCATCAAACTGCGGCAGGCCCAGCGTTGCCACAAAAGCGCCAATCAACCGCTTGCCCGGCAGGTCCACGCCTTCGCCAAACACGCCGCCCAGCACGGCAAAGCCGATGCCGTGGCCAGCCACATCAAACTGTTTCAGGAAGGTTTGCCGATCAGCTTCCAGCATCTGGCGTTCCTGCACCCAGACCGGGATGTCGGCGAAGCGTTGCTGCAGTGCTTGCTGCGCCATCTCCATGTAGTCAAAGCTGCTGAAAAAAGCGAGGTAGTTGCC
>ENA-UOWO01006414-UOWO01006414.1-activated-sludge-metagenome-genome-assembly--contig:-NODE-6414-length-12030-cov-7.525261_pt1 | contig 12030 bp, 10 predicted proteins | sample MGYA00238148_ERZ761564 | MGnify/ENA primary metagenome ERZ761564 (study PRJEB28885, sample SAMN05720194) | activated sludge metagenome | isolation source: Anaerobic digester | place: USA...
TGTTCGATGGGGTAGCTGACGCGGGTGTTCTCCGTCTTGGTCCCATCAGCGAAGTCCACCTTCGTGGTACCCTCTTCGAAAACGATGTTCTCCAGTATGGCCCCGAACTTCACGGCTTCCCAGATCTGGGGTTCCTTCTCAGCCGTGAGGTCGATGCACTTCGCGTAGCATCCGCCCTCGAAGTTGAACACACCTTGGTCGCTCCAACCGTGTTCGTCATCACCGATCAAACGACGTTCAGGATCGGCGCTGAGCGTGGTCTTTCCAGTACCGCTCAGTCCGAAGAACACTGCCGTATCACCGTCATGCCCGATGTTGGCACTACAGTGCATGCTCAACACACCACGCTCTTGCGGAAGCACATAGTTCAGCACGGTGAAGATCCCTTTCTTGATCTCACCGGTGTACCCTGTACCACCGATCAAGATCATCTTCTTGGTGAAGTTGATCACGGCGAAATTATGTTGACGGGTGCCGTCGATGGCAGCGTCCGCACGGAAGCCTGGTGCATTGATGATGTGCCACTCAGGCTCGAAGGACTCCAATTCAGTCTTGGTCGGACGTAGGAACATATTGCCTGCGAACTGCGCGCTCCAAGGTTTCTCCGCGACCACGCGCAAGTTCATGCGGTAGGTGGGGTCAGCGCATGCATAGGCATCCTTGATGTATACATCACGCTCCATCAGATAGGCGCACATGCGAGCGTGTAGTGCATCGAACTTGGCCGGATCGATGGGGAAGTTCACATCCCCCCACCAGACCGTATCCTCTGTCTTCGCGTCCTTCACACAGAACTTGTCCTTGGGGCTTCGTCCGGTGAACTCGCCCGTCTCGATCGCCAAGGCTCCACTGTCCGCGAAAACACCTTCGCCATTGAGGATGGAATGCTCGACCAATTCAGCGGGTTCGAGGTTCCAGAAAGCGTCGCCCAGGTGACGCAGGCCGATCTTCGTGAGATCAGCGTTCTTCGGTTTCGTACCGAATTCGTTCATGTTCGGATGGGTTGGGTAATGGGACCGCAAAAGTAGTGGGTACGGTGCAACCGGACCTAACGTGCGTCAGGTGGGCGTAACGCGGACCACGTGAGCCAAGCCCAACCGACCAGGAAAAGGAGGCCCCCGATGGGTGTGATCGGGCCCAGCACCTTCCCGGCATGCTCCCAACCATGCAAAGTCCTGGTACTGAGCAGGTAGATGGAGCCACTGAACAGCAGGATACCAACCAGGAACAAACGCGCTATCCCCTTCACGGGCAGGTCCTTGATCGTCCCGGAGAGTAGCACTACCGCTAGCATTGCAAGACCGTGGTAGAACTGGTACTCGACCGCCGTGTGCCACTGGACCAATGCTTCCGGGCTCAACCGGCCACGCAACCCGTGTGCGCCGAATGCACCGGCGGCCACGGCAAGGAACAGGACCATGGCGGCCCAAGCGATGGATCCTCTATGCATGGAGTGGATGGGGTTGCAAAGATGGGGTTGTCCAAAATAAGAAGCCCCCGTTCCCGGGGGCTTCTCGTGGATCTTGATCGGGACTATTTGTTGCCCATCTTGTTCATTTCGGCCTCGAAGGTCTCCTTGAATTTCTCGTAGTCGTAATCGACGCGGAGGCGCTCGTCACTGCTCAGTCGTTCGTTGTAGGCGGCAAGGAGGTCCTGGGCACTGAGTTCAATAGCGATGTAGGTCTTGAAATTGCCGGTCGCATTGACCGTGACCTGCTTCTCACAGATGGTCTTCACTCCGGTAAGTTTCTGGTCGACCACTTCACGCGTAAGGCCCTCATAACGCTCGGCCACCTCCTCGCGGTTGTTCATTTCGCGACTGTTCACGTAGCTGTCGATGACCCGCTTGATCTGCGTGTTGATATCGGCGGCCAACAACCCTCGGGCAGCGCTGAGCGCTTTGTTCTTCGAGGTCATCTGGTCCATGCTCTCACCCACCGCGTTCTGGCGGAAAACCTTGTCGTTGGTAAAGAACTCGGGACCCGAGCACATCACCTTGATCTCGGTTTCCCCCGAGGGAGGGGTATCTGTAACGACCTCCTTCTTCTTCTTACAAGAGGTCATGGCGCCGGACAGCATCAGTGCCGTCATCAGTACCGTCACAGTGCGGTTGGTGTTCAGGGTATTCATGGTTTTAGGACGTTGATGGTGTCTCTTGTGGGGTTGCTTTCCAAAGGCGTGCCAAACTTCGGCAGTGCCCGTCAAACTTAGAAAAGTGAGTTCATCATGGCAGGGATGATCTCCTTACGAACGTCGGAGGCGGCCTTTTTGTAAGCGTCCAGGCCAGCCTTTTCGTAGGCCAGTTGAACCCCCTTGATGGCTTGCTTCCCTCCCTCGTGGACCACATCCCCGGTCTTTCTGTCCCGCAAGGCATAGTTCACATCAAGGAATGCGGTGAAGAATCCGCTGGCCTCACCGCCTTGTCTTGTTGACGTGTTCAGGGTCAGCAGTAGTTCAGCCTCTTGAGCGCGATCCACGAAGCGAAAGCCACGCTTGGTCATCTCCTCACGGACCACGGTCGCAATGCCCGCATCACCCACAGGTACGCCGAGATTGGTCTCCGAGGCCCGCATATGCACCTTGGGCATCACCACGTCGATAGTGGTGCGTACCTCAGGAACCGTCAGATTCGCCAATAAGGCCTTCACCAGCAAGGGCTCCAGTTCCGGGCTCACCAAGCGATCGAGGTCCAACTTCACCACCAATTCCCTCGCGCTGGACATCACGTCGACCCCGGTAACCGTAGTCCGCAACTGACCCTCACTGTCGGTGGTCTTCAATTCCGTAACCGGTCCAGCGGCCCCGGGAAAGGAGATCTTGATGGGCAACTGGATAAGGTCCTGAGCAGTAGCTCCGACCCGGTGCGATGCGGTCACTAGCAGTTCCCGTGTGAACCCGTTGGCGTGGTCAAGGACACAGCGCTCCGGGAGGATGTCGAACCGAACACTACTTGTGAGCACTTGTAGATCGGCATACAACTCATTGGCCAATGGTACTTGGCGCCCGTTCACTTCAACCACATCGTTCTCCCCCCAATAGGCCTTCATTGCAAGAAGGGCTCGTAGGTCCTGGTCGACCGCACCCCTCAGATCACCGGAAGACAAACTGGACCTCGCCCGTGCATACAGATCACTTGCGGTACCAATGGCGTTGGCCTTGCGCTCCGCCTTCAACCGTGCGTGCTCGGTCCGGGATAGCCGATAATAGTTCCAGACCTCGTTGGCGTTCTCCCAGGAATCCACCAGTTCGAAACCTTCGATCTGCTCGTTGGTGGTTGTACGGATGGAATTGGTGAAGGAGGCGTCGAACTGCCCCTTTCGATCGAGGGTGTACAGTAAGCTGTTCCCCTCGACATTCACACTGATCTCGCTGGCCAGGTCATTGAGCGCATTCTTCTTGGCCGTCTCAACATGATCCGGGCGAGACTTGGAGGCCATCCCGATGCCGATGTAGTAGCCCGATGAAACGGGCCTCATTGCCACCCATTCAGGACGTTGCTGTTCCTGCACAGGACTTGTCGTCACAGCCTCTTTCCGGCCCTTGCAGGCCAGTAGGGTAGCGATGAGGGCCAATGGAACGAACGCTTTCACGGAAGTCGGCTGCTTAGGTCGGACTGGATATCCACTGCCATCACCGAGCTGGCACTTCGAACGAGTTCACTGCTCAGTGTGGCAATGCTCTTCATCTCGCGTGGGGCTGATAACAATCCCCGCAGATCACGTCGCGCCCTGTCCGCAAGGTCCACCTGCCCGTTGCGGGCCGGGAGGAGTTGTTCACCATTCCCGTCGTATGTGGCGTAGTACATATGGTCCCCGGCCTCCCGTTCGACCACCTTGCTCGCCAGGACCTCACCCGTCTCCAAGGACACAAGTCGATACGAGAAGGACATCACCACCTTGTTCTCCTGGTAATATTCGGTGTAACGGGTAGGCTTGTACTTGGTGACGAAGTACTTCTCTCCCGTTTCCTTGTTCACCTGTTGCACCCGATAGCTCTCGTAGGCATCCTTGGTGCTGCGGCGGAGGGTTCCGGGTTCTTCCCGATAATCCATCACGGTACCCATGAGCACGGCTTGCGCACCGATCAGGTTCCCCACCCGCACGGCGGTCTGTTCATCCACCACGCCGCTCAAGCCGAGACGCTGCTCCTCAAGGATGCGCTCGATATTCTCACGGTCGACGATCTTGAGGAAGGGATCCTTGGTCTCCACCAAGGAGGTCATCGCATGCGCTTGCACCCTGGAGGTGACATCCGTGCGTTTGGTGGATGTCGTGAAAGGAAGCACAGCGATGGAATACTGCCCCTTGGTCAAGGCCTCCTGGCGCAGCACACCGGAATCCTTGTACCCAGGGTCCTTTTCCACCACACGGCCCAATTCATCATAGGCCTTGCGGTAGTGTCCAGCTTCCAGATCGGCCTTGCCGGCGCGATACAGGGGCTCCAGGTACGCAACGGCCTGAAGGCTGCTGGCGTCCTTGTAATTGGGTTCCAACTTGGCGATCTGGGAGAAGAGTAGTTCAGCCGCTCGAAAATCCTGCTTGGCCAATAACGCTTGTCCCTGATCATAAAGATCCACGAGATGTTCCCCCTTCACCCGTTCGAAGTCGGTGCGGTAGTGGTCCGGTATTTCAAGGACAACACCCAAACGGCCCACTTGGTCCTGGTAGCGCTTGGCTTCCAGGTAGGCGGCCACGGCCTCACCCTTGTTACTGCCCATGGCCATGTTCTTGAAGAACGTGCTCAACTTATCGTTGAGGAGCATCTGGCCGGTCTTCTTCAGACCGATCTTCGCGTCCACGTTCTTGTTGCTCCGTTGTGCGGACTGCAAGTACATCTCCGCAGCTTCGGCATAGAGTCCAGCCTCATCCAGCTTGGCGGCCTTCTTCGAGAAGGACTTCGAGCCACTGCAGGACACGACCATCGTGGCCAAGGCCAAGGGGAGTGCTATGCGTGAGAAGATGGGCATGGGGGGTGTGAATGATAGGCCTCGTCGAAACCTTAGCGTGCTTGGATGAACTCGTTCAACTCATCCATGGAACTCTCGAAGGTGAACGCATCGTTCACTTTGAAATAGTTACCGATATCGTAGGTGCGGTCGTACGCATATTTGGCGAAATCGAGCTTGCTATCCTCGAAGCTGAAGGTGGCCATGATGCCCTTGACCTGTTCCACGGTGAAACAACGGTCGCGGCCCACTTGCTTGGCGGTGGTCATCTTGGATTCCTCGAAGCTCTTGCTCTCGATGCTTTGCTTGGCGTCGGAGAACTCAGTACTGCTCATGGGCCAAGCACAACCCACTGGTCCGGTGTATCCGGGCATGCTGTAGACCTCAGGCTCCTTAACGGGTTTGGCAGGCGCCACGGGTGCTGGGGGAGGGGTGCTCGTGGTGGTTGTACGGGTGGTCGTCGTGCGTGTGGTGGTAGTGGTGGTTCCCGATGTGGTCGTACCCATGGAGCCTTCGTCCACCTTGACGTTCATATTGAATCCAATGCCGTTGATGCCCATGTTGATGTTCACGTTCTCGCCGGTACCGCCGCCAACTTCATCCTCCACGACGGTGATCGTGGTGGTCTGTTGAACGCCATCGACGTCCATCCCTACTTCATCCTCCTGCACAGGTTCGGACATCGTCACTTGCACGTCCTCTTCGAACGTGGTCGGCTTCGGCTTCGCTGATCCCGTGCTCGCCGCTGTCCCGAGGGCTGCTTCTCCGGTCGGGCGCATCACTCGTTCACCCTTCTTATTGGTGGTCACCATGATGGTGTACTCCTTGCCAAGCGGGAAATACCCCGGCTTGCGCAATTGGGGGATGGCGGGATCCTCGAAGGTCACCATGACCATTGGCGATTCGGTACGGATGCCCGTGGCCACTACACGAGTGGCGGGCTTATCGTTCTTGACATCCCCATCCACGATGAGGGTGAACTTGGCCCCGTCATCGGTGAAGAACACGAGGTCGGAGGTCTGTGCATGTGTGGACGCTACGATGAGCGTTCCGATCAGGGAGAGGGTCAACGTTCTCAGCATGGCTTGTGGGATGGGTTGGCGAAGTTAGACGTTGGCGGGTGGCAGGCAAGCCGTGTGCCAAAGGATCGCATACCGCGTGGATAGGGGCTTATGAGGTCCTCCATGGGTTGGCAATGAGGTGTTGACGCGCTGTACTTCGCATCTTCGCACCGGCGTTCGACACACCCATCGAATGCAGACCCGGTCATGCGCAAGATCCTTATCCTCGGTGCCGGTCGTTCGGCTTCGTCGCTCATCCATTACCTGATCACCCACGCCGATCAACAGGAGTGGCGGATAACCGTAGCGGACAAGGACGCCGCGAGTGCGGCTCGGTTGGTCCACGAAGGACCCACCGTTGCCACTGGCACTTCATTGGATGCCACCGATGCCGATGCCCGGGCAACCCTCATCGCCGAGCATGACCTGGTCATCAGCATGCTGCCCGCCTTCATGCACATGGATGTGCTCAAGGATTGCCTGAGGCTGAAGAAACATGTGATCACGCCCAGCTATGTGCCCGATGCACTTTGGGCCCTGGACGAGGAGTTCCAGCGCTCCGGTCTCATCGTGTTGAACGAAATGGGCCTCGACCCCGGGATCGACCACATGAGCGCCATGCGCATCCTTGACCGGATCCGCCACGAGGGCGGGAGGATGGAGGCCTTCGAGAGCTATTGCGGGGGCCTGGTTGCTCCGGAAAGCGATGACAACCCGTGGGGCTACAAGTTCAGTTGGAACCCGAGGAACGTGATCCTCGCCGGACAGGGCGGTGCGGCGAAGTACATCCGGGACGGGATCACCAAGTACATCCCCTACCACAAGCTCTTCCAACAGATCGTTCGCATCGATGTACCGGACCTGGGCAGCTTCGATGGTTACGCCAACCGCGACTCCTTGAAGTACCGCAAGGCCTATGGGCTGGCGGACATCCCCACCCTGGTGCGCGGCACCTTGCGCAAGGCCGGATACTGTGCGGCTTGGGATGTGTTCGTCCAGCTGGGCTGCACCGAGGACGGCTTCTCCTTGGAGCTGCCCGCACATGCCCCCTGGAGTGACTACCTGGATGCCTTCCTGCCGCATCATCCGACCCTGGACACCCGGGCGAACCTCGCGCATTACCTGGGCCTGGAGCCAGCTGGACCGGTGATGCAGAAGTTGGATTGGCTGGGGCTCTTCGGCAACGGGGCCATCGGATCGGCAGGTCTTTCCCCCGCTGCCACGCTACAAGGCTTGTTGGAGCAGAAGTGGAAGCTAGGGCCTGAGGACAAGGACCTGGTGGTGATGTGGCACCGCTTCCGTTACCAGGTTGAAGGCCAGCATCAGGAGATCCATGCATCCCTTGGGGTCATCGGCAAGGACCAAACGCATACGGCGATGGCACGCACAGTGGGTCTTCCCATCGCCATGGCCTGCAAACTGGTGCTGAACGACAAGGTCCAGGACCGGGGCGTACTGCTTCCACTGAAGCCGAGCATCTATGATCCCATCCTGAACGAGTTGGAGCGCCACGGCGTGGTGTTCCGAGAAGAAGAGGTGGAAGCTTGAGCAGGGCTCAGAAGTTCAACATCAGGTCGCTGATCAGGGCACGGTATTCCGGCGAGTAATCAAAGGGTCCGGTGGCTTCCAAGGTGAGTTGCTCCTCGACCACCGGGCCACCACTGGCATCCAACTCCAGAAGCACTCGTTTGGCGGGTCGATGTGACACGTAACGTACCGAACATCGTCGTTTCGGGGCCAGCCCGATGCGGTCAGCCTCCGAGAGCAGGTCCGCCTCCCGGTTCAACGGAACGATCACCGCCAGACGGCCACCTGGGGCCAGCAACCGTTCCACCGCTTCGACCAGTTCCTGGAACCGAAGTTCATTGCTGTGCTTGGCCACACCAACACGGTCATCGGTGGCGGGCGAATACCCTTCGTAGTATGGCGGATTGCAGAGGATCAGATCGAATGGATCCGTACTGTGCATGCGACGCACATCCATCCGGTGCACATGGACACGACCACTCCATGGACTGGCCGCTGCGTTCTCTGCAGCCTGTTCGGCTGCGGCATCGTCGATCTCCACGGCATCAACGGTGGCCTTGGAGTTGCGCTGCGCAGCGATCAAAGCGAGAACACCGGTCCCCGTACCGATGTCCAGGATACGATCGGCCCCGGAATGGTCGACCCAAGCACCAAAGAGCACTCCATCGGTACCCACTTTCAGGGCACAGCGGTCCTGTTGTATGGTGAACTGTTTGAACCTGAATGAAGGCTTGGGCATGTGATCACAGGCCTCGGTACAGATCGATCAGGCCAGGCGGTGTGCGCACCAGGAGCGTGTTCGTCTCAGGATCGATACCGAGGATCATCTCCTCGGCAACGGGTACCATCACCTCCTCCGGACCGTGTTGGATAACCAGCACCGGGTTCTTCGCACTGCCTTCGATACCGGTCACTTCTCCCAGATCCCCATGCTCCTCATCAGCCACCATCATACCGATGAATTCCTCGGGGTCCCAGCTCTCATCGCTACCATCGACGAGCATACCGGGCGGGGCGAAAAGATCACGTCCTACCAGGATCGACGCGGTTTGCGGGTCGTTGAAGTCCTCGAACTTCACCAGGATGTCGCGCCCTTTATCGTGTAGCTTGCTGAAGAAGAAGGGCACCTTCTGTCCTTCGATGTCCACGAACAGACAGCCGGCGTGGACCAATTCATCCAGGTCGGCATCCTCCAAATGAACCGTGAGTTCTCCTTGGTGTCCCCAAGGTTTACCGAGCTTGCCGATGCGATGCAGGCTTTCGAGGTCCATGGTGGAAAGGTAATGCGGGAGGCACGCTTGTAATGAAAAAGCCCGCACCAAGCGGTGCGGGCTTTCAACGTGTTCGGTCAATTCCTACTCGGCAGCGGGAGCCTCGCCTTCTGCAGCGGCCTCAGGAGCGGCCTCCTCAACGGGTGCCGGTGCCACGTACGTAGCTGCAGCAAGTTTAGCGCTAAGGGCAGCGGCCATATCGGAGGCCTTCTTGGTCTCAGCAGCCAACCGTGCCTTCTTGGCCGCATCAGCGGTCTGGGCCAGACCGGACTTCTTGCTCTCGATCTTGGCGTTCTTGGTGTTCATCCAGCTGTCGAAGCGGCGATCGGCCTCTTCCTGGGTGAACGCCCCTTTCTTCACCCCGTTGGCGAGGTGGTTCTTGTACACGATACCCGTGTAGCTGAGGATGGCCCGGCAGGTGTCGCTGGGCTGTGCGCCTTTCTGCAACCAGTCCAGGGCCTTCTCGTTGTTCAGCTCGATGAAAGCGGGGTTCTGGTTGGGATCGTAAGCGCCGATCCGTTCGATGTATTTCCCGTCGCGGGGTGCACGGGAATCGGCTACTACGACGTGGTAGTAAGGCCGGCCTTTTTTGCCTTTACGCTGAAGGCGGATGCGAGTTGGCATGTCGCGGTTTGAGTTGGTTGTCCCGGAATTGGGGGTGCAAATGTGGGGAAAGATCCTGAGGAATCCAAATGCGGCCATTCGCCTTTAGCTACTGGCCGCTAGCTACTTAGAGGTTGAATGGTCGGTCATCGCACTACGCAAGGTGGTTACTGTGCAACTTTACAGCCATGCGGTTCCTCTCTATCCTACTGCTTCTATCAGTCAACGTTTCGGCCCAGCAAGGTGTGCTGCCGTCCATCATACCGGCGCCGGTGGAGATGCGGTTGACCGATGGATCGATCGACCTGCAATGCCCCTTCCTCGTCGAAGGAGGCGCGCCGATCGGACCGGGTCTGGTTGAACTGGTCCGAATGGACGTCGACCGTTCCGTTTCGACAAGCTTTCAAGAGTGCATGGAACCCAATGTGGTTTCCCTCGCCTTGATCAGGCCGGACACCCTTCTTCCACCCGAATGGTATTCCCTGTCCGTCACAGCAAAGACGATCACCATCAACGCGGTGGAGGAGGCTGGGCTTTTCCGTGGAAGCCGCACCCTGATCCAACTCCTGCAACAAGGCCTCACGACCGGCTCCCTCTCCTGCCTCACCATCTCGGACCACCCGCGTTTCCCGTGGCGGGGCATGCACCTGGACGTGTGCCGCCACTTCTTCCCCGTGGAGTTCGTGAAGAAGTACATCGACCTGCTGGCGCGGTACAAGATGAACAGCTTCCACTGGCACCTGACGGAGGACCAGGGCTGGCGGATGGAGATCAAGAGCCACCCGAATCTCACCGAAGTTGGAGCCTGGCGGAAGGGTAGTCAGGTGGGACCCTATAGCCGGCGCGAATACGACAGCATCCCCTACGGCGGCTTCTACACGCAGGACGAGATCCGCGAGGTGGTGGCCTACGCGGCAGCACGGCACATCAACGTGGTGCCGGAGATCGAGCTACCGGGGCATGCCATGGCAGCCTTGGCGGCCTACCCGCACTTGGGTTGCACCGGCGGTCCATATGAAGTGCAGAAGGGCTGGGGCGTGTTCGAGGACGTGTTCTGCGCGGGCAACGACAGCACCTTCGCGATGCTGGAGGATGTGCTCACCGAAGTGATGGACCTCTTCCCCAGCCCGTACATCCACATCGGCGGCGACGAGTGTCCCAAGGAAGCGTGGAAATCCTGTTCCAAGTGCCAGGCGCGTAAAAAGGCGGAAGGCCTGAAGGACGAGCACGAACTGCAGAGCTGGTTCATCCAGCGCATCGAGAAGTTCGTGAACGCGAAGGGACGGAAGATCATCGGCTGGGACGAGATCCTGGAAGGAGGTCTGGCGCCGAACGCCGCTGTGATGAGTTGGCAAGGCATAGAAGGTGGAATAGCGGCGGCACGGAGCGGGCATTATGCGGTAATGAGCCCCGGCAGCCACTGCTACTTCGACCACTATCAAGGCGATCCCGCGAACGAACCGTTGGCCATTGGCGGGTATACCACGGTGCAGAAGGTCTACAGCTACGAGCCCATTCCCGCCGAGCTGAAGCCCGAGGAGCACAAGTATATCCTGGGTGCGCAGGGCAATGTGTGGACCGAGTACATCCTCACCCCCGAGCATGTGGAATACATGGCCGTGCCGCGAATGCTGGCGCTGGCGGAAGTGTTGTGGACGCCGAAGGAGAAGCGGAACGAGGCGGACTTCATCGCCCGGCTGGAGCGGGAGTTCCCGATGTTGGAGACGATGAAGGTGAATGCGAGTAAGAGCTTGTACCAGGTGAGCATCCGCCCGGAACAGGGTCCCAAGCCGGGCAGCATTGCCGTGGGGATGACATTGGCCACGGGCGGTTCCTTCTCCATGACGGAGTTGCAGCCTACGTTCGATAAAACCACCGCCCGACTGGGTGTCTACACCGGACCGGTCATCATCGACAGCGATCGCGAGCTGCATGGCTGGCTGCAGCGCGAGGGACTCACCGGTCCCATATCCAAGCGACGGTTCTTCTTCAACAAGGCCACCGCCCAGAAGATCACCTTGAGCACCCCGCCCAACGAGCGCTACAACGACGGCGGTGCCTTCACGCTGGTGGACGGCATCACCGCGCAGGAGAAGCGTGTGAACACCGAGTGGCTGGGCTGGCGCGAGGGCGTCACCATCACGGTGGACCTCGGCAGTGAGCAGGATGTTCGCACGGCAGGGATCGGTGCCTTGAACGAGACCTACAGTTGGATCCACATGCCGGAGCAAGTCGAGTTCAGCACGAGCAACGACGGCAAGACCTTCGTGTCGCAAGGCTCCGTGAAAGCAAGACCCGGAGTTGGTCGCAACGCCTACAAATTCGATCTGGTAACCAGGACACGCTACATCCGGATCACCGTAAAGCACCCAGGCAAGATCCCGGAAGGCTTCCCAGGTGCAGGAAGTGCAGCGTGGATGTTCCTGGACGAGATCGAGGTGCGTTAGAGGTATGATCTTTGAAGCATGAACGCCATGAAGCATCTGCTCCTCGCCGGCCTGTTCATCGGAAGCCTATCCGCATCGGCCCAGAACGTCATCTGGAGCCATGCCATCGGCAACTGGCGGAACGGCCCCACGGTCTACATCACGCCACTGATCGAGACCTCCGAGGCCTTCACCAC
>ENA-UOWO01006418-UOWO01006418.1-activated-sludge-metagenome-genome-assembly--contig:-NODE-6418-length-12023-cov-14.524231_pt1 | contig 12023 bp, 16 predicted proteins | sample MGYA00238148_ERZ761564 | MGnify/ENA primary metagenome ERZ761564 (study PRJEB28885, sample SAMN05720194) | activated sludge metagenome | isolation source: Anaerobic digester | place: USA...
TCCACCGGTGAAAAAATTGAGCGTGATTCCGATCATCTGAATGAATCATACAGAGACCGGATACGAAGAAAGGGCGAAACCACAAGTATCCTGCCGATGGAACCTGTCCATAAGCGTTCGCGCGTTGAACATACTTCGGAAGGATTGACCATCACGATTGCCGAACCGCCTACCGGACGGATTCAATTCCTTGTTGCTCTGGCGCCGCTTGTTTTTGTCGGCATGGTGGTCTGGTTTTTTCTGACGCGAGCGGATTTCGATTCCATGCCGGTTATCTTTCGCTACTTTTTTCTGGTGTTCATAGGATTTTTTTTGCCGTACCCGCCCTCGTGATTCTGGGGAAAAAGGTCGGCATGAAAACGCCTTTTGAAGTCATTACCGTGACGGAAACAAATCTTCGGGTGGAGGCGCTAAGACATGGAAAACAGACAACGGTGGAAATTCCTGTTTCCGAACTGGAAGATCTTGTGGCTCCGTCCAGGCAGGAAATCATGGATGCGGTTACTTATCCCGGCATGAAGAATGTTTCTTTGGGCAGGACAGGAATTGCCCGGATGCCCGACGGGCGCCCGATGCCGAGATTTTTACTGGCATTAATGAAAATGGCCGGTTCCCGCGGCATCATCGCCCGCAGCGACAACGTGGATGTTGAATTTGCACGGGGGCTGGACGACGCCGAGGTTGCCTGGCTTTTCGCGCTAATTAAAAAAACAATATCTTAAAGAAACAATCCGAGCTTCTGTTTTGTGTTTATAGTCGTTGATTTGCGAAAAGAATCACGATTTGACGAACGCGTCATGTGAATTGAAAATAGATTGATTTGGAGACTGTTTATCTGAGTTGCAGGAAGTCTTATAAACGAAAAATATTCTTTTATCTAGTCTGAATTTCCGCCGGGTTTTTGCCATAAACTCCTTCTCCAGCCGTACCATTTTGGCAGATTACTGTAGATTTTAGCCCCTTCCTCATATCCCAGTTCCGTCAGTATATTGGCGACGATTTTGTCGGCTTCGCAATGCAGTATTTCTCTTGTGTGGTCTCCCCATCGTTGCTTGAAGTTTTCCATGATATTTTTAAATTCTTCAGGTGTCATTGTTGACATCTCCTTGGACAAAATTTGCAGTCACGATTGACGTTCATGGACGAGTTACAATAAAAAATTGAAAAGAGAAAAAGCCATCGTGGATGATTTGCAGATCACCATCCACCTCGACTTTCCAGTCCTTCTCTGCATAAATAATACATGCCGTTGGAATCCCTTATTATTTTTGTGCTTATGCCTTTTTCATGAAAATGTTTTATCCATCCATTCAATTGGTTTTTTTCTTTAATCCCTTTTGACACGACAAACATACCGGACGGAATTTCCTTATGGGGTTTAGCCATGTTTTCGAATCCTCCTTCTTTAAAGAGCTCTACGGCTCAAATAGTTTGGAAAAATGGTCAACCCTTTCCGGAAAGAAATTGTGAAAAAAAGTTTTAGAAAAAACGTCATCAATAAAAATCCTGCACTGAGGGGAAATTCATTAATCGTAAATCACTTTAAAAACACCGGCAGCCCTATAGCCTTTGCCGGGAATGGAAATATTCCAAAAATTATTTTGCATTTTCCCCTCAAAAAAATCTACAGCCAAGACAAAGCGATGGCCACCTGATGTTATTTATTCTCCCTCTGATAGCAAGACAGGAAAATCGTCATGCCGACACGAAAATGTCATCGATTAGGTGATTCCGGCTGGTCTGTTTTTTGAAAACGTGTCACATCGAGGCGCAGTTTTCCTGATAGACGCTTTGTTTGATGAACAAGCCCGTTTCTTTTCGTGCGTTGGGGAGGAATCAAACAAGCGCTTGTGTCGGCCTGTGTTATAAACCGATTTGATAATAGATAAACGACTCATCTTCTCACCCTCCTATCATTAAAAACAATTCACGATATTTGATAAAGATTCATAATGGCAGAAAGCTTTATAACCCCGCATGTGAATCGGATAATCCCACGATCCGTTGCGATGAATGATGGTCCCGCCGAAACCGGTTTTAAACCGGTACATGCCGTAAAAAGGATGATTCGGATCGGCGGTCGGAGATACAGCGCCCAAATCATAGACAAGACACCGTCTCTTTTTTAGCAGCTTAATGATATTCCATTGCAATGCGTAAGAACCCATCAGGTTACGCTGTGTGTCGGCAGATGCCCCGAATAAATATATGGCGCGTTGTCTGGAAACAGCAAGAATTGCCCCGGCAAGCACGTCTTGTCCCTTTGTTGCAAGAAGGAAAATGATTTTGTGCGATTCGGCCTTGTTGTCGGATGAACAAAACAATGCGGAAAAATGTCTGTAGGAGCATAGATCAAAGCCGTTACGTTTTGCTGTTTGCAAATAAAGATCGTAAAAAACGGGCAGTTTTTCTTCAGCGGCAACAGATACAACAACACCCTTTTTGCAAGCAAGCCGTATATTATAGCGCGTCTTTGACTTCATAACGGCAAGCAGTTCCTCTTCTGTTTTTGTAAGATCGATATGCAGTGTATCGGCAACCGTATGATCAACAGTCGCCTTTCTGAGATTCCAGCTTTGTGTGCCAATATTCATCCGGAATTCCCTGTGTCGTGGCGACGGGTGTCCGTTCCATTGTTTTTGATCGGTCGTTGTGAGCGCATACGGAGCCCGCCAGGGCAGGTCGTAACGAATAAATGAAACCGATGAAGGCATATATTGAATCAGCTCCTGCGACAATGTTTCTAAAAAAAGGCCATAGTGTTCCGGATCAGGTTGGGTTTCAGGCCCTTGAGGGACATAGGCTGCGGTAAGGTTGCGACCAAGAGGCCGGATAAGAATCAGGATATCACCGTACTGGCCGCTTGAAGATTGCAGATCAAAAGCCATGGGGGACCAGCCGAGGCTCGATTTTACCCGACCCCAGTACGATGTTTGAAATAAAATATCAGTGGGAAGCAGTGCATGAATTTTTTTTAATTTTAAATCTATTTTCATTGAAAACAACATTCCGTCTCTGGAAAATTTTAACGATTGTATTTAAATTACCTGCATTTATTCATCAAATATAGATTACACTATCTCCGGGATATAAAAATATTGGATGAATATTTTATTTGCAGAAATTTTAATGGACAAGATTTGTATTGTAAATGCTTATAGAATGCACTAAGATTACCAATAAAATATTGGTATTATTTGATCGCAAAATCCGGAGGTTGAAAAATGCTAGAGGATAAATCCGGTATTGAAATTGATTTACAAGAAAGAATAAAAGAGCTGAATTGTCTGTACGAAATGTCCCGCATGGCGGAACGTTCACATGATTCTATGGAAAACTTTTTAAAAAAGCTGGCTGATTTTATCCCTCTTTCCTGGCGGTATGCGGAAATTGCCTGCGCGTGTATTGACTTTCAGGGTGAAACTTATAAAAATCATCATTTTCAATGGACTCAATGGACGCAATCGTGTCCGATCAAAATAAACGAAATGCCGATGGGCAACGTTTCAATCGTGTACCTTGAGGAAAGACCTTTGGCGGATGAAGGACCGTTTCTTAAGGAAGAAAGAAAATTATTGCAAGCCATTGCGCAACGTATCGGTGAGATTTTTGTCCGAATCAGGGCGCAACAAGAATTGAAGGAAAATAATCGACAGCTCCTTCTCGAGAGAAAAGCCCTGCAGGAAACGAATGCAGCCCTGAAAGTCGTTCTTTCCAATATTGAAGATGAAAAAAAACGCATTTATGAGAATATTCGTTTAAATATTGATAAGGTCATTATGCCCATTATTCACGCTCTCATGCCTGCAATATCAGAAAACAATCGGAAATATATGGAAATATTAAGCACGAACCTTGAAGAAATTACATCGCCGTTTGTTGGCGGGAATGTCAATCTGTTGCGCACGTTGACTCCTACAGAAGTCAATATTTGTAACATGATCAGAAACGGATTACGAACGAAAGAAATCGCTCAGCTTAGGGGTGTTTCCGAATCAACGATCAACAGACACCGGGAACACATCCGTCAGAAATTACGGATTACAAACCAGAAAACCAATTTAATCACTTACCTTCAATCACTGGCAGCGACGGGGGCATCCTTTGCTTGTCAAAACAAATGATGTTTTTTCCCTAAAAGGACATTTTTTAGCGGAGAGAAAATCGATCACAGAGGAATTATCTGCGTTTTAAATGTTTTGCTCCGACGATGCAATATTTCCTGTAGCTTCTGCTGCCAGGGATCTTTTTGCATTTGACAATCAATCGAATGTAATTAAATTAATTTTGTAAGCAGCCATGATCAGGCAACCCCTGCCCGGCATCGGGCATCTCTTCAGATTTTGTATAAAGGAGGTATCTTTATGGAAACAAGAAGAGAAAAGAAAAACATCATCCTTAAAATCCCGAGAAGTCAATTGGTTAGCCGCAAAAACAAAATGGTGAATTCCAGACTCAAAGCCGTTTTGAGAAAGATTAAACTCAAATAAAAACCGCGTTATTCCTTTCATGAGGCAATTGTTCAACAAAGGCCAGAGTTTATGAATAGCAACGAAAGGAGGGGAATTTTATGCCGATATTTATGATGTTCGGTAAATATACTAAAAATGCCCTGAAGAATGTTTCTGCTCAGCGGACAAAAAAAGCTATCAAAATCATTGAGAAAAATGGCGGGAAGGTGATCGCCATGTACGCGGTGATGGGTGAACATGATCTGGTCTTTACTCTGGATTTTCCGGACCTGGATAAGGCGCTTTCCGCTTCGGCGGCACTGAATATGCTGACCGGAATCTCTTTTTCCACATCGCCGGTTGTCGATGTGGAAAGGTTCGATCATCTGATGTCGAAAATAGATAAAATATAACCGGATGTGGCGAATTTACTGCAAAAACGGTTTGCCGGTTTCCCGTAAAAAAACCCTTCAATGGATATGGATATCCATTGAAGGGTAAATCTGGCGAGAACCGCTTGTGCCGTTTTGTCTTCATGCTGGAGTCACGACTTTTTAAAACTTGATCTTTTCAGGGTGGCCATCACCACTAAGATCCTGCGGTTTTTTGCAAAATTCAGCTCCAGTGACATGACTCGTTTCGAACACAGCAGTATCTCGTTATTTTTAATTTAATATTGCAAAATATTTTGTCAAGAGCGACCTGAAATTTCAAGCACCGGTTTTATTTGGCATTATTGAATGGAGGGAAAAAATGACACCGAGAATCTACAACCGATACGTTGTCCGTATTTCCGAAAATGCACTGATATCGCTGGTTTTAAGCTCTCTGGAAGCCTATTCAGTGAAGAAAAAAGATATCAAGGAAAAGGGCCGTCCGAAATCACGGATTGAAGTTTACGGAAGTCTATTCGGCCATGAAATCCTGATGAAAAACAGGGAAATCCTTTATCAGGTGGAAATGGCGCACACCGACACAACCGCCGAACAGCGAAGAAGTTCCGTGGATGAAAACAAGGAGGCGATCTCTCTGAAGGCCGATGTGATTACGTCGTTTTGGCCGCATCTTATTTATCTCGGGGATTTTCATTCTCATCCTTTTAAAACCACCCAGGAAGTCCGCAAAGATAAGAAATATTTCATGTCGGAGGATGATCGCCAATGGCTGAATAATAATTTCTGGAAGCAGAAGGGGTATCGTGTCGGACTGATCATGACCATTGCCGCCATGGGAAAAGCGGGAAGCAAAGCGTCCGGCTGGGTGGCCACCAACTGCGTGCAGGCAACCCTGGGCAATTACCGCATGTGGCTTTCCGCCTATTGCGCCTACTCTCTAAAAAGCGAGTACCGTTATACCAACGACAATGATCCTTCCGTGACGCTGGATTGTCCGGCGCTGACCGGTTTGAAATGGGAACACGCGGACTTCGGCCGGTTTAAAAACGGAAAATATGAATCGTCGTAAATCATTTTCAGGGCAAATAAATCAGTAGCCGGGGGGCCGGATTTCATATAAGATGGCCTTAAAGGAGCAAAAGCAGGCATGAAAGAAGTCAAAATGTTTATACTCGAAGGATGCCCGCATTGCCGCAAGGCCCGCGAAATGATGACGGAAATATTTTCCCGGCATCCGGAATACGCCAAGGTGCCCTTTACCGTGATCGACGAAAGCATCAACCCGGAAATCGCCGATCAATATGATTACTACTATGTTCCGACATTTTATACCGGCGGGGTGAAAATGATGGAAGGTGTTCCCACGAAAGACGCGATTGAAAAAGCATTTTCCGCGGCGCTGAAATAAATCGAAGCAAGTTCCTGGCACAAAAATGAAAACCAACCGCCTGATCAACGAAAAAAGTCCTTATCTGCTGCAGCACGCAAAAAATCCGGTGGACTGGTACCCGTGGGGAAAAGAAGCATTTGAAAAAGCCCGGCGGGAAGACAAGCCGGTTTTTCTTTCCATCGGCTATTCCACCTGCCACTGGTGTCATGTCATGGAACGAGAATCTTTCGAGGATGACGACGTCGCCGGGCTGCTGAACGAGACGTTTGTGAATATCAAGGTTGACCGGGAAGAGCGTCCCGACATTGACGCGGTCTACATGACCGTCTGCCAGGTCATGACGCAAAGCGGCGGCTGGCCCCTGACGATCATGATGACGCCGGATCAAGAACCGTTTTTTGCCGCAACCTACATTCCCAGAACAACCAGATACGGACGCGCCGGAATGCTTCAGATCGTTCCCAGAATAAAAGAGGTCTGGAAAACAAAACGCGCCGATGTTCTTTCCGCCGCGTCGGAAATTACCGGCATTCTGAATCAATCCGCCACCGACAAGGGCAATCGACTGTCGGAAGAAACGCTGCGGCAGGCTAAACGGTCTTTGTCTATGCGTTTTGACAAAACATTCGGCGGCTTCGGCGCGGCTCCGAAATTTCCCTCGCCGCATCATTTCTTTTTTCTGCTGCGCTACTGGAAGCGCACCGGCGACGCAGACGCGCTGCATATGGCCGAGCATACGCTCCGAAACATGAGGAGTGGCGCGATTTACGATCATGTCGGGTTCGGTTTCCATCGCTATTCGACCGACGAACGCTGGGTGGTGCCGCATTTTGAAAAGATGCTCTACGATCAGGCGCTGATGGCCATGGCCTTTATCGAACTGTTTCAGGCGACGGGAAAAACGGAATATGAAGCAACGGTCCGCGAGATTTTTACCTACGTCTTACGTGATTTGACGGATGAACAGGGCGGGTTTTACTGCGCTGAAGACGCCGACAGCGAAGGCGTGGAAGGAAAATTTTATCTGTGGACGGGAAAGGAAATCCGCGGCATCCTCAACGAAAAAGAAGCCGACTTGTTCCTGTCACTTTATCGCCATCCTGAAGACGGCGATTTGCCGGGCATGCATGAAATTCCCGCCGGTTGTTTTATCCCCCATCTGACGCCGTCCGCCGGGGATAAAAAGGATTTATCGGGACTGCTTTCTTCAACGGAGCACATCCGCGAAAAACTTTTTTCCGCGCGGGAAAAACGCATTCATCCGCACAAGGATGACAAAATATTAGCCGACTGGAACGGCCTGATGATTGCGGCGCTGGCGCGCGGCGCCCAGGTCTTGGATGAACCCGTTTACGCTAAAGCCGCCTGCCGGGCGATGGATTTTATTCTGGAATCCATGCAGACCGGGGACGGGAAACTCCTGCACCGTTACCGCAGCGGCGAGGCCGCGATTGATGCCAATGTCGACGACTACGCTTTCGTCATCCGGGCGTTGCTGGAACTTTATGAGGCGACGTTTCAGACGCAATATCTGCAAAAAGCTCTTGAGTATAACGATGATCTGTTTAGTAATTTTCTTGATCAAAAAAGCGGCGGATTATTTTTTACTTCCCTGAAGGCGGAAAGGCTTTTGACCCGGCCGAAGGAACTTTATGACGGCGCCGTCCCGTCCGGCAATTCCGTGGCCTACGGCAATGTGCTGAAAATGTCCCGGATGACCGGCAATGCCGATATGGAGGCAAAGGCGGATGCAATTTGTAAAGCTTTTGAAGCCCCGGCGGGTGCGATGCCTGAGGCCTTCACACAATTTCTCTGCGGTCTGGAGTTTGCGGCGGGACCTTCCGGCCAGGTCATCATTACCGGAGATTTGGGAAAACCGGATACCCGGGAAATGCTGCGGACTTTGAGAAAACAATTTGCCCCGAACAATGTCGTTATTTTCCGGCCGGAAAAACCGGTGCAACCGGATATTGAAACCATCGCGCCGTTTGTGAAAGCCCATTTACCGCTCAACGGGAAAGCAACCGCTTTCGTCTGCACCGACTTCGCCTGCCATCTGCCGACGAACGATCCGCAAAAAATGCTTGAACTTTTGGATACGAGAAAATAGTATTATTTTGTATTTTCCGTTTGCCGGCGCTTCTCAAAACCAAGCGTTAAAAAAGCGCCTCAAAGCAGGGCAATCCGAATTTCCATGCCGGTCACGGTTCTTCAGGAGGCACATCATGAAAAAATGGTTGATATCTATTATGGTCATTGCGTTTACACTATCACTGGCCGGGTGCAATTTTCTCAATTTCATAAAAAAACAATCTCCGTTACAGGAGCAATGTAACAAACAGTGCGAGGCGTGGTCAAAATCTTACATGCAGAAATACCCGAGCGACACATTGACCTATGAAAGCCATTACAATAAGCGATTGAATAAATGTTTTATGCTGGTAACCTATTCAAAATCTCAGTTGAAAAGTTTGAAAGAGATCAGTGAGAATAAAATGTACGGGTCCCTCCTTGTCAAACAGAACAGTAAAACGCTTATTTGCAACGTTCTGGAAAATAAATGTAAAACGGAAAAGGAATGGGACGCGCTTGTAAAACCTTATATGGAAGAATAGTCGTGCAACAAAAAACGGCATGATAAAAAAAACGATTTTAAACAACGACCTCCTTTTGCCATCGTATTTCCGTCGACACAACATCATGATTGATATTTCATTGACAGGGGAAATTCTTGTTTATATATTCGCGTATGCGAATGAACGGATTGGATTTATTAGGCAGTATGGTTGACGAGATGTTTCTGGCGCCGGGCCGGTTTATTGCGTGGCTGCAGGCTCGCCGGAAAACAGACTGGCCGGCCTTCGCCCGTGAAATTGCCTTTTATCATGAGCAGGGATTCGTCAAAAACCCTTCCTCTTTCTTTGTGCTGCCTGATCAGGCGCCGGAGTTTGTCGTTGAAAAACAGGCGTCTTATCGAAAAGGTTTTTATCAGGTCATTACTTTTCCCAGCCGATATGAACCCCGGAATCCTTTTTTACGAAAACGCTACCTCAATCATCCTGAAAACCGCACCGGCTATCTGATTCGCTGGATACACGGCGACAAACCCCGCAAGACGGTATTGTGCGTGCACGGTTTTATGATGGGCGATCCGCGGGAAGCGGAGCAGATGTTCAAGGTCCGCAAATTATTTTCCATGGGCCTTGATGTTGCGCTCTTTATTTATCCTTTTCACTGGAAGCGAATCGCAGGCCCCCGCGCGTCGAGACGCATTTATCTGACGCTGGGCGACGCCGCTTTTACCAACGAATGTATCGCACACAGCATTCATGATCTGCACAATTCTTTTTTAATTCTGCATCAACTGGGTGTTCAGGACATCGGTCTGGTCGGCGCCAGTCTGGGCGGGTATGTCACGGGATTGTATGTCTGTTTGAGCAGCCTGCCTGAATTTGCAGCCCTGATGGTGCCGGCGGTGACGTTTCTGCAACCCATTTCTCCGGCCCTGTTTTATAATCAGGCGCCGTACGGTCCACAGTGGCGCAAACAGGTTTATCACGCCGCCGATTTTCATTCGCCGCTTCATTTTTATCCGAAGATCCCGGCTGAAAAAATACTGGTAGTGGCATCGCGCGGCGACCGGATTTGTCCCGCCGATCCGGTGGAACAACTGAGAATTAAATGGGGCTTGTCGCGCTGTCATTACCGGACCGGCGGGCACTGGCTGGTATTCGACAAAGTCCGCGGCCGGGTCTGGTACGGTCTGCTCCGGGACATGGGATTTATTGCCTGAACAGCGAGCCGGTTGTGCCGGCTATGAATCAGGCCAATAAAGGGGCTTGTTTTTCTTCCGGATAAGAATTAAAAACAAAACATCACCAGAGAAGGCGAATGGGAAGATACTTCCCGAAAAAGGATCTTACGGAGAAAATCCGGCTGTGAAATGGTACGTTACCGTTGCCCGGATCCGGAAGGAGTGTTGCCTGCGAGTATTCATTTTAATCCTGTGTTTCTTCGCGTCTTTCCTAAAATCCGCCAACGCCGCAGAGCTGTACAGATGCGTTGACCAAAACGGCAACGTCATCGTCACAGACCGTCCGCAGACTGGAATGGAAAACTGCATTACGAATGATGCTGATGAAGAAGATTCGCCTGCGGACAATAAAACAGACGAGGAGAACGCCTCGGCGGACCGGCCGGAAAATAATCAGGAAGCGTCGGATCATCAGGCAGCAGAACCTTGAGGCCGGTAAAATACGCAGTTGCTCAGACAGTGGATAAAATCATGACGTTATCATCAAATGAAGTAAATCTTTTTTTCCGGAGGCCGATATGAGTGAAACCGTGATTAGCGAGAAAGACCGAAAGATGGCGCAACGTTGTGTCGAATGCCCGGTGTGCAAAAAGGCCAGAAAAGAGCAGCGGGGATTCGCCTACTGGTTTGTTAAAAATGTCGAAGACGGCCTGTGCCCGAACTGTGCAGCGTATGAAAGAGTTTACGGCAAAAAAGCCCACGAAGCCTGATCCGGTTATCTGGCCTGCAATGCCCGGCCGATGGTCATGATCTCAGCTTCTTTCGTGCCTTCGTAGAGTTCCAGAATCTTCGCGTCGCGATACCACTTCTGCACGGGATATTCCTCGATATAACCATAGCCGCCGTGTAGTTCCACGGCATAATTGGCGCAAAATACCGCCGTCTGTCCGCCGTAGAATTTAGCCATCGCAGCCAGCGTATAATCGGGCTTGCCCTGGTCGATGAGCCAGGCGGCCTTGTAAACCAGTCCGCGCAGAGCTTCAATCCTTATTGCCATTTCCGTAAGTTTCATCTGCGTCATTTGATACGACCCCAGCGGCGCGCCGAAAGCGGTCCTTTCTCTGACGTATTGAATGCTGGTTTCCAGACAGGCCTCTGAAATGCCAAGCGCCTGGCCCGAAACCATAACGCGGGTGATGTCGAAAAAGTGCATGAGTTGACGGAACCCCTGTCCTTCCTTACCGACCAGATTGGTTTGCGGAACGCGGACATCTTCAAACGCTATTTCCGCCGTGTCGCTGGCGCGGATACCCATTTTCCCGTGAATTTTGTTGCGGGTAATCCCTTTGGCATCCGCCGGAACAATGATCAGACTGAAGCTGTTGTGTTTCTTTTCTTCCGGGTGGGTGATGCACTGTGCGACCATGAAATCGCAAACGGTGCCGTTGGTGATGAACATTTTGTTGCCGTTAATCACATAGTCCTTGCCGTCTTTGACCGCGCGGGTTTTGTACCCGGCGACATCCGTTCCGGCATTGGGTTCCGTATAAGCGCCGGCGCATACTTTTTCGCCCGAGCATATCGGCGGTAAATAGGTTTTTTTCTGCTCTTCCGTTCCGTAATTCAGAATGGACTCGCAGCCGAAACCGGACGCGACAATATTCAGGCTGATCCCCATGTCTATTTTGGATATTTCTTCGGTGATGATGGTGTTGCCCAGGATTCCGGCGCCGGGTCCGCCGTATTGTTCCGGAATCCACGCCCCGACCAGACCGTTTTCAGCGGCCTTTATTCTGATTTCCGGCAGATATTTTTCATGTTCGTCGCATTCCTGCGAAACAGGTTTTATTTCCGAGACGGCAAATTTATAAGCCATGTCCTTTAACATTTTCATTTCTTCAGGCAGTTCGAAATTCATTGTGTGTCTCCTTTTATCAATAATCTGTTTGCCGTGAAGGCTTTAGGGGTACATATTACAGAAATGTATAGAAGAAGTAACAAAATCTGTCTGGCGAAGTCAAGCGAAAACCGGC
>ENA-UOWO01006422-UOWO01006422.1-activated-sludge-metagenome-genome-assembly--contig:-NODE-6422-length-12015-cov-8.806856_pt1 | contig 12015 bp, 12 predicted proteins | sample MGYA00238148_ERZ761564 | MGnify/ENA primary metagenome ERZ761564 (study PRJEB28885, sample SAMN05720194) | activated sludge metagenome | isolation source: Anaerobic digester | place: USA...
AGGCAAATATCTTTGCGGGACAAGGGGCTTACTGATAGCATTCATGTGAAGTCTTAAGTTTCGCCGGTTCTCAATCGGCTTGTTTCAGGGGATAGTCTTGATCTCTTTGGGGTCTTTGTTTAGCCGCCAGCCGGCACCCATGTTGGGTTTGGATATCAGTTCGTCCAGCGTGAAGCTGGTTGAATTGGGTCGAAACAAATCAGGTGCATTGGTGCTTGAGCGTTGCGCGATGGAGCCCCTAGAGCGGGGTTGGGTTACCGACGGCAACATTGAGAAATTTGACGAAGTGGCCGAAGCGGTGCGTCGACTAGTCAAAAAGAGTGGGACCAAAGCCAAAAACGTAGCCATGGCTTTGCCACCTTCGGCGGTTATCACCAAGAAAATCATTCTTCCCGGTGGTCTTTCAGACCAGGAGCTTGAATCTCAAGTAGAGACCGAGGCTAACCAGTACATACCTTTTCCTCTGGACGAGGTCAGTTTGGATTTTTGTGTTGTCGGTCCGAGTAGTTCTTCAAATGGGGATCTCGACGTACTGATTGCCGCGTCACGCCGGGAGAAGGTTCAAGACATTCAGGGTCTGGCGGAGGCTGCCGGTTTGAAGCCGGTTATTGTTGACGTGGAGTCCTATGCTTCGCGCTTGGCTACAAGCCGATTGATCGAAAACCTTCCAAACCAGGGAGCGGGAGCCATTGTTGCATTATTTGAAGTGGGAGCGATGACCACCAGCATGCAAGTCATTCGAGATGACGAGGTTCTTTACGACAGGGACCAGGCTTTTGGCGGTGCTCAGTTGACTCAGCTGATTGTTCGTCAGTATGGTTTCTCCCTTGAAGAGGCTGAGAGCAAGAAGCGAAGTGGCGATTTGCCGGACGACTACGAATCCAGCGTACTACGCCCATTTGTTGAGAGCATGGTGCAAGAGATCGGGCGGGCTCTCCAGTTCTTTTTCACCAGCACGCCGCACAATAAGGTGGACTACATCCTTTTGGCGGGTGGTTCAGCCGCTTTGCCTGGGCTGACGGCTGCTGTGACAAATCAAACTACTTTTTCTTGCGCGCTCGTGGATCCATTCGAAGGCATGGAAATGGGTGATGGCGTACGCTTGAAAAAGATGACTCGAGAGGCGCCTTCTTACCTGACATCTTGCGGGCTGGCTTTGCGGAGGTTTGTCTAAGTGATATTGATTAACCTGCTCCCGCACCGCGAGGCTGCGCGCAAGCGTAGGCGCGACGTATTCAACATTTCCCTTGGTACCGCTGCATTGGTTGGAGGTCTTATCGCTGGTGCCATCTTCCTTTGGTATCAGACACAGATCTCGTCGCAGCAAGGTAAAAACCTGATGTTGACGAATGAGATCAAAAGGTTGGAAGTGCAAATCAAGGATATTGCGTCTCTGGAGGCAGAAATTGCCGGACTGCGAGCACGTCAGCAGGCAGTTGAGGATTTGCAAGCTGACCGGAACATTCCAGTGCATCTGCTTACCGAACTTGTGAAGCAGTTGCCGGATGGGGTTTATGTCTCCAACATGAAGCAGGATAATCAGTTGGTGACGCTGACTGGTGTGGCTCAATCGAATGAGCGCGTCTCCGAGTTGCTGCGCAACCTCGCGAACAACACGCCCTGGTTTACGAAGCCTGAGCTGATTGAAATCACCGCTGGTAGCGTGGCCTTGAGTGCCCGTGAACAGAAGCGGGTGTCCAATTTCACGATCAGGGTCAAACTGATGCGCGCCAGTGAGGCCGAAAAGGCTGCCCAAGCTGCTGCAGCCGGCGGTGTGGTTGCAGCTATTCCTGTCGCGGCAGTTGCAGCCGCTTCAGCGTCCGTCAAGAAATAGCGCAGGCACATTTATGGCAACTAATCACTCCGTTCTCACCGAGTTTCCCGCACTTCAAGAGAAACTCGTTAGTCAGTTTCGTGGGCTGGATACCAAAGACCCATCCGGGTGGCCGGCATTACCTCGCTACTTGCTGTTTGTTGTAGTCGCTGCTGCCATTGTGGCGGGTCTTTGGTTCCTTTGGATTAATTCTTCCGAGGCTGAGCTTGAGGCGGAACGTGCAACAGAAATCAAACTGCGTGAAGACTACAAGTTCAAGCTGGCCAAGGCTGTGAATCTTGATGCTTTGAAAAAGCAACGTGAGCAGGTGTTGCAGTACGTAACCCAGCTTGAGAAGCAATTACCCAGCAAGGCAGAGATGGACGCGTTGCTGTCTGACATCAATCAGGCGGGCTTGGGGCGGAGCCTTCAGTTTGATTTGTTCAGGCCAGGACAAATTGCCGTTAAAGAATATTACGCTGAGTTGCCGATTACTTTACGGGTTGTTGGTCGCTATCACGACGTGGGCTCTTTTGCCTCAGATATTGCTAACTTGTCCCGTATCGTGACCTTGAACAATCTAACAATAAGTCCGCGACCAGATGGCACGTTAACAATGGATTCAACGGCCAAGACTTTCCGCTATTTAGATTCAGGCGAAATTGCCGCGCAACGCAAGGCCACCGCACCGGCGGGAGCGAAGAAATGAAGGCTATTCGAATTTGCGTGCTTTTATCGGTGGTGCTCCTGGTTTCTGCTTGTATGGGATCGGAAGACGATGATCTGGTGCAATGGATGTCTGAGCAAAAAGCGCAGACAAAACCAAATGTAGTGCCGATCTCCGAGCCTAAGAAGTTCAAGCCTGAAAGTTATACCCAAGTTAGCGCGGTAGAGCCCTTTAGCCGGGAAAAATTAACTCAGGCTCTGAGGCGGGATTCTTCCCAACTTGCGTCAAATGGAGCATTGGTGGCTCCAGAGTTGGCCCGCCGTAAGGAGCCGCTGGAGGCCTTTCCGTTGGATGCTATGACACTTGTCGGTAGTCTTGTCCGGGCCGGACAACCCGTCGCATTGGTCAAAGTCGATGCTCTGTTGTATCAGGTTCGGCCGGGTAACTACCTCGGGCAGAACTATGGACGTGTGTCCAAGATCAGTGAGACGGAGGTGACCTTGCGGGAAATCGTGCAGGACGCCGTAGGTGAATGGATTGAACGCACCTCCACGTTGCAGCTGCAGGAGAAGTCGAAATGAATAATCTAAATGGAAATAAGGGAACGCGTATGTTGCAACAACTGTTGATGGCCACAGCACTGGCTTTTGCTGCGGTTGCCTCTCAGGCGCAAACAGCGATCGAAGCTGTGACGGGTTCCACAGCGGGTGGTTCCGAGGTTGTACGAATTGATCTCTCTCAGCCCCTGACAGCGGTGCCCACGGGTTTCTCGATTCAATCCCCTGCGCGGATTGCTCTGGACTTCCCTGGTATTTCCAATGGGATGGGGCGATCAACGATCGACATCAACCAAGGCAACTTGAAATCAGTCAGTGTCGTCCAGGCGGGTGACCGGACGCGTGTTGTATTGAATCTCAAACAGGCTACGGCTTACAAAACACAAATACAAGGAAAATCCTTGTTGGTTGTGCTGGATACTGTTGCCAATGCTGCTCCTGCAAATACAGCTCCACCTGTCGTGTTCGCAGAGAACAAAAATCGGGATACGCTGCCACTGAAGGATCTTGATTTCAGGCGTGGGGCTGAAGGGTCGGGTCGAATTGTTGTTGCTTTGCCCAACAACCAGGTTGGTGTGGATATCCGGCAACAGGGCCAAACGCTGGTGGTGGAGTTCATGAAGTCCACCTTGCCAGAGGGGCTTCGCCGGCGGCTGGACGTGTCTGACTTTGGTACGCCTGTGCAGTCAGTTACCACCTTCCAAGCGGGCGATCGGGTTCGCATGGTTATCGAGCCCAAGGGTTTGTGGGTTCACAGTGCTTATCAAAGCGACGATCAATTTGTTGTGGAGGTCAAACCTCAAAAGATTGATCCGTCCAAATTGACTCAAGGCCCCGGATACAACGGCCAAAAACTTTCCCTGAATTTCCAGAACATCGAGGTTCGCTCGTTGTTGCAAGTCATCGCTGACTTCACCAATTTCAACATCATCACATCGGATTCCGTCAATGGCGCGGTTACCCTGCGCTTGCAGGATGTGCCTTGGGATCAGGCGTTGGACATTATCTTGCAGGCTAAGGGACTGGGCATGCGCAAGACAGGCAATGTGATCTGGATCGCGCCGAAAGACGAAATCAACGCCAAAGAAAAGCTGGAGTTGGAGTCGATAGCCGCGCTGCAAAATCTGGAGCCGTTGCGCACGCAGTCCTTCCAGATGAACTACACAAAAGCAGCTGAAGTGGCAGCCAGTCTGACTGCTACAGGTGGCGGAACGGGTACAAACACCAGCAGGATTTTGAGCCCACGTGGAAGTGCTATTTTTGAAACGCGGACAAACCAATTGTTTGTGACTGATGTGGCCAGCAAGCTGGAGCAAGTACAGCAATTGATAACCAAGATCGACATCCCGGTAAGACAGGTGTTGATTGAAGCGCGTATCGTTGAGGCTTCGGATACCTTCGGTAAGTCGCTGGGAGTGCGTCTAGGGGGCGGTTCTCCTGGTGGCACGAATGCCAGTTTTGGCCCTAGCTACGTTACGGGAGCGGCCGGAACGACCTCTGGCAATTTTGTTAACTTGCCAGCCGTTGGACAAGGCGGCTATAGCCCCGCTGGATTCGCGATCTCCCTGTTTAATGCTTCAAAGAGCAACTTTCTGAACTTAGAGATTCAGGCACTGGAGGCGGATGGCAAGGGGCGTGTTGTATCCAGCCCCCGTGTGGTCACTGCTGATCAAATCAAGGCCTTAATTGAGCAAGGCACCGAGCTTCCCTATCAGGTGGCAACCTCCAGTGGTGCAACCTCTATCGCGTTCCGCAAAGCCAACCTGAAACTGGAAGTGACGCCACAGATCACCCCCGAAGGAAATATCATCCTGACACTGGATGTCAACAAGGACACGGTAGGTCAGTCGACCTCTGCCGGCTTCGCTATCAACACCAAGCACATTCAAACCCAGGTTCTGGTTGAAAACGGCGGTACAGTGGTAATTGGCGGTATCTTTGAACTCACTGAGTCCGAGAACGAAACCAAGGTGCCTTTCCTCGGAGATCTGCCCGGGGTTGGCAACCTTTTCAAGGCGAAGGCCCGGTTGTCCAACAAACAGGAAATGCTGGTCTTCATCACTCCCAAAATGATTGCAGACAAGGCAGTCGTTCGTTGAGTTGAACCGGTGATACACCCGCTCGCAAGTCTCGTGCAAATTGATATTTAGCCTGATCGGCCTGCCCGGTTCAGGCAAGTCCACCGTCGGGCGTCAACTCGCCCGACGGCTTCAACTCCCCTGTGTTGACTCTGACCACGCAATAGAAGCACGCTTGGGCTGTTCGATTCGGGAGTATTTCGAGCGCGAGGGAGAAGAAAGCTTCCGGGATGTCGAGGAGTCGGTGATAGACGAATTGACGTTGAACCAGGAAGGTGTTCTTTCGACAGGTGGCGGCTCGGTGTTGCGCCCGGCGAATCGAAAGCATTTGCGTGAACGCGGCAAAGTTATCTACTTGAAGTCATCTCCCGACGAATTGTTCCGGCGCTTGCGACACGATGTGAACCGTCCGTTGTTGCAAGTTGCCGATCCGCTGACCCGGTTACGCGACCTTTACGCGATCCGTGACCCTCTTTACCGCGAAACCGCGCACTACGTTCTGGAAACCGGCCGACCCTCTGTCGCCACATTGGTAAACATGATCGTGATGCAGCTTGAGCTTGCAGGGGCTTTGCCCCGCAAAGAACAATAGTCCCAAAGTAGTCAAACGGTAGTCTGGAATTCGGTCGGAAGCCAAGAGGCTCTAAACTCTCCGGTTATGTATTCACGCTCTATTGAAACAGTCACCATTGACTTGGTTGACCGCAGCTATCCCATTGAAATTGGTTCCGCGTTGCTGGACGATCCGCAAAGTTTTGCAGCGGTTACGGGCGCAACCACGGCGCTGATTATCAGCAACACAACCGTAGCTCCGCTGTATGCCCAGCGTCTTAAATCGGCGCTCTCGCCACGTTACAAGCATGTTCACTTGGTGTCCCTGCCTGACGGCGAAGAACACAAGAATTGGCAAACCCTGAATCTCATTTTTGATGCTCTGCTCGAACACAAGAGTGACCGCAAGACAGTGCTCTTTGCCCTGGGTGGCGGCGTCGTTGGTGACATGACAGGTTTTGCCGCCGCCAGCTATATGCGTGGCGTGCCGTTTGTGCAAGTGCCCACGACGCTATTGGCCCAGGTAGATTCGTCGGTGGGCGGCAAGACGGCCATCAACCATCCGCTGGGCAAGAACATGATTGGCGCTTTCTACCAGCCGGTGAAAGTCATCTGTGATCTGGACACACTGAAGACTTTGCCAGCGCGTGAGTTAAGCGCCGGTCTGGCCGAAGTCATCAAATACGGGCCCATTGCCGACATGGCTTTCCTGGACTGGATTGAGGCTAATCTCGACGCCCTCTTGGCCCGTGATCCCGCTGCGCTGGCCCATGCCGTGAAGCGCAGTTGCGAAATCAAGGCCTGGGTGGTGGGGCTGGACGAGCGTGAGTCCGGCTTGCGGGCCATTCTCAACTTTGGCCACACTTTCGGGCACGCTATCGAGGCGGGTTTGGGTTATGGCCAATGGCTGCATGGCGAGGCCGTGGGTTGCGGCATGGTGATGGCAGCGCATCTCTCGCATCGTTTGGGTTTGATCGATAGTGCTCTCGTCAATCGCTTGACGACGCTGATTCAGCGCGCGGGTTTGCCAGTTGTTGGTCCCGATCTAGCCGCAAAAAGCGCACCAAGCAAAGGCAAGTCACCTGCTTTGGGCAGCTCCGCAGACAATGCAGGTAGCTATCTGGACTTGATGCGTGTTGACAAAAAAGCCGAAGCGGGCGAAATCAAATTTGTAGTGATTGATGGCCCCGGACGCGCAGCAGTGCGCAGCGCACCCGACGCGCTGGTGCGCGAAGTCATCAATACATGTTGTACCGAAAATGCTATAAAATAAATAGCTATACATGCATATTTGACGTGGTCTAAGGTCATATTTTCCTTATGAAATGATGCTTTTAGCACCCTATGCCTGTGACCCCGGCCAAACACGTGGCCGCCGCCATGCCGAACAGGCGGCCCCGAGCCGCACCGAGTATCAACGGGACCGTGACCGAATCGTTCACTCCACGGCTTTTCGTCGGCTTGTCTACAAAACACAGGTGTTCCTCAATCACGAGGGCGACCTGTTTCGCACGCGGTTGACGCATTCGCTGGAGGTTGCCCAACTGGGCCGCTCCATCGCACGGTCGCTGCGGCTGAATGAAGATCTGGTCGAGGCCATTTCGCTGGCGCACGATCTGGGGCACACGCCCTTTGGTCATGCTGGGCAGGATGCCTTGAACGATTGCATGGCAGCACACGGCGGGTTTGAACACAACCTGCAAAGCCTGCGCGTGGTCGATCACCTGGAGGAGCGTTATCCGTCTTTCGACGGCCTGAACCTCACTTTCGAGACCCGGGAAGGTATTCTTAAACACTGCTCGCGCGCCAACGCCGAGCGGCTGGAGGCGGCCGAAGGGGGCGAAGGAGATTCCCGGGGCGGCATCGCCAGACGTTTTCTGGACCGCACGCAGCCGGGTCTGGAGGCCCAGCTGTGCAATCTGGCCGATGAAATTGCCTACAACGCCCACGATATCGATGACGGTGTGCGCTCTGGCCTGCTGACGCTGGATCAACTGCAGGAAGTGCCGCTAGTCGATGATTTCCGCAGGCAGACGCTTGCCGATCATCCGCACCTTCAAGATCCATCGCAAGCGCGGCGTTTGCTGTATGAAACCATCCGCCGCATGTTGAGCGCCCAGGTGTATGACGTGATTGCTGCCACGCAGCGCGCCATCGACGCACAGGCACCTCAGACGGCCGATGCCGCCCGCCAGATGGCACCGGTGGTTCAATTTAGTGAAGACATGCGTCACCAGTCAACCGTGCTCAAGAAATTTCTGTTCCAGAACCTGTATCGCCACCCCCAGGTGATGCACATGACCGGTCAAGCCCGGCAAGTGGTGCGCGAGCTATTCGCAGCCTACAGTAGTGCGCCGCAGGAAATGCAGGCCGGATTCTCTGCCCGCTCAGAAGCCACGCGGGGTTCGCATGATGCCGTGCACGCCACTGCCCGCGTGGTAGCTGACTACATCGCTGGCATGACCGACCGCTTCGCCTCACGTGAGCATGAGCGCTTGACCGGGTTGCGATTGCTCGCACCATGACTTTGCAGGGTAAAGTTCCGGCGCTGGTCGTCATTCTTGCCGGAGTCAGCGCCGCGTTGCACGTCGGCAAGTTGTCGCCAGCGCTGCCTATTCTGCGCGACGCACTGCATATCTCGCTGTTACAGGCGGGGTTCCTGCTTTCGCTGGTTCAACTGGCCGGCATGGCCTTAGGCCTGGTCGTGGGTTTGGCTGCCGACGGTATTGGCCTCAAACGTAGCCTGATCATGGGTCTTTTGATACTTTTTGGTTCTGGAGCCCTTGGCGCTTATGCGCAGAATGCTGCAGATTTACTAACATTGCGTGCATTGGAGGGGGTTGGCTTCCTGCTGGTTTCCATGCCGGCCCCGAGCCTGATCCGTCACCTGGTCGCGCCTGAGCGCATGAATACGGCGCTGGGCCTATGGGGCGCCTATATGCCGTTTGGCGCAGCGGCTTCGCTGCTATGCGGCCCGCTTTTTATCAGTACCTTCAGCTGGCAGGCATGGTGGTGGTTGCTGGCCGTCTTGTCACTCATCATGGCGGTGTGGGTTTGGCAGCTGGTCCCGGGCGACGCGACGCGCGTGCATCCGCAGGCGCCAGAGCCGTGGGCTGCCCGCTTGCGCCAGACACTTACCGCACGCGGCCCCTGGCTGGTAGCTCTGAGTTTTGCGATGTATTCTGGCCAATGGCTGGCTGTCATCGGGTTTTTGCCATCCATCTACACGCAAGCTGGCGTGTCGAGTGGGGCCATGGCGATGCTGACTGCGGGCGCGGCGGCGGTGAACATGGTGGGCAACATCGCATCAGGCCGGCTGCTGCAACGGGGGATAAGTCCACAAGCGTTACTGACGCTTGGGTTTTCTGCCATGGCACTGGGTACCGTACTGGCCTTTGCTACCTCGACCATCATCGGTGGTGATGGCGGCGGGGCGGGCCTGCCGCCCGCTATGCGTTATCTGGCGGTCTTGTTGTTTTCCGCGGTGGGCGGCGTGATACCGGGAACCTTGTTTTCACTCGCCGTGCGCATGGCGCCCAGCGAAAAAACGATATCCACCACGGTGGGCTGGATGCAGCAATGGTCCGCCTTCGGCCAGCTTGCCGGCCCACCCCTGGTGGCGGCGGTGGCCAGCCAGGCAGGAGGCTGGCAATGGACATGGGCCGTTACCGCCACCTGTTCGCTTGCCGGTATCTTGCTGGCGCGGCGCATTGGCCGTGCCCTGCGCGCGTCCGTCACTTAAGATGGTCATTTGATGAAGAGCCACACCATCGAATCCTCCCAGAACGCTGCGGTGCTGTCCGACACCCGCACCTGGCTGGAGCGCGCCGTTATCGGCCTGAATCTGTGCCCCTTTGCAAAAAGCGTGCACGTCAAGGGCCAGATTCACTATGCGGTCAGCGCAGCCATCAGCCCGCAGGACCTGTTGCAGGATCTGAAGAAAGAGCTGAAAGACCTTGTAGCCCTCGACAGCAGTGTGCGGGACACTACGCTTTTGATAGCGTCCGATTTCATGGGAGACTTTCTTGATTTCAATGACTTCCTGCCGAAGGTAGACAAAGTGCTGCGTGGGTGCAAGCTGGACGGCATCATCCAGATTGCCAGTTTTCACCCGCAGTTCCAGTTTGCCGGCACCGAAGTGGACGACATCACCAACTACACCAACCGCGCGCCCTACCCCACGCTGCACCTGATCCGTGAAGCCAGCATCGACCGGGCAGTGGAGGCGTTTCCGCAAGCCGAAACCATTTTTGAAGCCAACATGCAGACGCTGAAAGAATTGGGCCACGCAGGCTGGGAAGCATTGGCGGTGGGGCCATCCACCATGGATGGCAAGATGAAGCCATGAAAGCCAGAAACAAATCGCCGCAGGAAGCGAAACACCCGCCAGACGCCTCATCCATTGCCCCGGAAATCCGCCCCGGCCAGTCCATCGAGCTGCTGAAAGAGCTGCACATCCTCACGCGTGAGGGCAAGCTCAACCAGGACTCACGGCGCAAGCTCAAGCAGGTGTATCACCTTTACCAGTTCATCGAGAAGCTGCTGCATGAGCTGCCCACCAGCGAGGCTGGCATCACGCTGGCTGACCACGGCGCAGGCAAGTCGTATCTGGGCTTCATCATCTATGACCTGTTTTTCAAGGCGCAGAACACCGGGCATATCTACGGCATTGAAACCCGCCCCGAGCTGGTGGAGAAGTCCCGCGAGCTGGCAAAACGCCTGGGGTTTGACCGCATGTCGTTCCTGAACCTGACGGTGGCCGAATCCGCCCAGTCCGGCGAACTGCCCGAGCAGATTGACGTCGTCACGGCCCTGCATGCCTGCGATACCGCGACGGACGACGCCATCGCCTTTGGATTGGCCAAGCACGCCAAATTCATGGTGCTCGTGCCCTGCTGCCAGGCCGAAGTGGCCCGCCACCTCAATGCGGGCAAAGCACTCACATTGAACCGCACACCGCTGGCCGAACTCTGGCGCCACCCCCTGCACACCCGCGAAATGGGCAGTCAGATCACCAACGTGCTGCGCTGCCTGTACCTGGAGGCCATGGGCTACCAGGTCACCGTGACCGAGCTGGTGGGCTGGGAGCACAGCATGAAAAACGAGCTGATTCTGGCGCGTTATACCGGGCAGAAAAAGCGCAGTGCGGCGGAGCGGTTGCAGGCGATTGGGGAGGAGTTCGGGTTGGGGGCATTGATGCCGGCAAGGTTTAATGTTCCGTAGACTTGTTCCGGGATTTGTGCCCGGGTTAAGCTCTCGCAAAATTATTCACAACAAACGGGAGAAAATATGGGCATTCTGGCCAAAACTGCCAGCGTTATCGTTACGCTTTTTGCACTGGGCAGCGCGTATGCGCAACCAAAATACAGTCAGATCGAAGTTGGCACAGTACTGACCGATGCCATCGGGATGGGTTTCTAAACCAAGCCGCTTCCGTTGCCACCCGGGCAGTGGCAAGTGGTCGGCAAAACAGGGGGCGAAGCGGGAGTGTCTGGGGGTGAAACCGAAGGAGTTAACTCGACCCCGACCCTCACCATCTCTGCCAAGAATAGTCCTGCAGATAGCCCACTGGCTGCCTTCGTCGTTGCTTTCCTGCCAGACACCATGCCACTGATCTATAACAATTCCAGTTGTGATTTGAACGGGACAACCTTTGTCGATTCGCTGGAAAGCCGAGCCGGCGACACCTTGTTTGCCTGCGCGCGGATTTTTGTTGTTGATAAATTTCAGAGCTTTGTTTCGCAAACCCCAAACAGCCAGGTTCCAGGTGTCAAGGAAACGTTTTCGGCTCTCGCGCCCCATGCAACCAGTTTGCCGGACAACGTCATCGGCATAACGGTTATGGGTAACAGGGACTTGGGCCGTCATGTCCGTTATCTGGTGTTCCTCAAGCAGGAGGGAGACTTCCTGAAAGACTCGGCTTACGCCACACACATCAAAGAGTGGGCGCACGTTGCTGGCATGGAGATAAAAAAATACCTGGATAACGGCAGTGCCAGGATTCCGCCTTTGCTGCCTTACAAAGCAAACTAGCCTTTCGCGCTACGGCCTTTGCACCCCTTGGTGCATCTGATGTTGCTATAAAAAAAGAAGCTATTTACGCATATTTTATAAAGCCTGGAGGTGGTTTTAGCATGAAAATGCCTAAGTTCTGCTCGCAAAAATATCCAGCGAGAAAAGCCCACTCAACTCTCCGCCCGCTGTCGCTGGCAAGAGAAATCAGGGTCAGATTCCAATTATCATGATGCAAAACCATACTCTGCATCCAAATGGCCCGTCTTCCCCGTCTGACGCTCCCCGGTTACCCGCACCACGTCATCCAGCGCGGTAACAACCGCCAGGCCATCT
>ENA-UOWO01006427-UOWO01006427.1-activated-sludge-metagenome-genome-assembly--contig:-NODE-6427-length-12010-cov-8.457800_pt1 | contig 12010 bp, 9 predicted proteins | sample MGYA00238148_ERZ761564 | MGnify/ENA primary metagenome ERZ761564 (study PRJEB28885, sample SAMN05720194) | activated sludge metagenome | isolation source: Anaerobic digester | place: USA...
GACAACCCCATCAACCGCGAAGTGGCCTTGCAGTTGCTGGACGGCTCCGGCCTGCTGGTGGACACCGCGGACAACGGTGCCGAGGCTGTGCGCATGGCGGCGGCCTGTCCCTACGACCTGGTGCTGATGGACGTGCAGATGCCGGTGATGGACGGCCTGGAGGCCACGCGCCAGATTCGCGGCCTGCCCGACTGGGACCGGACGCCGATCGTGGCAATGACGGCCAACGCGTTTGCCGAGGACCGGCTGGCCTGCGAGATGGCCGGCATGAGCGACTTCGTGCCCAAACCCGTGGAACCAGCCGACCTGTACGCCACGCTGCTCAAGTGGCTGCGCGACCCGGAGCTCCCTCCCGCGCCGCGCCAGCACGCCGAGGCGCCCGCCACCCCCGAGCCTGTGGTCAGGCCGGTGGCCACGCTGTGGGAGCGCTTGCTGGCCGTGCCGGGGCTGGATGTCGAACTGGGCGTGCAGCGCCTGCTGGGCCGACGTGAACGCTACCTGGACATACTGCAGCGCTGCGTCTCCGCCCAGTGTGCGCCCGAAGCCATCTTGCGGCAGGCGATGCAGGCGGGTGACCGCGCCACGGCCCAGCTGGAGGCGCATGGCCTGAAGGGCGCGGCATCAACGCTGTGCGCGCACGATCTGGCGGCCCGGGCTGCCCGGTTGGAAGCGGCCCTGCGCGACTGCAGCGAGCCTGTCGGCGACGACGCGGCCGTGCAGCAGGCCTGGAGCGAGCTCCAGCAGACGCTGGATCGGCTGGACGCGATCCTCGCGGGCTAGGGCCGGCTCGGCGGACCCCGCCGGCAAGGCTGCAACCCGCAGTCCCGAAGGTCAGCCGGCAGCGGCCTGATGCAGAGGCAGGCTCAACACGAAACAGCTGCCCCCACCGTCGCGCGCTTCGCAGCGCACGCGGCCCCCGTGTCGCTCGGCGATCTGCTTGACGAGGCTCAGGCCCAGCCCGACACCACCCGCTGTCTCGGCGTGGCCTGGCAGCCGATAGAAGGGCTCGAAGATGCGCTCGCGCAGGTCTGCGGGAACACCGGGCCCGCGATCGCAGACATGCACCGCGATGCCTTGCGTGTCGGCGGTCAGGGCGATCTTGACCTCGCCGCCTCCGTACCGTTGCGCGTTCTCGATGAGGTTGCGCACCGCGCGGCGCAGCAGGCGCTCGTCGCCCGACACGCTGGTCGGCCGGCCGTCGACGGCGACACCGACTCGGGCAGCCTCTTCGGCCACGAGCCCGAGCAGATCGATCGCGTCTCGCCGTTCGATATCGCGCAACGCATCGAGGCGGCTGGCCAGCAGCACCTCCTCGACCAGCGCGTCAAGCTCGGCGACATCGAGCTCGATCTCGCGCTTGAGGCGGTCCATCTGTGCGCCGGTCGCGCCATCGAGCATCGACACCGCCATGCGCATGCGCGCCAGTGGCGAGCGCAGCTCGTGGCTGGCATTGGCAAGCAGCGACTGGTGCGAGCGCACCAGCGCCTCGATGCGCGACGCCGCCTGGTTGAAGCTGGCCGCCACCGCCGCGACCTCGTCGCTGCCGGTCGCGTCGACGCGGTGGCTCAGTTCACCGGCGCCGAACTGCTCGACCCCCTGCCGCAAGCCCTGAAGCCGCCGGGTCAGGCGGTTCACCACAGGCCAGGCGCCCAGGGACACCGCCACGAACAGCAGACCGAGCAGCAGCACCAGGCCCGCGCCGCCCTGCCACGGCGCCGGAACGAAGGACAGCGGGTACAAGGGGGGCACGAGCGGCAGCGGGCCCGGCCCGCCACGCGGTCCGCCAGGCTGGGGCGGGCCCATGCCCGGGCCGATCCGACGCCCGGGTCGCATCACCCACAACGTGCGGCCGTCCTCCAGCTGCACCGCGTAGGCGCGATTGCGATCGCTGCGCTCGCCGGTGCGCCCCGCAACGGTTCCAGCACGCGGCGGAGCGTCGTCGGGCGGCTGCTGCAGGCGCTCGGCAAACGACTCGGACATCGCGATGCGCTTGCCGGCTGCATCGTCGAGCGCGAGCGGCAGGCGCAGGCGTTGCGACCAGTCGAGCAGCGCGGAAGCCTGCTGCTCGGGCGGTGCCTCGTCGCCCGGAAGCGAGCGCTGGATCAGGTCGCCCCAGGCGGCCATGCGCTCGGACAACACCGTCTCGGCACGGCTGCGCTCGGTCTCGATCTGCTGCTGGAACAGCCAGCCCGACGCCACGGCGAACAGCAGCAGCACGGCCACCACCGTCAGGTAGATGCGCAGCGTCAGCGTCTTCATGCGCGGGTCGCCACCCGGGCGACGACAGACTCAGTCGGCATCCTGCTTCTTCGCAAACACGTAGCCCGCACCTCGCACGGTCAGCACGCGCCGAGGCTCCTTCGGATCGTCCTCGATCAGCGCGCGGATGCGCGAGATGTGCACGTCGATCGAGCGGTCGAAGGCCTCCATCGGGTGGCCTTTCAGGGAATCCATGATCTGGTCGCGCGACAGCACGCGGCCGGGACTCTGCGCCAGCACGACCAGCAACTCGAACTGGTGGCTGGTCAGGTCGCAGGGGCGGCCGTCGAGCCGCGCAACGCGCGCAGCCAGATCGACCTCGAGGCGGCCGAACCGGAGCACCTCTTCGGCCTGCGCGTTCACCGGTGCCGCCCGGCGCAGCAGTGCCTTGACGCGTGCCAGCAGTTCGCGCGGCTCGAAAGGCTTGGGCAGGTAATCGTCGGCTCCGAGTTCGAGTCCGACGATGCGGTCCATCGGTTCCCCGCGCGCGGTCAGCATCAGCAGCGGCAGGTGGCGGGTGCGTGCTTCGGCCCGCAGTTCGCGGCACAGGTCGAGCCCGTCGCCATCGGGCAGCATCAGGTCGAGCACCAGCGCATCGAAGCCCGGGGCGTGCAGCGGTGCACCGCCGGCGGCAGCGAGCCGGTCACGGCCTTCGGCCAGGGTGCCGGCCACCTCGACCTCGAAACCGGCCGCACGCAGGTAGTCGCCGACCATGGCCGACAGGCGGGTGTCGTCGTCGATCATCAGCAAGCGAGCTGCCATGGATGCTTCCGTTCGAATGTGTCGGGGCCGATCCGGGTGAACGCGTGGCGGCTGCGGTGAGCCGCCACGCCGGCCTGTCAACTCAGAAGCCGGGCCGGCTCCGCGCGCTCGCCGTGACGACCACCCGATGAAGCTTTGTCGGCATGCGGTCGACCCCCGTGCGCCCGATGATCCGCCATCCTCTGGGCCAGTGTCGCACGCTGCTCCGGCGACAGCACCCGGCTCGCGTCGAGCATCGCCTGCAGCGTGCGGCGGCTCACCTGCTCGTGCTGCGCGAGCATCTGCTGACGCAGCTGCTCGGCCGCGTTGGCATCGACCACCGGTGCAGTGAATAGCTGCACGCTGCGCTCGTGCAGGCTGCGTGCGGCCTCGTGCTGCGTCTTCAGATCGGCGGCTGCAGCCGCCGCGATCTGCTTGATCTGCGTGCGCTGCGCATCGGTGGCATCGAGCCCGTCGAGCAGGCGATCGACGGCACGCTCGACGCGTTGCGCCGGCCCGGCGAACAGGCCCGGACCGAATCCTCCGCGTCCACCCATCTCGGCATGGTGGCCCCGCCGGTCGCCGTGCGCCGGATCATGGGCCCAGGCGGCCACGCCGAGGGTGGCCGACAACGCGATCACCGCGCCGAGTGCCCAGCGTCCCGCCGCACCCTGCAATGGCGCGAAGTGGAACCTGCCTGTCTTTGCTTGTGCCATGAATGGCTCCTTTGAAAACATGATGGGTCTGTGCATACCGGATCTCGATCCGGTAGCCACCATGCTCGCGGCTCGTCGTGAAGCTGCCGTGGCTGCGCCGTAAAGATGTGTGAATCCCGAGGCAGGCCCGGCCGACCGCACGCGGCCACACGCGCCGCGACTACTTGGTCGAAAGCGGGAAGTCCGGGTTGGCGGAAAAGAAGCCTCGCAGGTGCTTGAGGATCAGCGCGAGATCGAGCGGCTTGGTCCAGTAGCCGTCCACGCCAATCTGCCGGGCCATCTCCTGCTGCTGCGGCAGCGCATCGGCGGTGACCGCGATCACCTGCATGCGCCGCGTGGCCGGTTGCTGGCGAATCTGCTTGACGATGTCCAGACCCGACATGTCGGGCAGGTTCATGTCGGTCAGCAGCAGATGGGGCTGCTCGGCCAGCGCCAGCCGCAGGCCTTCGGCCCCGGTGGCCGCCTCCAGGAGCTTCCAGTTCCCCAGGCGCCCGAACACCTCGCGCATCAGCATCGCGTTGACGGGATCGTCCTCGATGTAAAGAGCCGTTCCGCCTGCGGCTTCGATCCAGTCGGTCTGCGCCGGCATCGAATCGGTCGAATCCCTGCCAGTTTGCGAGCCCTTGGCCAGTGGCAGCTTGATCGTGAAGCACGAACCGGTGTGCGGCGTCGAGGTGACCTCGATCGTGCCGCCCATGCCCTGGGTGAGTTCGCGGGCGATCACGAGTCCGAGGCCGGTACCCTCGATCTGGGTCTTCTCGGCGCCGACCCGGTTGAAAGGCTGGAACAGCTGATCGACCTGTGCCTCGCTCATGCCGACGCCGGTGTCCTCGATGCTGATCTGGACCTTCGATGTGCCCAGCGGCTCGACGATGACGGTGGCCTGACCACCGGCGCGGTTGTACTTGATCGCGTTCGACAGCAGATTGGTGAACACCTGGTCCATCGCACGGCGGTCGGCCTTGACATGCAGCTCGTGCTCGGCACCGATGAACTCGACCTGCAGCGCGCGTTCGAGCGCGAGCGGCTGCAGCAACGCGATGCCGCTGTTCACCACGGAGTTGACCGACACGGATTCGCGCTGCAGCGAGAACATCTGCTGCTCGATGCGCGAGAGTTCGAGCACATCGTTGACCAGACTGAGCAAGCGGGTGCCGGACATGCGGATCGTCTGGACCCGCTGCTTCTGGATGCTGGTCAGCGGCTCCTTTCGATCGCCTTCGAGCAGCTGCGCGAAGCCGAGGATGCCGTTGAGCGGCGTGCGCAGCTCGTGGCTGATGCGCGACAGCAGCTCGCTCTTGCTGCGATTGGCCTCACGGGTCTCGGCCATCTCCTGGCGCAGGCGCTCGATCGCGTATTCCTCGGTGATGTCGCGGCACACGCCGATCAGCACCGGCGTGCGCGATCGCGTGCGGTCGCGGCTGGCCTGCGCGCGGGCCACGAACTCGATGCGGCGCGGCTCGCCCGAAGTGGTGACGACGCCGAGCACCTCGCGCTGGATCACGCCCGACACGGCAGCCAGGCTGATGAACGCCTGAGCGCTCTCGCGCGCCGAGGGCTCGAGCATGTCCAGCCATTGCGCCAGCACGAATGCGGTGGGCGACTCCGCCGGCAGGTGATGCACCTGGCAGGCGTTGCGGTCGAGCGTGATCGTTGCGGTCGACAGGTTCAGCTCGAAGATGCCGATGCCCGCCGCCTGCGACGCCAGCTCCCACTGCTGCCCGGAGCGGGCGATCTCCGCAGCAGCCTTCTCGGACTCGGTGACGTCGGTCGTGAATCCATGCCACAGCACGTTGCCGTCCGGCATGCGGCGCGGACTCGCGAAGCCGCTCAACACCCGCAGCCCGGCTTCGGGCAGCACCACGCGGAAGGTCTGCGACCACGGCTGGCCACTGTTCTCGGCAGACCGGATCTGCGCCTCGACGCTCTTGCGGTCCTCGGGGTGGATGCGGTCGAACATCGGCCCGCTGTCCAGCGCCAGCTTCTCCGGCGTGATCTCGAAAAGCTGCCTGACACTCTCGCTCGCGTAGGGGCAGTAGCCCGTGCCGTCGGGTCGGCTCACCCGCTGGTAGAGCACGCCGGGCACGTGCTGGGCCAGCAGGCGCAGCGTGTCGGAGACCTCGCGTTCCTGGCGCTCGGCTCCGATGCGGTGCGTGACGTCCTGCGCCGATCCGCGGTAGCCCCTGAACATCCCGTCGCTGCCGAACTTGGCGATCGCGCTGTACGAGATCAGGCGGTCCCCCAAGGGGGTCGGCTTCAGCACGACAACGCGTGCGAAGGATTGCTGCCGATCGAGGACCTCGAGGAACCCGAGCAGCGGCTCGACCACCCGGCCAGCACCGTCGCGCATCGGCGACGCGGGCGGGTTCTGGCCGAGCTGGGACTGCACCGTCAGTCCGGTCAGGTCCTCGAACCGGTCCGACAACCAGGTGTAGTGGTGCGATGAATCGGTTTCCCAGAGCCAGTCGCTGGATGCGGAAGCAAAATCGAGCAGCCTGCGCTGGCTGATCTGCAGCTTGAAGATGCGCTCGTGGCTGGCAGCGGCATCGGCCGCACCTTGCGCCAGGTCCTGCAACCACCGCATCTGCTCGGGGGTCAGCGTGCGGGGTTGCGCCGACATCACGAACAGCATGCCCAGCTGCTCGCCTTCGAACTCGATCGGATGCCCGGCGTAGCTGCGCAGGCCACCGTCGCGGTTGACCAGCGGGTGCTGGGCGAAACGGACATCGGCAGCGGCATCCACCACCTCGAACGTCGTGCCTGTCTCGATGCCATGCGCACAGAACGAAAGAGACAGCGGAATGTGCACCGCCTCGAGCCCGACGCCGGCCTTGAACCACTGCCATTCCTCGCCGACCAGACTGACGGCGGCGACATCGCTCTGTGTCAGCTGGAGCGCGCTGCGCACGAACAGTTCGAACACCCTGTCGGGCTGCGCGGCAAGCATCTGCAGCTTGCGCCGGCGGTCCGCCAGCAGCACCTGTGATCGGGTGGTGCCTGGCTCAGTCATGACGCCTGGGCGCCGCTCAGGCCCCTCTGCGCTCCCGCCATCCTGCTGCCCACCGCAACCATGCCTGCTCGCTCCGCCACCGACGTGCCCCGTCGGCCGTGCGCGCAGTGTAGTGGCTGCCAGGGGCCCCTCCGGCGCTGCGCCACGCGGCATCGGCAAGGACGCAACACCGCAGGCCGAAGCGGGCCGCTCGCAGGCAGCGAAGGCCGGGAAACTGCCGGCCTTCCTGCCCGGGGCGACCCGGTCGGTCAGACCTTGTCGATGCGGTCCTTGAGCTTCTCTTTCGCGTCACCGAAACCGGACTGGACCTTGCCTGCGGTCTTGTCGATCCTGCCTTCGATCTCGAGCTCCTTGTTGCCGGTGACCTTGCCGGCGACTTCCTTGGCCGCACCCTTGGCCTGCTCGACGCGACCCTTGACCTGATCCTTGTTCATGCACGACTCCTGTTCATTCAAAGTGGATGGAATCGGTCGGCGCTCTGTCCAGAGCAGGCCCCGTCCGACGAAACAACTTTGCCGACGCGCGTGCGCCAGGTCTGTCGGGATGTCGCGCAGGGATCTGTAGGACGATGGGCCGGCACATCGGCCGCCGCATCGGCGGGCAGCTGATGATCGACCGGTTCAGCCTGCGACTTGCTGCAGCCGGGCTGCCAGCGCGCGGACATCGGCATCCGGCGGCTCGCCACCGAGGTGGGTCTGGCCGTCGAGTGCCGCCTGAACGAGACGCGCCAGCGTGGACGCGTGGGGAGTGATGGTGCCGAAGAAAAGCACTTCGCCGCCACGGGCCATCAGCAGCGTCGGGAAATTGTCGACATCGACGGCGCCGACCAGATCGGACTCGTCCTCGACATCGATCCACAACCCCCGAACGCCCGCGTCGCGCCGGCCCTGCACCGCCTGCTCGAAGACAGTCCGGTATTCGCGGCAGGTGCCGCACCACTCGGCACACAGGCAGGCCACGGTGATGGAGGCAGGGGGCAGGTGGTCGACAGGCTCGCTCATCGTTTCAGGGTTGCAGGATCAGTTTGCACGCCAGTGTGCCCGTTGCGCGCCATCGTCAGCCCCGCCGACTCAGCCGCCGGCACGCTTGACCTTCATGCCCGCCGCCTCCAACCGCTCGACGATCCGGTCGCGGTGGTCGCCCTGGATCTCGATGACCCCGTCCTTGACGGTGCCGCCCGAGCCGCAGGCAGCCTTCAGGTCGCGACCGAGCTGCGCCAGTGCTGCGGCATCGAGTACCACACCGCGGATCACCGTCACACCCTTGCCCTTGCGGCCCTGCGTCTCGCGAGAAACGCGGACGATGCCGTCGGTGGCGACCGGCGCCGTCGCCTGACCGCAGCGACACTGCGCAACCGGCTGCCGGCATGCCGGGCACATGCGGCCGCTGTCGGTCGAATAGACCAGGCCTGAAGTGCTGCTTCGATTCTTCATGGGGGACGCGCTCGGACTGATTCTCGCGCACCGCAGTGTGCACGGCGCCGCGCAGCGCCCATTGAAAACCCGGCCCGGAGCACCCAGCTTCGAGCGGTCTCACACCCGCGTTTCGCTGATCCCTTGGCATTGCTGATCCTCTCCACCGCCACGCTGCTGCTGTTGACGTGGCTGCTGCGCGAGCCGTTGTTCACCGAATGGCGCCGGCGCAAGGTGCGCCGGCAGCCCTTTCCGGCCGAATGGCGGCAGGTTCTTCGCCATCGTGTGCCCTACTTCCGCTCGATGCCTGCCGATCTGCAGTTGCAGCTGAAGAAGCACATCCAGGTGTTTCTTTCCGAGAAGCCCTTCATCGGCTGCCGCGGCCTGGTCGTCACCGACGAGATGCGTGTGACGATCGCGGCGCAGGCCTGCCTGCTGATCCTCAATCGACGCTGCGACTACTTCTCACAGCTCCGGCAGATCCTGCTGTATCCGGGAGCATTCGTCGTCGACCGCGTGCATGCAGACGGCAGCGGGGTGGTGCAGGACCGTCGGCTGGCGCTGTCCGGCGAGTCGTGGTCGCTGGGTCAGGTGATCCTGTCCTGGGAAGACGCAGTCGAGGGCGCCGAGGTGGCCGACGACGGCCGCAACGTCGTGATCCACGAATTCGCGCATCAGCTCGACCAGGAGAGCGGCGCGGCCAACGGATCGCCCCGCATGCCCGGGCGTGCCAGGCGCGAGCGCTGGGCGCGCGTGCTGAGCGAAGAGTTCGCCGTGCTGCAACGACGCGCGAGCGAGCGACGCCCGAGCCTGCTCAGCGACTACGGCGCCACCGACCCAGCGGAATTCTTTGCGGTGGCGTCCGAGGTGTTCTTCGAGCAGCCGCAACGCCTCGCTGCCGAGCACGCAGCGCTGTACCGCGAACTCAGCCACTACTACCGGGTGAATCCGCTGAGCTGGTAGCTGCGATTCGCGACAACCGTGCATCGTGGCAAGAAAATCGAGGCACTGCTGAGTGCACGTCCCGGCGAAATCACGCACCTAGAATCGCCGAATGCATCTCCGTCAGCGCAGCACGCAGCTCATTCTGTGGATCGCATGCCTGGCACTCGCGGTCGGGGCGTTGCTCCCGTCGGTAACCCATTCAGTCAGACAAGCGGCGCCGAACGGTTGGTTCGAGGTCTGTACCAGCTTCGGCGCCAAGTGGGTCCGCGCGAGCGAAGCTCGCACTGACTCGGAAGGACCCGAGGCGCCACCTCGGGGCATCCACGAGCACTGCGCGTACTGCGTCATGCATGCCGGAGATCTGGCAGTGCCGCCAGCGCGTGGCACCGGGCTGGCTCCCAGCCCGCTCCAGTTCGCTTTGCCAGCACGGTTCCTCGCCGCACCTCGAACGCTGTTCGCGTGGCGTTCTGCCCAGGCGCGTGCGCCTCCCCGGGTCGCCTGACCTGCCGAGATCGTCGCCGCGGACTCCGAGTCTGCTGCGGTTGCGGCCGGCTTGACGTCGAAGTATCTCGGACCGTCGACAGGCAATTGAACGCCCGGCGCCCTTGACTGGCGCGGGCCCTGTCTTTGTCGGGCGTCACTGCGACGACACGCAGCCGAAATCACCGTCCAACCATCGCGCGAGGTGCGGCCGCCGCACGGCCACACCTCGTTCGCCGAAGTGAACTGACTCCTCATCCCCATCATGAAAAAATCCCGCAACAGCCTTTCAGCCGCCCGACGGCGCCGCATCACTTCACCGACCTCGTTGCTGGCGGCTGCCGCGGCGCTGAGCGGGATCATCCCGCTTGACGTGGCCTCAGCCGAGCCCGCAACTCGCGATTCGACACTCACGCTCGGCAGCGTGACCGTCACAGGACGCTCCAGCGGCCCGCTGCCCGTGCGCAGCGTGCTGAGTTCGGTGGACATCCTGGGCGAGGACCTGCTGCGCAACCAGCAGGTCAACAACAGCTGGGAACTCTTCGGCCGCGCGCCAGGCGTGCTTCTGACTCCATTCAAGCAGGGCAACGTCTCCGGCAAGTTCTCGTTTCGGGCGTTCAACGGAGAAGGCGAACTGAATGCCGTCAAGCTGCTGATCGATGGCATCCCGAGCAACGCCAACGACGGCAGCATGCAGTTCCTCGACATGATCTCGCCGCTTGAGATCCAGAGACTGGAAATCGTGCGCGGCACGAACGACGCACGCTACGGTCTTCACAACATCGCCGGCAACGCCAATGTGGTGACACGCCAGGGCGGCAACGAGACGCTGGCCAGCGTAGGCATCGGGAGCTTCAACACCCGCGAGGGGCAGCTCGCCCATGGCATCGAGGGCGACAACTGGTCGCAGAACTATTTCATCGGCTACCGAAAAAGCGGCAACTACCGCGACCACGCCGATTCCGACAAGCTCACGCTGAGCGGCAAGTGGTTCTACACAACCGATGACAGCCGGTTCAGGGCTGGTCTGATCGCACGGCACTATCACAACAACGCGGACGAGCCCGGCTACCTGACCCGAGCCGATGCCCGCGATCACCCGCGACAGTCGTATGCGCTGTCGTCGACCGACGGTGGCAAGAGGGACATGGATGCGCTGAGCGCCCACCTCGACGTCCGACTGACCGACGAGGTCTCGTGGTCGGCAAAGGCCTACGGGAACGAGTTGAAGGACAAGCGATACATACGCTTCTCGGCCTCCGCTTCGCAGCAGGAGCGCGTCACCGACGAGACCCAGTACGGGGCACTGACCTCGTTGTCGTGGCGCCCGAAGGTGACGTGGGCGCGCGAGTTTTCGCTCGAAGGTGGCGCCGACATCAACCGCGAACACAACAACAGCCTGCGTTACCTGACCGCAGAACGCGCAAGGCAGAGTCAGACTCGTGACCAGTCATTCAGCTTCGACACCCAGGGAGCCTATGTCCAGGCTGTGATCGCACCCATCGAATCCCTGAAGGTCATCCCGGCATACCGCATCGACGACGTGGAAGGCAGCTTCACGGATCGACTGACTCGGCGAACTTCTCCGATCAACGACTTCGGACTGATCAAGCAGCCCAAGGTCAGCGTGGTTTACGCCCCGTGGCAACAGGGCAGCGTCTACGGCAACTGGGGTCGCACCTTCCAGGTCGGCGCCGGATCGGCGGCCTACAAGATTCCACCCCGCACCGCGGACCTGAAGCCCTCCATCAACGAAGGCTGGGAGGCCGGCGTCAAGCTGCAACCGACTGACTGGATCGATGGTCGAATCGCTGTCTGGGAGCAGAAGGCGTCGGACGAGGTCCGCCGCAAGCTCAACGATCCGGCAGGCGACTCCGAGAACGTGGGCAAGACGCGACGCCGGGGCCTGGACCTGCAGGTCAACCTGCGGCCGGAGAAGCGGATCAATGCCTGGTTCGCCTACTCGGCACAGCGCTCCAGGATCATCGAACCCGATCCCGCCGCACCGACCACTCGAGGCAAGCAGATCGATCATGTGCCGCGCCATCTGCTGTCCGGCGGCGTGGATGTCCAGGCCTTGCCCGAGCTGCGCCTGTGGGCATCCGCGAACGGACAGAGCAGCTACTTCCTCGAGCGCACGAACAGCACCGGGAAATTCGGCAGCTACCTGCTGCTGAACCTGGGCGTCTCGTATCAGCTCACGCGCAGCATCAGCGTCGACGCGCAGCTGAAGAATGTTGCGGACAGGTACACCGAATACGCTTGGTGGGACGGCGCGCAGTCGCTGCATTCACCTGGCGACGGACGAGCGTTCTATCTCACCCTGAACTGGAAACTCGACCGATGAGCCAGCGCTCCACCGGGCCGGTGAACGACAGCCTCTATCGCGCGGTGTGGCGATGGCACTTCTATGCCGGGCTCCTGGTCTTGCCCTTCCTGGTGCTGCT
>ENA-UOWO01006429-UOWO01006429.1-activated-sludge-metagenome-genome-assembly--contig:-NODE-6429-length-12009-cov-5.364481_pt1 | contig 12009 bp, 9 predicted proteins | sample MGYA00238148_ERZ761564 | MGnify/ENA primary metagenome ERZ761564 (study PRJEB28885, sample SAMN05720194) | activated sludge metagenome | isolation source: Anaerobic digester | place: USA...
TTCCATCACATTGTATGTGAGTCTTGACCTGTCACAGATTCAAGGATACGGACTCGATGAGCAGGCCACCCAATATTTGATCCTGCTCAGCCTATTCAAGCTACGGAGCTTGATCGACGGTGATTTGCGGCTTCGTACTGCCTGTGACTTCATGGTTGGCATCGAGCGCATCAAGTCCGCGAACATTGATTGGACCCTTCCAAACCTCGATGCACTCCAGAGTGACCTGATCTCAGCTCATCAATCGATTAAGGATCGAATGATCAGGTCGGCGGTAGTTTTCAATGGTCCTAAGAAGAAGGCGAAGAAGGAAAACAACAAAGCAAAGGATAGCGAAGACACTGATAACGACGGAAATCCGGAAGGATGATCACCCTTTCCTTCCGCTTTCCGGGAGGTCGCTACCATGCGACTCCCTGGGGGCATCAGGTCAACGAAGGATTGGTGGAGTGGCCACCTTGCCCTTGGAGGATCCTGCGCTCCTTCCTCAGTTGCGGCTACACCCGCCTGGGATGGGAGGCGATCCCCGAAACCGCTCACCGATTGGTCGGCAAGCTGGCTTCCACACTTCCCGAGTATCATCTTCCCGTATCCACTCTTGCGCATTCCCGCCACTACATGCCGATGTGCGAATGGCAAATGAAGGGCTCAGAGAAAACGGAGATTGAGCAAAGAAGCCTGGTCTTTGATGCCTGGCTGAATGTCGAAGGTGAGCTGCAGGTCCGGTGGCCCGTCGAACTCGACGTCGGTGAATCGTCCATGTTGACGGAAATCGTCTCCAAGATGGGCTATCTGGGACGCTCGGAGAGCTGGGTAGAAGGACGGATGCTGGTAGATACGGAAGAGCCACTTCCAATCAATTGTCGACCACATGCTCCGGAAGCTCCGCGAGATGCACACCGGGAAGAGCTGGTCACTGTCCTGGCTGCAACACCGGTGGACATTTACGCTCGATGGCGGAGCGAAAAACTTCCTGATGAAATTCCATCGGGGAAGAAGCCTACCGCAGCTCAGATCAAGGCTCGCCAAAAGCTGGAGGCTCCTTACCCCCACGACATGATCGAAGCTCTACAGTGGGATACGGCCCGTTGGAAAGGCTTCGGTTGGAGCCAGCCCCCTGCTTCGCGTTGGGTACAGTATCGTCGGGATAGGATGACGGATTCCACCACAACCACACAACGAAAGGCCGGAAAATCGCAGGGTGTTGTCAGTGATGTCGCGCTATTGGCGATCGCCACCGTGACCAGAAATGCTTCAGCTCTACCTATCATCGCTCGCACTTTGCCGGAGGCGGAATTGATCCACAGATCCTTGGTCAGCCTAGCCGATCAAGGTCACGGCGTGCCCGAAGTATTGACCGGGAGGGCGTCGGATGGCGCCCCTCTGGAAGGGCATCGACACACGCACATCCTTCCGGTGGATCTAGACGAGGACGGACATCTGGATCACATCCTGTTGTGGGCGCCCAAGGGTTTTGCTGGCGATGCGATGGCCGCGATCCGTCGTTTGCGCCGCACTTGGACCAAGGGGCAAGCGAGCGACCTCCATCTCGCTCTGGCTGGCCATGGGATGCGGAATGACATGCTGGATGCCAAGGGGCTTGAGAATATTCTTGCTCCCACGTCGCGTTGGTGCTCGGCCACCCCCTTCGTGCCACCTCGCTTCTTGAAGAAGCGCGGCAAGAACACCCTCGAAGGTCAGGTCCGATCCGAGCTCGCTGATCGGTCGTTTCCGCATTCCCCCAATGAGGTCGAAATTCGAACCAAGGTCGTCCCCGAATCAGGAGATCTTCCATCGGCCCAACTTCCACATTTCCGGCACTTTGTCCGTCGCCGCGCGCGGGGGGGCGTGGCGCCGCCCCAGGACATCGGGGTCTTTGTGGAGCTGCGGTTCCAGAAACCTCTCGCGGGTCCGATCAGTCTAGGGTATGGGGCACATTTCGGCCTCGGCCTCTTCCGCCCCATCCAGGAGCCTGACCACACATGACCCCCAAGAAGAAACCCTCCCCCCCCTCCCTCGTGCGTTCTTCCGCCGCCGAGTACCTGACCTTCGTGGCGGCCAGCGGTGCGGGCGGCGTCGAGGCGATCTACGCCGACGAGAACGTGTGGCTCAGCCAGAAGATGATGGCGCAGCTCTACGACGTGGAGGTCCCCACGGTCAACTACCACCTGAAGAAGGTGTTCAAGGACAGTGAGCTGGAGGAAGCGGCAGTTATTAGAGATTTTCTAATAACTGCTGCCGACGGCAAAACCTACGACACCAAGCACTACAACCTCGCGGCCATCATCGCCGTCGGGTACAAGGTGAATTCCGAGCGCGCGGTGCAGTTCCGCAAATGGGCGACCCAGGTCCTCGAGGAGTTCACGATCAAGGGCTTCGCGATGGACGACGAGCGCCTCAAGCGCGGCGGGTCGGTCCTGAGCGACAAGTACTTCGATGAGCAGCTCCAGCGTGTCCGCGAGATCCGTCTGTCGGAGCGGAAGTTCTACCAGAAGATCACGGACATCTACGCCACCTCGATCGACTATGACGTGACGGCGCAGGCCACCAAGCGCTTCTTCGCGACGGTCCAGAACAAGCTGCACTGGGCCATCCACGGACAGACCGCCGCCGAGCTTCTCGTCCATCGAGCGGATGCCACCAAGGAGCACATGGGTCTCCACAGTTGGACAGACGCACCCCAGGGGAAGATCCAGAAGTTCGACGTGGTCGTGGCCAAGAACTACCTGACCGAAGCCGAGCTCGCCCAGCTCTCGCGACTCGTGAGCGCCTACCTGGACATTGCCGAGGACATGGCCTTGCGCAAGATCCCCATGACCATGCAGGACTGGGAGACCAGGCTGAACCGCTTCCTCGCCGCGACCGATCGGGAAGTCCTGCAGGATGCGGGAAAAGTGACCTCCGAAATCGCCCAGGCCCACGCCGAGAGCGAATTCGAAAAGTACCGCATCGTCCAGGATCGGCTGTTCCAGAGCGATTTCGATCGCATCGTCGCGCAGACGCACGGTCTCGCCCCAAAGACGAAACGTACGCGATGAGCAATCCACCCGACGACGCCATCCCGCTGCGTATGGTCGTGGAATACGCCTACTGCCCACGGCTGTTCCACCTCATGCACGTCCAGGGCCGGTGGGAGAACAATGCCTTCACCGAAGATGGTCGCAATGTCCATTCCCGCGTGGACGCCGAGGCCGATGCGCTCCCGCTGCCCTGGGAAGAAGGAACCGACGCTCCACCAAAAGTTGTCCGATCGGTTTCCCTCGCGTCCGAGGCGTTGGGAATCTCGGCCAAGCTGGATCTGGTGGAAGCCGAAGGTACCACGGCGGTTCCGGTGGAATACAAGCGCGGCGAGGTGCCGGACACTCCCGAACGAAGTTGGGAGCCCGAACGCGTCCAGCTCATGGCCCAGGGAATGCTCCTGCGGGAATCGGGATACGCCTGCGACACGGGGGTCCTGTACTTCGAGAAGTCCCGCACGCGGGTGGAGATCCCGTTGACCGAAGCCTTGGAACGACGCACGCGGGAACTGATCGAGCTTGCGCATGCCTGTGCCGCATCCGAAACGGAGCCCCTTCCCCTGGATCATTCCCGCAAATGCCAGGGCTGCAGCCTGGCAGGAATCTGCCTCCCCGACGAGACGTTGCTTCTGCGCGGCCAGGAGCCGGACAAGAACGACGGAATCCGTCGCTTCTATCCACCCCGCGACGACGCCCAACCCCTGTACGTCCAGGAACAAGGCGCGCGGTTGGGAAAGAGCGGGGAGTGCCTGGAGGTCACCAAGGGGAAGGAAACCCTTCTGGAGGCGCGTCTGATCGACGTGTCGCAAGTGGTGCTGTGCGGTTCGGTTCAGATCACCTCGGCGGCCATCCACCTGTGCGCCGATCGGGGAATCCCCGTGGTGCACCAGTCCATGGGGCATTGGTTCTACGGCATCACCCACGGCACGGGTCTGCGCAACGCCTACGACCGGGCGGAACAATTCCGGAAGGCCGACAATCCGTCGTTTTGCTTGCGCCTGGCCCAGTCCATCGTGCAGGCCAAGGGGCAGAACCAGCGCACCCTTCTGCGGCGCAACGGGCGAGGCGACACGAGTTTCGCCTTGGACGAAATGGCGCGCATGCTGCGGCAGGTGGAGAAATCGTCGAATCTCCAGGAACTCTTGGGAATCGAGGGTCTGATCGCGCGCGCCTATTTCGGGGCATTCCCGGCGATGCTGCGGCCCAAGGATGGCGAATCGTTTCCCTTCGATATGGAGGGGCGCAATCGCCGCCCGCCCAAGGATCCGGTCAACGCGTGCCTTTCGTTCGCCTATGCCCTTCTGGTGAAGGAGTGTACCGTGGCCTTGATGGCCGTCGGATTGGATCCATACTGGGGGTTCTACCACCAACCGCGACACGGTCGCCCGGCCCTCGCCTTGGATCTCATGGAGGAATTCCGGGCCGTGGTGGCCGATTCCGCGGTGATCACCGCCATCAACACGGGCATGCTCGGGGCCGGGAGCTTCGAGACCAACGGGGTTTCGTGGGCGCTGAACGCGGAGGGGCGCAAGGCGCTGATCAAAGCGTACGAATTGCGGATGGACCAGCTCATCACCCACCCCGTCTTCGATTACAAGACCACCTGGCGGCGCGTGGTCTTCGTGCAGGCGCAGCTTCTGGCGCGCACGTTGCGTGGAGAGCTGGCCAGCTATCCGGGGATCGTGACCCGGTGAGTCGTCGACGCTTTTTGGTCACCTACGATGTCTCCGATGCCAAGCGCGTCAAAGCCGTTCACAAGGCGATGGGCGGGTTTGGGCAGCATGTCCAATTCTCCGTGTTCCTCTGCGAGCTGAATGGCCGGGAGTTCTTGCAGATGGAGCACCGGCTCCAGAAGCTCCTGAATCTGCGGCAAGACCAGGCATTGATCTTCGATCTTGGCCCTTTGGGCAACGAGCGGGACGATCTGATCCAGTCCATTGGACGCGATTACGAAGAGCCGGCCAAGGTGTTCATCGCGTGACGTGTTTGTTGTGGCCGCCACTTCGAGCGGTGGAGTGGTTCAGGATTGCCGGGCATCACTCGAACTCTTTGAAATCTCTGCACTTGCATCGATCTTTTGGACGTACTCGGCAGCCTTTGGCCGTGTACACTCTGGGGTGCTCGAAAGAGTCACTCCAGGGCAAGGATCTAGCTTGGATCCACAAAGGCAATCTCTCCGCGCTCTAACGAGCGCGGCTCCATTGAAGCGACTAGGGGAAGTCCTGAAGCATGGGGACGTCCTGACTCTCCGCGCTCTAACGAGCGCGGCTCCATTGAAGCGCGGGGCATCGTCGTGGGCGTTCCTCCGCTTCAACTCTCTCCGCGCTCTAACGAGCGCGGCTCCATTGAAGCACGGCCACCTTGAAGCCGTCGGCCTTCTGGACCAGGGCCTCTCCGCGCTCTAACGAGCGCGGCTCCATTGAAGCAACTCGATCCGAAGCTCCCCGGATCGGAGTTCCAGCTCTCCGCGCTCTAACGAGCGCGGCTCCATTGAAGCGCACAGGAAGTCCGTATCATGGCATCCCAAGCCCCCCTCTCCGCGCTCTAACGAGCGCGGCTCCATTGAAGCGCGACGACGCTGGCGGGCTCCATGCGCAACCCTTCATCTCTCCGCGCTCTAACGAGCGCGGCTCCATTGAAGCCGGGCCAAGCACGCGGCCGTCGCCGCTGACCGTGAGGATCTCTCCGCGCTCTAACGAGCGCGGCTCCATTGAAGCGCGGCCGATCGAGTTCCGGGAGTTCGCCGAGCGATGGACTCTCCGCGCTCTAACGAGCGCGGCTCCATTGAAGCCGGCGATTGGGAGCGCATCATGTCCATTGGCACCATGACTCTCCGCGCTCTAACGAGCGCGGCTCCATTGAAGCACGCCCGTGCCGCCGCCGAGGTGCGGAAGTTGCCGGTTCTCTCCGCGCTCTAACGAGCGCGGCTCCATTGAAGCATCTTGCCTCCACGACCCAGGGCCTACTGGCTGGGATCTCTCCGCGCTCTAACGAGCGCGGCTCCATTGAAGCTGTAGACGGATCTTCCCAGCTTTTGATCTGGGGGCCTCTCTCCGCGCTCTAACGAGCGCGGCTCCATTGAAGCGACGCCGCAACGACCGCCACCCCCTCCACTTCCTCCTCTCCGCGCTCTAACGAGCGCGGCTCCATTGAAGCACCTCGTGGGCGAGTACCTGCCGATCATCGGTCGGCTCTCCGCGCTCTAACGAGCGCGGCTCCATTGAAGCGAGGCCCAGTGGCGCCCCGATCTGCGCACCGACGCGCCCGACCTGCTCTCCGCGCTCTAACGAGCGCGGCTCCATTGAAGCGAGGCCCAGGGCATCGCCTTGACGGCAGCGGCGCGGGAGCTCTCCGCGCTCTAACGAGCGCGGCTCCATTGAAGCTTCTGGTCGCGTCTGTTCCCGGCGAGCCATAGGTAGACTCTCCGCGCTCTAACGAGCGCGGCTCCATTGAAGCGAGAAATCAACACGCGACTGGATGTCGATGTAGGAGCTTCTCTCCGCGCTCTAACGAGCGCGGCTCCATTGAAGCGCACCGACTGGAAATCCCGCTCCGACCGTGGCACAGCTCTCCGCGCTCTAACGAGCGCGGCTCCATTGAAGCGAATTCACGCAGGATCGCCGTCTCCAGCTTGTCGCACCTCTCCGCGCTCTAACGAGCGCGGCTCCATTGAAGCATGATGGCGTAGGGTTGAGCGCGAATAACGCTGCGTACTCTCCGCGCTCTAACGAGCGCGGCTCCATTGAAGCTGGGCGCAGAGGGCGTCGAGAGCCACGGCGCGACCAGACTCTCCGCGCTCTAACGAGCGCGGCTCCATTGAAGCCCTTGGGCCGGGCCGTCCTGGCGGAGAGGGAGGCGGCCTCTCCGCGCTCTAACGAGCGCGGCTCCATTGAAGCTGCATGACGCACTCCTTGCCTGTTAGGGCCGTTTTTCTCTCCGCGCTCTAACGAGCGCGGCTCCATTGAAGCGCGCCGTGTGGCGCTGTTTGCGTCTCACTCATCCCCCTCTCCGCGCTCTAACGAGCGCGGCTCCATTGAAGCAAGACGGAGGAGATGTCCGGTATCGTATCCCACGGGATCTCTCCGCGCTCTAACGAGCGCGGCTCCATTGAAGCGACAGTACGACCTGACCGTCCTCGGCAAATCAGAAGCTCTCCGCGCTCTAACGAGCGCGGCTCCATTGAAGCTCTACCGACCACATGCACACATGGGAGCATGGATGTCAGCTCTCCGCGCTCTAACGAGCGCGGCTCCATTGAAGCGACTCCAGGCAGTCGGTGACATAGCGCCCAACGATCAGCTCTCCGCGCTCTAACGAGCGCGGCTCCATTGAAGCGCTGGCACCGTTTGGCGGCGGATCATCGTGCGACGGCTCTCCGCGCTCTAACGAGCGCGGCTCCATTGAAGCCGGCCAATTTCCGGCCTGTTTGTGGGGAACTCCTGCTCTCCGCGCTCTAACGAGCGCGGCTCCATTGAAGCCTGCCAATTTCCGGCCTGTTTGTGGGGAACTCCTGCTCTCCGCGCTCTAACGAGCGCGGCTCCATTGAAGCCTGCTTGTGCAATGCACACGGACAAAGGCCAATGTGCTCTCCGCGCTCTAACGAGCGCGGCTCCATTGAAGCTCACGCCGTCCGGTTTCACCCCGCCGAGGATGACGTTCTCTCCGCGCTCTAACGAGCGCGGCTCCATTGAAGCCCCATCCTGTTCCTGGAATTGGGTGGGTGGTAGTGGCTCTCTCCGCGCTCTAACGAGCGCGGCTCCATTGAAGCAACGCCAGGCGCCGCCGTGGGATACCGCGCAGCCGGTACCTCTCCGCGCTCTAACGAGCGCGGCTCCATTGAAGCCCATGGGGATCCTATCCGTCGGCATAATGGTCCGCCTCTCCGCGCTCTAACGAGCGCGGCTCCATTGAAGCTCGCCGGAGAGCAGGCGGTCCACCAGCGGCCGCGGATCTCTCCGCGCTCTAACGAGCGCGGCTCCATTGAAGCTCCACCTTCGGTCAAGTCGGCGGCGTGGGTCTATCTCTCCTCTCCGCGCTCTAACGAGCGCGGCTCCATTGAAGCAAGTCGTAGAGCCCGGCCTCCGTGAAGAACTGCGGGGCCTCTCCGCGCTCTAACGAGCGCGGCTCCATTGAAGCTCCATGAGCAAGGCGCGGATGAAGTGCGAAAAGACAACTCTCCGCGCTCTAACGAGCGCGGCTCCATTGAAGCGTGATCCAAACCCGCAATACAGGGTAGCCGGGATCGTCTCTCCGCGCTCTAACGAGCGCGGCTCCATTGAAGCCTGGCGGGCATCCAGGCGGGCGAGTGGATCGGGGACACTCTCCGCGCTCTAACGAGCGCGGCTCCATTGAAGCGAGTGCTTGTGCGACGAATCTGTTGGCCACGTCTGTCTCTCCGCGCTCTAACGAGCGCGGCTCCATTGAAGCAAGTCCCACCAGATCGCGTTCTCCACGTCCAGGGCGTCTCTCCGCGCTCTAACGAGCGCGGCTCCATTGAAGCCATGGATCTCCTGGTCCGCATAGTCCAGGAGGTAGCCTCTCCGCGCTCTAACGAGCGCGGCTCCATTGAAGCGAGAATGGTCCGCTCGTCCGATACGTCAATGGGGGTGCTCTCCGCGCTCTAACGAGCGCGGCTCCATTGAAGCGGGCATGGATCCCACGCGCTCGATGATTACCCGAGATCCTCTCCGCGCTCTAACGAGCGCGGCTCCATTGAAGCGACCCACTCGTCCCAGTACTGGAGCTTCGACAGGCGCACTCTCCGCGCTCTAACGAGCGCGGCTCCATTGAAGCTAGAGATAATATACGCTATCACCTACGATAGCGCCTCTCCGCGCTCTAACGAGCGCGGCTCCATTGAAGCGCCATCGCTTCCTTGACGGAGTCCACCCAGTTGCGGACTCTCCGCGCTCTAACGAGCGCGGCTCCATTGAAGCCCGACGACTACCCATGGGCGCGCACGATGGCGATCGGGCTCTCCGCGCTCTAACGAGCGCGGCTCCATTGAAGCGCCAGATTCGCCAGGAAGTTTCCATCCTGGCTGCGCTCTCCGCGCTCTAACGAGCGCGGCTCCATTGAAGCCGCTCTCGTTTGCAGCGACCTACCTGTCCATCATTCTTCTCTCCGCGCTCTAACGAGCGCGGCTCCATTGAAGCGACGAGGCTATGAAAGCCCTGGCCGAGGCTCTTCCGCTCTCCGCGCTCTAACGAGCGCGGCTCCATTGAAGCTTGACTACGAACGGCCCCATGGCCCCGTTGGATGCCTCTCCGCGCTCTAACGAGCGCGGCTCCATTGAAGCTACCGAGGCCCCGACAAGGCGGGTCTGGAGTACTGTGCTCTCCGCGCTCTAACGAGCGCGGCTCCATTGGAACCGCTTTGCTCCGTCAGGGAGCGGGCTATGCATTAGGATCGCCTGCACGCCGCCCCCCGAAGGGCGTCTCAATCCTCCAGCGCGACCCGGTCCAACTCTTCCAGCGTCGTCAGGCCGCGCAGGACCTTCTTCATTCCGTCCCAGCGGAGGTTCGCGTATCCGGCGCGACGCGCGAGCGCCTGGATCTCCACTCCCGGCATGCCCCTGGAGATCGCTTCGCGGACCTCCTCGTCCAGGAGGAAGGTCTCGTGGATCGTGATCCTTCCGAGGTATCCCGTGCTCCCGCACACGGAGCAGCCTTTCCCGCGGAACAGGCGGGTCTCGAACCTCGCATCCCCTTCGAACAGCTCGTCCATCGTTTCCCTGCTCGGAACGTACGATTCGCGGCACTTGTCGCAGATCCTGCGGACCAGGCGCTGTCCCATGGTTCCGATCAGGGCCGGTCCCACCAGGTACGGTTCGATGCCAAAATCCAAAAGCCTGGTGACGGCGTGGATCGCGCTGTTGGCGTGGAGCGTGGACAGGACGAGATGCCCCGTCAGGGCGGCCTGCAGGGCGATCCGTGCCGTGTCGTGGTCCCGGATCTCTCCCACCAGGATCACGTCCGGATCCTGCCGGAGGAAGCTTCGCAGCGCGTTGGCGAAGGTCAGATCCACCTGCGCATTGACCTGGATCTGGTTGATCCCCGCGAGCCGGTACTCGACAGGATCCTCGATGGTCATGATGTTCACGCCGTCCTGGTTGAGCTCCTTGAGCATGGCGTAGAGCGTGGTCGTCTTTCCGGATCCGGTGGGGCCGGTAAGCAGGAACACGCCGTTGGGCTGCTTGAGGACCCGACCCATGGCCTTCCGTTGGCGGGACGACAGGGCGATGTTGTCCAGGGACGGGATGGCGACCTTGCTCAGCTGGCCCAGGATGCGGAGAACGATCTTCTCGCCGTAGATGGTGGGCACGCTGGAGAAGCGGAAATCCAGTGTCCGGCCGGGGAGTTCCAGGGACAGCCTGCCGTCCTGGGGCTTGCGCTTTTCGATGATGTCCAGGCTCGCCATCACCTTCAGGCGCGAGACCAGTGCCAGATGCACCCCCGGGGACATGCTCGCGATTTCCTTGAGCACTCCGTCCACCCTGTAGCGGATCCGCACCTTCGATTCGCCGGGCTCCAGATGGATGTCGCTCGCGCGGTTCTTCGCGGCCAGAAGCAGGACCGCGTGGGCGAATTCGATCACCGCCTGGTCTCCGGAGCTTCGTTGCAGCTGTTCCAGGGTGATCGCCTGCGCGTCGCGCAGAAACGGGATTTCCAGGATCTTCCGGAGGCGTTCCTGGACCTCTTCCTCCGATTGGTAGTGCACCTCGATGGAGGCGAGGATGTCGTCGGGCCAGGCGAAGACGGGACTCACCGGCTGGCGGAACTGCGCGGAGACGATCTGGCGCACGGCCAGGTCGGTGGGATCGGCGCAGGCCACGGTCACGGTTCCCGCGAATTCGTAGAGCGGGATGACGCAGTGGCGGATCGCCAGTTCCTTGGGAAGACGTGGAACGAGATCGGCCGCGAAGAGGGTTTTGTCCAGCTCCACCGTGCCGAATCCGATGGAGTCCCCCCACAGGCGACAATATTTGTTCTTGTCGTGGGGGCGATCCTTCACGAGGCGACGCAATCCCTCGAATCCATCTCCCTCCACCTCGCGATGCAGGGATTCCGCCTCCAGACCCGTCAGGGATCCCGAATCCAAGAGGATCTTCCAGAATTCAGGATGGCTTTTCATCGGTCCGTTTTCCCGTGTTCGCGCGCTTGCGTGCGATGATCTGTCCGATGTCCTCCTGGGAAACCACTTCGTTCCTTGCCGGCGCTTCGGCCAGTTCGTCCTCGGCGATCTCGCGCAACAGAAGCTCCAGAGGCATCTTCTCCCTCACGGCTCGCCTCCGCGGGATCGCCATTCCTGCCAGGTCTGCTTGACCATCTCCGAGATCTGCTGGACCGGCGCGTCCTTGCGGAGATAGTTGACCGCCCCCATTTCGATGCACCGTTCGACGGTCATGCTGTCCGCGACGGAGGTGAACATGATCGCCGCGATCTCGGGAAGGTCCTTCAGGATCTCCGCCAGGGCCTCGTCTCCGTTCTGGATCGGCATGTTGATGTCCAGGAGGACGAGGTCCGGTCGCAGGAGCCGGCATTTTTCGATCGCCTCCCGCCCATTGGACGCTTCGCCCACGACATCGAAGCCGCCTCGGGCCAGCACGACCTTCATCATCATGCGGATGTGCGGTTCGTCGTCGGCGACGACGATCGTCGGATTCCGGTCGGCCATGTCAGGTTTCCCTGGTTCCCGGGATTGGCTCTTCCAGCCAATGCCGGGGATACGAGGCGACGAAGACGGTTCCGTCAGGTTCCGTCGAGGTGAATCCGATGCGCCCGCGCAGGCAGTTTTCCGTGAGGTACTTCATACTGTAGGTTCCCAACCCCCGGCCCGATCCCTTGGTGGAGAACGAGCGCTGGAACACCTGCAGGCGGATCTTCTCGGGCATGTAGGCGGGATTGTGCACCCGGAATTCGACGCGGTCGCCCCGGGTGCGCGATTCGAGCGTCACGACGTCGCCGGGCACCGACGCTTCGAGGGCGTTCTT
>ENA-UOWO01006430-UOWO01006430.1-activated-sludge-metagenome-genome-assembly--contig:-NODE-6430-length-12009-cov-4.344153_pt1 | contig 12009 bp, 11 predicted proteins | sample MGYA00238148_ERZ761564 | MGnify/ENA primary metagenome ERZ761564 (study PRJEB28885, sample SAMN05720194) | activated sludge metagenome | isolation source: Anaerobic digester | place: USA...
AACAAGGTCCCATCTTTGCTTCTCAAACCATCTCTGGCGTAATGATCGGTTTGATAGGTTGGCTCACATTTTGTCTTGCTTTTGCAAAAATAGGCCAACACTATAATGCTTTGGTAAGTCTTTTAGGCGGTTACCTGACATACATGTTGACGGGTTTATTGCTCAACAATTTTATTAATCATTTGAATTTATTTGGATGGACGATAACGACATTGGTATTAATGGTGTTCACATATTTAATATTTCCAAAGCCCAAATTGAAAGGGGGACTTGTTTTGAAAACGCTAAGATTTGACATTCCATTGCGAATGTTGATGATGACTAGTTTTGTAGTCGCCATCACCTATTTTGCCCAAACACTTGGTCCTGCATGGAGCGGCATTTTGACTCCATTTCCCATCATGACAGCAGTTTTGGCCGTTTTTACCCACTATAGTCAAGGCATCGAAGCCACTATTTTGATTTTGAAAGGTCTTTTGATTGGCATCATTGGATTTATGGCATTTATGTATTTATTGGCTATACTTTTACCAACGACAAATATTGCAACGGCATTTTTATTTGCGATCAGTGTAAATTTAGCTATTACTTTTGCCATGAAGCTTTTTGTTGATAAGTGGAAGATTTGACGATTGATTCCATAGTTTTTATCTTCCTTTTTTAGTTTCTTTTAATTTAACAATGCTATATTTATCTTTTAATAAAAATTATTTTTCATATGAAGCTACATTTTATCGCCACTATATGCGTGGCATCTATATTATTTATAGCATGCAATACCACAAAAAAGACCACCGCTGAAGTTGAGCCAACAAAACCAGAAGCAACTGAATTCTGGACTCCAGTTCCAAATGTTGTAAAACCAGGAAACACTTACGGTCAAGCTCCAGCTGATGCAATCGTTCTTTTTGATGGCAAAAATTTTGGTGAATGGGAACATTTAGATGGTAGTGCGGTGAAATGGACGCTCAGTGATGGCGCTGCAACGGTTCAACCAAAGGCAGGTGACATAAGGACCAAAAGAAGTTTTGGTAGCTGCCAATTGCATATTGAATGGCGCACACCTTCTGTAGTCAAAGGCACGAGTCAAGGTAGAGGTAATAGTGGAATTTTCTTTCAAGAAAGATATGAGTTGCAGGTATTGGACAATTACGACAATCCTACGTACACCAACGGTCAAGCGAGCTCTATTTATAAACAAACCAGACCATTGGTCAACGCGTGTAAAGGTCCAGGAGAATGGCAAACTTATGATGCCATTTATACCGCTCCTGTCTTCGATGCTCAAGGTAAAAAAATCAAATCTGGGATGATTACTGTTTTACACAATGGAGTTTTGACTCAATTAAATACAGAAATCCAAGGGACCACAGAATATATTGGTTGGCCCAAAAATGTAGCCCATGGAGAAGCACCATTTAAATTGCAAGACCATGGTGATCTGGTAAGCTATCGAAATATTTGGGTAAGAAGATTGTAAAGTCAAAAAGTAATTATTTAGGTGTGTGCTTTCTTTTCAAAAAAATCAGGCAATTTTTCGTCAATCGAGGCTCGTTTGAGAAGTAATAGCAGCGCTTATGCTACAAAAACAGCCGAAGAGTCACGAGAAATCGGCATTTTTTGAATGAAATTGACTCCACCTAAATAGCCTAATTAAAAAATAAAAAAAGTGCTTTTTTATACAAGAAAAAGGCACTTTTTTATTTTAGTTTTTGATCAGCTTGGTCGCTTTGTTATCCTACTCTAAGTTTAAGAATAGAAGAATGAATGCTATTTATTTAAACAAAGACTCTACAAAAGCCTTTTTATTAAAGATCTGGAGTTGTTCAACGCCTTCACCTACCCCAATGTATTTGATAGGAATTTTGAATTGATCAGAAATACCAAGAACCACACCACCTTTTGCTGTCCCATCCAATTTTGTCAGAGCAATGGCAGTTACATCAGTCGCTTCTGTAAAACGTTTTGCTTGTTCGATGGCGTTTTGGCCTGTAGTTGCGTCAAGGACCAATAAAACTTCATGCGGTGCTCCAGGATATTTCTTATCGATAGATTTTTTGATTTTGGTCAGCTCATCCATGAGGTATTTCTTGGTGTGCAAACGTCCGGCTGTATCTATGATGACCAAGTCTAGGGACATATTTTGAGCAAATTGCACTGACTCATAAGCCACTGCAGCGGGATCAGTATTCATGCCTTTTGAGAAAAAATAAGTGCCGGCCCTTTCTGACCATATTTTTAGTTGGTCTACAGCCGCTGCGCGGAAAGTATCAGCGGCTCCAAGGACTACACTCGCGCCATTATTTTTATATTGATAAGCCAGTTTGCCGATGGTAGTTGTTTTGCCAACTCCATTGACACCCACGACAAGAATAACGTAAGGTTTATGTTCTGAGGGCAATTCATAGTCCTCCAGATCTTTGGTGTTGTTTTCATCCAGAATTTCTACAATGACATTCTTGAGAATAGAATTCAACTCAGAGACGTTCAGATATTTGACTTCAGCAACCTTAGCTTCCAAACGATCGATGATTTTTACAGTTGTTTCCAATCCAACATCAGAAGAAATGAGAATTTGCTCAAGTTGGTCAAGGAATTCCTCATCAACTTCAGATTTTCCAGCTATCGCTTTACCTATTTGAGCAAAAAAAGATTGCTTTGTTTTTTCCAGACCTTTTTCTAGGTCTGCCTCTTTTTCTTTGGTGAAAAACTTTTTAAAGAAACTCATTGATTATTGGTAATGTTGAATGGTAAAAATACAAATGTTAGAGGGTATAAATGCAAAAAAGGGCTCTTCTATGAGAAAAGCCCTTTGATTTTTTTTGAAAGTCATATAGATAATGAAATCTATTTGTTTGAAGCCAAGAATTCTTGAACCTTATCTTTGTGAACCATCATCTCTTTGTAAGCGTATTTTCCAGTTGTTGGATTTTTTACACTTCTTACAACCTTAACAAAGTCCCTTCCGGATCCAGCATTAGCGGCCCTTTGTGCAACTTTCGCGTTTTTAGATACCTTTGCCATGACTTATTATTTTATTTCTTTGTGAATAGTATACTTTCTCATGATTGGATTGAATTTTTTCAATTCCATTCTGTCTGGTGTATTTTTTCTGTTCTTTTGAGTCACATATCTTGAGGTGCCTGGAAGACCTGAAGTTTTATGCTCAGTACATTCTAATATCACCTGGATTCTATTGCCTCTTGACTTCTTTGCCATCGCCTACAATATTTATTTCTTAATAATTAACTTAACACCAGTCTCAACACCTTCTTTCTCCAACTTTCTCAAGTAAGCATATAAGCCCAACTTGTTTACAGTACGCAAAGCATGTGCAGATATTTTAATTGAAACCCACTGGTCAGTTTCTGGTATGTAAAAACGTTTTACAAAAAGATTTGGTAAAAATCTTCTTTTTGTTTTAACGTTGGAGTGAGAAACCTTGTTACCTACGATAGGTCTCTTTCCTGATAGTTGACAAATCTTTGACATCTTCTACTTTTTTATAATCTACCTCTTATATTCTCAAGTGACTCCGGAAGGATTCGAACCTTCAACCTCCTGATCCGTAGTCAGGGACTCTATCCAATTAAGCTACGGAGCCGTATCCTTTTTTGGTCCCTTCTTAAAAAGAGAGTGCAAAGATAATACTTTTTTGTATATTCAAAAACATTTATTCTTGTTTGTAAATAAAATTTTGAGCTCGCTTACCTTATTTACCTAAACATTTGGTCAGTTCTCCATTATTTTAGATATAGCTTTTCGGCATTAAGCCTATCTTACATACTCAACTAACTCCTTTTTAAAAATGCTAACTATTAAAATCATCTTATTAAGTTAACAAATAAAAAAGAGGATGATTTTTGATACCATCCTCTTTTTGATATTTCAGACCAAGTTATTTTGGCTTATTCTTTTATTTTTTCAACGTAAGTGGTAAAAGATTTCTCTTGTTCGATCATGTCTTTCATAATCACCATGGTTTCATAAAGATAAATATCCTTTTTCAAACCATTGATCCATTCATCATTTCTACTTTTCTTACCTTCATCAACTTTCAACAATTCTTTGTCAACAGCCAAATTACGAACTGTGAAGTCAGCAATATCGTCTTTTGCAATGTTATCAAATTTTTTATCCTCTTGCTCCCTGTCTTTCATCATTTGACTGAAGCTTTTCAAATCAATAGGATATTTAGTGATGTCTTTGTTCTTTTTAAAACGTTGTGCATTTTCTTCAATCAACTGGAAAGATTTATTTGCTTTCACCCTTGCATCACTCATCATTTTCAATTTATCCATGTGTTCTATTGAAACAATATCTTGAGTAAATTTCTGAGCGGGGATTTCAGTATAGTCTAGCGCATAGTCATATTCCTTTTCTCCATATCCCATGTATTTATAGGAATCTGGCAATTCGATATCAGGAATGACACCTTTGTGTTGTGTACTGCCACCATTTATTCTAAAGAATTTTTGCATGGTCATTTTTACACTTCCAAGGGGCTTGAGTTCTTCATTTCCTCTGATTACTTTGTCAAGATCATAAAACCTTTGCACCGTACCTTTTCCGAAAGTTGGACTTCCCACAATGATTGCTCGACCATAATCCTGCATTGCTGCTGCCAAAATCTCAGAAGCCGATGCACTAAAGTGGTTTACCATAACAATGAGCGGTCCTGTATAACTTACTGAAGGATCTTTGTCAGAATATACATAAGGTGATCCTTCTCTACTTTTTACTTGTACGATCGGTCCTTTCTCTATAAAGAGTCCCGACATGTCAACCACATCACTCAATGAACCACCTGAGTTATTACGCAGGTCAAGGATGATACCATTTACGTTTTCAGCTTTGAGTTTTTCTATTTCCTTTGCAACATCAACTGCGCAACTATTGCCGCCTTCTGCCTCAAATGAAGAGTAGAATTTTGGCAAATAAATATATCCGATTTTATTGATTTGGCCTGGAATATCGATCACAGAAGATTTTGCAAAGCTTTCGTCAATTATGACTTCTTCGCGCACAATTTCTATTTTTTCTAAGCTACCATCTTTCTTTTTTACATCAAGGATAACCGTTGTTCCAACTTTACCACGTATCTTTTGTACCACATCGTCCAGTCTCATACCGGTGATGTCTAGAGGTTTCTCACCTTTTTGAGTTACAGCTCTGATCAAGTCATCTACATCGAGTTCTTTACCTTTCCAAGCTGGGCCACCTACAATGATTTCAGAAACCCTGACGTAATCGCCATCTTGAGACAACCTTGCTCCAATACCTTGCAGTTTACCACCCATATTGATGTCAAAATCTTCCTTTTCTTTAGGGTTGAAGTACTCAGAATGTGGGTCAAAATAATTGGTGATAGAGCTCAAGAAAGTCTCAAATCTATCTGACCTTCTCACTTTATCCATCCTCACAAACCAATCACCAAAAGTTTTCTGTAAGTCTGCTCTTGACTCCTCTATCAGTTCTTTATCGGATTTTTTTGTTCCATCAAAATCTGCTTTATTTTGGTCGTAAAGTTTCCTTTCAAATCTGGAAAGGATTTCATACTTCATGAATTTTGACCAACGCTCTTTGAGTTCTTTATCATTTTTGGCATAAGGTAGTTTTTCGCCATCTAGTTCGATAAAGTCTTTTCTTTCAAAATTGTATTCTTCTTTGACCAATTCATCATAGTAAGTGCGTGTTTGCAACATTCTTTTGGTAATGATTTCATTGGCTTTGTTGAAGAATTCTAGTTTTGAAGCCTGAATTTCGTCGTCAATTTTAGTTTCGTATGTGGCCAAAACCTTGATATCTTCTTCCGTAAGATAACGTTTATTGGGATCTAGCCTTTCCATGAAGGTTTTATAAACAGCCTTTGAAAAGTTATCATCGACTGGTTTTGGCTGGTAATGGACTTGATTCAAAAATGACATTACACCATAAACAATCAAGCTTTCTTTATCGTCGGCTATCGGTTTTGGTGCAAATGATCTCAAAGCGAGAAAACCAAGAAGGAGCACTACAATGATCGAACTTCTGTATGTCATAATCTTCATTATATTTTTTAGTAACTGAAGTAATATTTTATCTAAGTAAAGGTTTTTATTGTATTTAGTTTGAAAAAATATACAAAAATGAAATTTTTCCAGACCAAAATTAAAACTTTGAAAAACCGACGGTCAACAGTTCATTCATAAACTACGAGTGACCCTCAGATTTCAAAATTTCATTTCAATATAACTCTGTTATAACGCAAATATCATGACAGAATTTCTTATTTAACTAAAGGATAACTAATAGACAAGCGAACGGCCTTATAAATTGAGTAGAGAAAGATCAAAGGAACAAAGCCACAAAGCCCATAAAACATAGAAAAAGTTACCTTATTGAAGAATGTCGGGAGTTTATTTGCCTTATCAAATATTTTGAAGTCTAAAATGAGGTTTTAGCAATAAATTTTTCTGTAAAGCTGTGATGTATACAATATGAAAAATAATTATATCTTTGGGCCTTATGAGTAGTTTGGAATCAAGGCTGGAAAATATAAAAAAGGCTGTTGAGCGGCTCATGGTATTGAATATTACTATAAATAAGGAAAATTTAGAGCTCAAGGAGGCTTTGAATAAAATGCAACAAACACAACCTGTTGTAAAAAAACAGGCAGATATCTCAGCTGAAGCGAATGAGAAAAATATAAAAATAAGGCAAGAAGTTGATGCAGCACTACGTGAAGTAGAACAATGTATCGACTTAGTAAAATCAATGGACTAGGGGCATTATGGAAGAAACAGAAAAAACGACCATATCAATTGCAGGCAGAGCTTATCCTTTGATTTTAAGCAAAAAAGAGGTGGTAATGGCCCGCATGGTTGAGGCCAGAATAAATGAAACATTCAATAAACTCCAGATCGACTACAAGATCACGGATAAATTGGATTGCCTTGCACTGACTTTAGTAACATTACAACTGGAGGCAGAGACAGAGGATAGAAAAAACATACACCACGAAGAAAACATTCAGCTAGAAAAAAGTGTATCTGAAATCGAGGCTATATTAAAGTTGTAAAGATCAACTTTCCTCGGTTCTTATTGTTTATCAGCATTTTATTTGACCTACATGGAGTATCTAAAAATGGTTTAACATTTTTATAAAAATACGAAATGGAAATAGGATTGCTCATCGGAGCATTAATTGTTGTAAGCGGGGTTATCTACTTCGTTTTGAATTCCCGAATGCAGAAAAAGATTCAAGAATCTAATGATAAAGCAGATTTCACCATCAAAGAAGCTGAGCTTGTCGCTAAACGTAAAATAGACGAAGCAGAAACTAAGGCTGAGAAAATCATGTCTCAGGCCCAGCAAAGCAATGAGCAAGTCAAATTGCAGAAAATCCAAGAGGCTCGTGAGAAGTATAGCCAAATGAAGGTAGAATTTGAAAACTACAAGGCTGAGCACAAGGTGGAGATGAAAGAGCGGGAACTTGCTGCGATCTCAGCTGAAAAAGACCTTCAAAGCAAAACCAAAGAACTTGATGCACGTGCAGAATCTCTGGAGATGAAAGAAGCTGATCTCAATGTCTTAAGAGAAAATCTAGAGGTTCAACTCAAAATTGTTGCAAAGAAAAAAGAGGAGCTTGATCAAGCTAATGAAATAAGAATTAAAGAATTGGAAAGCGTTGCCAGGCTCACTGAACAAGAAGCCAAAGACCTTTTGATGGATGCTATCAGGGCAAAAAGTGAATCAGAAGCCCTTTCTATCGAAAAGGAAGCCATCTCCAACGCCAAACTGAATGGCAATAAAGAGGCTAAAAAGATCATCATACAAACCATACAACGTATGGCGGCAGAATACACTATTGAAAATACTGTATCTGTCTTTACCCTTGACTCTGACGACATCAAAGGACAGATTATTGGTAGAGAAGGAAGGAATATCCGGGCTTTGGAAGCTGCTACCGGAGCAGAGATTGTAGTAGATGATACTCCAGAATCTATTGTCATATCTAGTTTTGACCCAATAAGAAGGGAAGTTGCCAGATTGGCCCTCAAAAGATTGGTTACAGATGGTAGAATTCACCCAGCCAAAATTGAGGAAGTTGTGGCAAAAGTGAAAAAGCAACTCGATGAGCAAATCATTGAAATAGGTGAGAAAACAGTAATCGAACTAAACATCCATGGCTTGGATGCTTATTTGATCAAAATGGTTGGTAGAATGAGATTCAGATCATCTTACGGTCAGAATCTACTCAAACACTCCATGGAAACTGCAAACCTTTGTGCGGTCATGGCGGCAGAACTTGGCTTGAATAGCAAACAAATAAAAATGGCTAAAAGGGCAGGTTTACTCCACGATATAGGTAAAGTTGCAGAGGAAGAGTCAGAATTGTCTCACGCATTGTTGGGTATGCAAATTTGTGAAAAATACAATGAGCATCCAGTCATCATCAACGCTGTAGGAGCTCACCACGATGAAATAGAAATGAACAACATCATTTCTCCTATTGTACAAGCATGTGATGCTATCTCTGGCGCAAGACCAGGTGCAAGAAGGGAAATCATGGAATCTTACCTGAAGAGAATCGGGGAATTGGAGGAATTAGCAATGTCTTATGAAGGTGTGCAAAAAGCATTTGCTATGCAAGCAGGTCGAGAGTTGAGGGTGATTGTAGAAAGTGATAAAGTAACTGACCAAGTGGCAGATGATTTAGCTTTCATGATCTCTCAGAAAATCCAAGATGAGATGCAATATCCAGGTCAAGTAAAAGTTACCGTGATCAGAGAAAAAAGATCTGTTGCATTTGCCAGATAGGTTGTGGCACAGCAATGATAACTTGAATAAAAATGGCTTTCTAAAATTGGAAGCCATTTTTGTTTACAAATAGTTTGTTGATAACTAAAATCTATATTTGTTGTTTGAAAGAAGCGACATCGTGCCTTTCGAAATTAAATTGATAAAAAAAATAGAATGAGGAATATTCAATGGTTTAAATTTTTGGTCTTGAGCTCAATGCTTTTTGTTGTTGCTTCTTGCAGTAAATCCACTACTAAAGCAATATCTGGCGAGCCTAAATTGCAGGATGCATTGCTTTGGGAGATCACAGGGCCTGGAATCACCAAACCATCCTTTTTGTATGGTACTATTCACTTGATAGGAGGAAATGATTACTTTTTACCTAAAGGAACACTTGGTGCTATAGAAAATAGTGAAGCCATGTTTTTTGAAATAGATATGAAGGAGATGACTGACATGGGAGCAATGGTAGGCCTCATGGATAAGTTATTTATGAAGGATGATATTAGTTTGAAAGACTTACTGAAAGAAGAAGATTACAAAATGGTTACCAATTTTTTTGCTGATAAAGGTTTGCCTTTGTTTTTCCTTGAGCGCATTAAACCATTATTTCTCAGTGCTATGACATACGGTGATTTTTCACCAGAATCTTTTAGTTCTGGAGAAATGAAATCGTATGAAATAGAATTCAACAAACTAGCCGAAGATAGAAAAATGAAGACGGGAGGATTAGAAACTGTAGAGTTTCAAATAAGCGTTTTTGATCAAATTCCCTATGAAGCTCAGGCAAAAATGTTGGTAGAAACCATCCAATCAGCTGATGCAGGAAAAGATGAGATGGAGGTAATGACCAAAATGTATAAAGAACAAAAAATCAGTCAAATGGCCAGTTCTGCACTTGGAGAAGATGAAGGTGGCTTACAGGATTATGAATCTATTTTGTTATCTAATAGAAATAAAGCGTGGATCCCTCAAATTTTGGTGCAATCCAAAAAACAACCCACTTTTTATGCTGTTGGTGCTGGTCACTTAGGTGGCAAAATGGGAGTCATCAACTTATTGAGAGAAGCAGGTTTGACATTGAAGCCATTGAGTAATAAATAGTTAATTTCTTAATCAAATAGTCAGTTTTAATAGGGTTGAATTTTCAATACTCTAAAGAGCATCTGAAATTGAACTTAAAATTTAATTAATAATATTGAACCATTAGAGTTGAAAATTTTTTTACTTCATCTTTATCCTCAGAATATTTAAACTAAAATTTAAAAATTATGAAGAGTTGGGCATGTCTAATAATTATTTTTTGTGGGTTTGTGAACGGAAAAGGCCAAGACACGATAAAGTACTTTGTAAACAAAATCCCATTGGATTCAATAAAAGTTGAATATGTCCAAATAGTTGGAAGAGCAAAATTTTTAAGTACTAAACCAATTATAGAATTAGATTTTGGACAATATAACGATTTATTTCTATCTGCGGATACTCAAATAGTTGATGGCATGGGTAAGCGGATAAATTTAAATAGTATGATTGAGGCATTAAATTTCATGGTAAAGAATGGATACGAATATGTAAACTCATATGTAGTCAGCGAAGAAAATCAAAATGTATATCATTATTTATTGCGACGAATAAAAAGTGATTAGGCCTGTAAAAGTATTACTATTTAGATGTATCAAATTTCAAAAGGATAATATAGGATAAATAAAAAAGGCCAATAAAATTAATTATTGACCTTTTTTCTTAGTAGCGGGGGCAGGACTTGAACCTACGGCCTTCGGGTTATGAGCCCGACGAGCTACCAACTGCTCCACCCCGCGATGTTAATTGTGGCGCAAAGATAGGGATATTTTTGAGAATCCCAAAGTTTAGCCAAGTTTTTCAAAAGATATAGTAATTGCAGCCTTATTTGACCACCGTAATATTTCCTGTAAGCGTCTTTTTATTTTGATTGATCATCGTAGCTTGAAGTATAAAAGGGTATACTCCTTGTTCCACCATTTTATTATCACCTGTAGTCCCATCCCACAAAATGGTGTCCTCATCCAAAATAAGTTGGGTGGCTTGATGAATTAAATTGCCCCATCGGTCATAAATGTTGAATGTGTTGAGTTCTGCAATGCCCTCGAGGCCGTTTTTCAGAGTGATAAAACTGTTTTCACTGTCTTTAGCTAAGCTGATGATGTTTGGCAAAGTGACTTTTAATTCTTCATTTACCAATATATTGATGGTATCGCTGGCTAGACATCCTTTCGCCGAAGTTGCCAAAACACTTAATGTTACACTGGAAAGAGGTTTAAAATTATAGGGAAGACAGTTTTGAATACAGTCTATGATATTAATAGGATCCCATCCAAATATCGAGACCAAATCTGAAATCTGTCCAGTTAGAGTAACCGTTTCGCCCAAATTGACCATACGATCAGGGCCCAAATCGACGGTAAAAAGTGGGACAGATTCCACAGTAACAGTATCAGTTTTGAAACAACCAAATCTATCTGTAATGGTATACTCATATGTGTTTGATGGTAGATCAATAAATGAAGGAAACGAATTTCCTCCCATGTCTACCAATGAAATTATAGCTGGAGGATTGTCTATTTGTATTATATCAAAATCAATTGCCCCGTCATTTTTACCCAAACAAGAAATCGCAGTGGCTACAACATCTTCTTCTATTTTTCCTTGAGGTACAACAGTGAGATCCAATGTAATGATGCTGTCACAACCAAATACAGAAATCAGTTGGTCCACAAAAACCCCAGTGGTTGTATAATTTTTACCAGCCTGATTATATGAAAGTCCTTGACAAATGGTGTCTCTCACGAAATAATTCTTGGGAACTACATTGACGATTTTTACTGGGCTGATCGTTCTGCATTTTGTATTCAACAAAGCAGACTTGGAACCAGCAGCTAGAATCCGATAATAATAAGTGCCAGCCGTTTTGATATTATGTAAATATACTTTATCATTCTGTCCTGGGATATCATTCCAAGTCAAACCCATGTCATCACTGCGTTGCCATTGTACTTCAACCGTTTCTCCACTGCCGACATTTGCAATTGCAGTAATAGCAATCGGAGCGCCATCTTCACAAATATTTTCAACTTTGTCTGGAGTGATTTCCAGTGCCGGACCACAAGCCCTGAACGCTATGTTATCAATGGCTAAGTCATTTCCTAAACCTCCAGGTGCATTATTGATCAATGAAAGTTCGAGTGT
>ENA-UOWO01006432-UOWO01006432.1-activated-sludge-metagenome-genome-assembly--contig:-NODE-6432-length-12008-cov-4.297080_pt1 | contig 12008 bp, 10 predicted proteins | sample MGYA00238148_ERZ761564 | MGnify/ENA primary metagenome ERZ761564 (study PRJEB28885, sample SAMN05720194) | activated sludge metagenome | isolation source: Anaerobic digester | place: USA...
GCGCGTGGCGGAAGGTTAGGTCCGAGCGGCGCAGGCGCCATGGCGGCGCTACACCTCTAGGGACAAAAGCCCCGGCGGTTAGGTTTCACTCACTGTAGTGAACCGCCGGGGCTTTTCTTTTTTGATTTGCGATTAGGCGCTTGCTTTCGGTTATCGTAACAGGACAAGGAGGGGACGGATATGCAGGAGACAGCCACCGGCGCTGGGCGCGACCAGGCAGCTTCGCGCGTTCGCGTAGGGGTGGTCATGGGGAGCCAGTCGGATCTGGCCAAGATGTCAAAAGCCCGGGAGGCCCTTTCCGAGCTGGGAATTGGGCATGAGGTGAGAGTGATCTCGGCACACAGGACCCCTGAGGAGGCAGCGGCCTATGCGCGCGGCGCCGAGGAGCGTGGGCTGTGCGTGATCATTGCCGGCGCGGGGGGCGCCGCTCACCTGGCAGGCGTGATGGCAGCTTACACCGTTTTGCCTGTGATCGGCGTGCCCATAGCATCAGGCGCGTTGGGAGGCTTCGACGCGCTGTGCGCCACAGTGATGATGCCGTCTGGCGTGCCTGTGGCCACGGTGGCGATCGATGGGGCGGCCAATGCGGCGATACTCGCAGCCCAGATCATTGCCTTGTCAGACCCAGAAGTGAGGGAGCGCTTGACGCAATACCGACGTTCGATGGCAGAGAAGGTGCGACAGGCGGACGCACAAGTCCAGACACTGGCGTAGATACATCTTCAGGCAGACACAGGTACGAGTGCAGATGAATGCAGCAGGGGGTGCGGTTGATTGGTTTATGTAGCCGATATCGTTGTGAAGCTCAAGAAGTCCATACTCGATCCGCAGGGCGACGCTGTCAGGTCGGCGCTGAAGTCGATGGGCTACGATGGTGTGCATGATGTGAGGATCGGGAAGCGGATCGAGGTCCGCCTTGAAGCGACCTGCGAAGATGAGTGCATGCGGTTGGTTGATGAGATGTGCGCGAAACTCCTGTCCAACACGGTTGTGGAAGACTACGACTTCAGCATCAGGGAGGAATCGGGGGAATGAAGCTTGGGGTAGTTGTGTTCCCCGGATCCAACTGCGATAGGGATGTTCAGACCGCGGCGCGCGCAGTCGGCTATGATGCCGACTTCATTTGGCATACTGATACGTCCGTGGATGGGTTCGACTGCTTGGCGCTGCCAGGGGGTTTCTCATACGGCGACTACTTGCGCACTGCAGCCATCGCTCGGTTCTCGCCGGTGATGGAGGCGGTTGCTCGCTACGCTGCTCTGGGCCGTCCGGTCATAGGAATCTGCAACGGGTTTCAGGTGTTGCTTGAGGCGGGGTTGCTTCCCGGGGCGATGCTCCGCAATACCAGCTGCAAGTTCGTATGCAAACCGCAGCGAGTTCGAGTGGAAGTGGCATCGGCCCGTACTCCGTTCACGCTTAAGCTCCGCCCGGGACAGGTGATCACGTTGCCGATTGCGCATGGCGAGGGGAACTACTATGTCGATAGCGAGACCCTGGAACAGCTGGAACTCGGCGGCCAAGTGGTGTTCAGGTACTGCGACGAGTCCGGCGAGCTGACGGCGGGGTCTTGCCCCAACGGGAGCCTGGGCAACATAGCCGGCATATGCAACAAGGCAGGCAATGTGCTTGGCATGATGCCCCACCCCGAACGCGCTGCGGAAGACATACTCGGAGGCGCCGATGGAAGGCTGTTGTTCGATTCAGTCGCCCAATGGGTGCAGGGAGGTGGCCGGATTGTCGGATGAGTTGTCCATGAAAGAGGATCGCGTATGGCAGACGATGGGCCTTTCGGACGAGGAGTACGAGCGCATTCGGGAGCTGCTCGGGCGGGACCCAAACTACGTTGAGCTCGGCATGTTCTCGGTCATGTGGTCCGAGCACTGCTCTTACAAGAACACTCGCGCCGTCCTGCGCGGGTTGCCCACCCAAGGACCGCAGGTGCTTCAGGGGCCGGGGGAGAACGCCGGAATCGTCGACGTGGGCGACGGATTGGCTGTCGTCTTCAAAATCGAGAGTCACAACCACCCTTCGGCAGTCGAGCCGTACCAGGGCGCAGCCACAGGCGTGGGAGGCATCATCAGGGACATCTTCACCATGGGCGCGCGACCCATCGCGTCGCTCGACTCTCTCTGGCTGGGCGATCTCAGCTCGCCCCGGGCACGCAGGCTGTTTTCCGGAATAGTGGCAGGCATTTCGGGTTACGGAAACGCTGTGGGCATTCCTACGGTGGGGGGCCAGACGGTGTTTCACGCCTCATATGAGAGCAACCCGCTAGTCAATGCCATGTGCGTGGGCGTCATGCGCCATGAGGACATCAAGCGCGGCGCCGCCACGGGCATCGGCAATTCTGTCATGGTAATCGGCTCCACAACCGGCCGAGACGGGATACATGGCGCTACATTCGCGTCGGCCGATCTGACTGATGAGGCCATTGAGCGGAAGTCGGCGGTTCAGGTAGGCGACCCCTTCCGCGAGAAACTGCTACTTGAAGCATGCCTGGAGCTGGTGGCGCGCGGGTGTGTACTGGGTATCCAGGACATGGGCGCTGCCGGGCTCACGTGTTCGTCGTGCGAGATGGCGTCGCGGGGAGGTACCGGGATGATCATCGATCTAGACCGAGTGCCGCGGCGCGAGACAGGCATGACTCCATACGAGGTGATGCTGTCAGAATCACAGGAGAGGATGCTGCTGGTGCCGGTTCCGGGCCGGGAGAAAGAGGTCAGGGAAGTCCTGGTCAAGTGGGGCCTTGAAGCTGTGGTAGTGGGCGAGGTCACGGCAGACGGGATGGTCACCCTGACCGAAGGTGGGGCGGTCGTAGCGCAGGTGCCTGCGAAGGCTCTGGCGGATGATGCGCCGGTCTATCACAGGGAATCATCCAAGCCAGAGTACGTGGAGAGGCTGGCCGCATTCGATACGACCGGCGTTCCGGCGTGCACGGATCTGGGGGGAGCCCTGTTCCGGCTGATCGGAAGCCCGAGCGTCGCAAGCAAGAGGTGGATTTGGGAGCAGTACGACCACCAGGTCGGGGCGGGCACGGTGATAGGGCCCGGCTCCGATGCGGCGGTAGTACGTTTGCCCGGATCGAAGCGGGGGGTCGCGCTGTCGACTGACTGCAACTCCAGGTACTGCTATCTCAACCCACGCCTGGGCGCGGCGCATGCTGTGGCCGAGGGTGCACGCAACGTGGCTTGTACAGGGGCGCGCCCATTGGCCGTGACCAATTGCCAGAACTTCGGCAATCCCTACAAGCCCGAGGTGTTCTGGCAGTTCCGCGAGGCCATCGCGGGGATGTCAGAGGCGTGCCGCGCGCTCGGAACGCCGGTCACGGGCGGCAACGTCAGTCTTGCCAACGAGGATGGCGAGACGGCCATACGTCCCACACCTGTCATAGGTATGGTCGGGGTGATGGACGACGTTGGGCTCAGGGTGCCCATGGGATTTGCGGCAGAAGGCGACATCGTGATGGTGCTGGGCGCCACTCGCGATGAGATCGGGGCATCGGAGTACCTGGCGGTCGTGCACGGGGTGGAGGCCGGGCAGGTGCCGGCGCTTGACCTCGAGGCAGAAGGCCGACTGTGCCGGCTGCTCGCGACCGCTGCGCGAGATGGACTTGTGAGATCGGCCCATGACATATCCGAGGGCGGCCTGGCAGTGGCTCTGGCCGAGTGTGCCATAGCCGGGTCTATCGGCGCGACCTTGCGGATTGGCAGCGATGGCGGCGATGGCGGGCTTGCCCCGGACCGTTTTCTGTTCAGCGAGAGCGCGGCCAGAGCAGTGGTCACCCTCGAGCAGAGTCGATTGGATGAGTTCTTGGCTCTTGCCGCTGGCTTAAGCGTGCCGGCGACGACACTGGGCCGCGTGGGCGGCGATAGGCTCTGTGTGGAATTCGTGGGGGCGGCGGGAACGGGAATGCGTGCCGGCGCCGGAGCCTGGCGGCGCCTCGATGTTGGCGTCGATGCGCTGCGTGCAGCGTACGAGGAGGCGATACCATGCGCCATGCAGGGGTAACGCCTGCCGGCATGGAAGCGGCGGGCTGCGCGGCCGGCGCAGGCGGCGCGGATGGCGCCGACCGGCCCAGGGAGGAGTGCGGCGTTTTCGGAGCGTGCATGAACCCGGGCGCGACGCTGTATTGACTACGTTCTATGGGCTCATGTCTCTCCAACACAGAGGGCAGGACAGCGCGGGGATAGCGTCGTGCGATGGGGAACGCATCCGGGTCGCGAAGGGTCCTGGGCTTGCTGCTGAAGTCTTTCATGAAGACGCGCTTGCCCGTCTGTCGGGATATGCAGCCATCGGCCACGTGCGCAATGCGGCGCGCGCGGATGAAGACGACACAGCCATACAGCCCTTTGTCTTTCATTACACAGGCGGAATGATGGCTGTGGCCCACAATGGAAGCATAACCAACGGCAAGGCCCTGCGCGAGCGGCTCGGGCGCTCGGGAGTAGTGTTCCAGAGCGAGTCGGATGCAGAAGTCATAGGATCGCTCGTTGCCCGTTACTACTCACTTGGCATGGTCGGCGCCATAGAACGGGCCATGGAGGATCTGCAGGGTGCCTACTCCTTCCTGGTGATGGCGGGCGACGTGATATATGCTGTGCGCGACCCTTACGGGTTCCGACCGCTCGCGGTGGGCTCGTCGCCGGATGGATGGGCGGCGGCTTCCGAGACGTGTGCCTTGGATGCCACGGGCATGACGACCTGGCATGATGCGGCGCCCGGCGATATCATCGTGATCACGCGCGAGGGTATCAAGCGGGTATCGACACGCGCCTCCCGAAGAGGCGTCCGCCGGGCCACGTGTGTCTTCGAGTACATCTATTTCGCGCGACCCGATTCAGTGGTTGACGGTATCAGTGTGTCTGCAGCGAGGCAGGCGCTTGGCGCGAGATTGGCCGCAGAGTCCGCAATCGAAGCCGACGCGGTGATCAGTGTCCCGGAATCAGGCGTCGCGGCGGGGCTCGGATATGCGGCTGCAAGCGGCATCCCCTACCGGCAAGGGATCGTTAGGAATCGATACTTGGGACGGACGTTCATCCGCCCTACGGCCAGTCAGCGCGAGACGGGAGTGCGTCTGAAGCTCAACGCGGTCGAGCATGCGTGTGCCGGACGGCGTGTGGTATTGGTGGACGACTCTATCGTACGCGGCACGACCAGCGCTCGGCTGGTCGGGCTGATGCGAAAGGCCGGCGCGCGCCAGGTGCACCTGGGAGTGGCGTCCCCGCCGGTGAAGCACGCGTGCTGCTACGGCATTGACACGTCGCGCGGTCACGAGCTGGTAGCGGCCACCAAGAGCACTGAAGAGATACGCCAGCTCATAGGCGCCGACAGCCTGCGCTACTTGTCTGTGGAGGGACTCGTCCAGACGATGCACGTGCTTGCGGCAAAGTCGGATCTGGTGGATCCGGCCGATGGAGGGAGAGCTGGATTCTGCACTGCCTGCTTCACCGGTGTCTACCCAGATCGTGCAGATGGATGCGGATTGTGCGGGTCGGGCGGATCGGCCGGAACAAGTGCGTCGGCGGAGCGGCTGTCATATGCCCAGGCAGGAGTGAACATCGACGAAGGCGACCGCGCGGTAGCCTTGATGAAATCGGCTGTGAGGAGCACCTTCACACCGGATGTCGTGGGCGATGTGGGTGGCTTCGGCGGAATGGTCAGGTTCAACCCGAGCGGATACAGCGACCCTGTCCTGGTGTCGGGTACAGACGGTGTCGGCACCAAGCTCAAGATAGCGTTCGCCATGAATCGCCACGACACCATAGGCATAGATGCCGTAGCCATGTGCGTAAACGATGTCCTTGTGTCAGGGGCGCGTCCTCTGTTCTTCCTGGACTACATCGGTTGCGGGAAGCTGGAGGCCGAACAGATAAGCGAGATCGTGTCGGGAGTCGCGGAAGGATGTCGCCAGGCAGGTTGTGCATTAGTGGGCGGGGAGACTGCCGAGATGCCGGGATTCTACCCGGATGGCGAATACGACATCGCTGGGTTTGCAGTCGGAGCGGCAGACAGACCGAACGTAGTTGACGGCTCGGATATCCGTCCAGGGGATGTTCTGATAGGACTAGCTTCGTCGGGACTGCATTCCAACGGATACTCTCTTGCCCGAAAGGCCCTGCTGGAGCAGGGAGGCCTCACCGTAGGCGCGTTCGGCTTCACGCCGGGCTGCACCGTGGGTGAGGAGATGCTCAGGCCTACCAGGATATACGTCCGGCCTGTGCTGGCCTTGATGGAGCAGGTACGTGTGACGGGAATGGCACACATCACCGGCGGCGGGCTCGTTGAGAACCCACCTCGAATGCTGCCCGCCGGCGTATCGGCGCGGCTCAAGTGGGGCCAATGGCCGGTTCATCCCATATTTCGGCTGATTCAGGAGGTAGGCAACGTCGACGCCGGCGAAATGCGCCGGGTGTTCAACATGGGCATCGGGTTCATGGTTGTGGTTCGGCCGGGCGATGCACAGCGCGCGGTGGAGATCCTGCAGGCCAATGGGGAGAAGGCCTACGTCATAGGCGAGATAGTGCCGGGCGATGGCAAAGTGGTGTTCGAGGGGGCGTGACATCGTGAGTATCCGCTTGGCAGTGCTGGTTTCGGGGCGGGGCTCGAACCTACAGGCGATAATCGACGCCATAAGGGCCGGACGCCTGGAGGCGTCTGTTGAGATCGTGGTCTCCGACGTGGCGGACGCCCCTGCCGTGGCGCGGGCGCGGGCGAGCGGAATTCCGGCGGCTGTGGTGCGGCGACGTGATTACCCCTCGCGGGCCCAGTTTGAACTGGCTTTAGCCGCGGAAGTGGGGAAGGCTCGGCCGGATCTGGTGGTGTTGGCAGGCTTCATGAGGCTGCTAGGCCCGGCATTTTTGGATCAGTATCCGGGCCGTGTGATCAACATCCATCCGTCACTGTTGCCGTCCTTTCCGGGGCTTGAGGCGCAAAGACAGGCGCTGGAATATGGAGTGAAGTTCTCAGGTTGCACCGTACACTACGTAGACTACGGCATGGATTCCGGAACCATCATCGACCAGCGCATGGTGGAAGTGATGCCGGGCGATGGTGTGGACAGCCTATCGGCGAGGATCCTGGAGCAGGAGCACGAGTTGTTGGTGGACGTGATAGGGCGTCTTGGGAAACAGCTGGTCGAGCAGGCAAGCAGGGAGAAAGTCGAAGGGAGAGGTGCGTGCTGTGGGCGGGAGCAAGCGTAGAGCGCTGATAAGTGTGTACGACAAGGAAGGCGTGGTCGAGTTCGCACGGGCCCTGGCGGAGCTGGGCTTCGAGATAGTCTCAACTGGCGGAACAGCCTTGGCTTTGCGCGGGGCGGGTCTATACGTAACGGATGTATCTGATGTAACGGGTTTTCCCGAAGTGCTTGACGGCAGGGTCAAGACCTTGCATCCGCGGGTTCACGCCGGGATTCTGGCCAGGCCCACTCCACAGCACATGCAGGCTCTGGAGGAGCTTGGCGTGACCCCCATCGATATAGTCGCTGTAAACCTCTATCCATTCCAGCGCACGGTAGAGAGCGGGGCCGGCGAGGCAGAGGTCGTGGAGAATATCGACATTGGCGGTCCGTCCATGGCAAGGGCGGCGGCAAAGAACTTCGACCGGGTGGCGGTCATTGTCGATCCGGCAGATTATCCTGTTGTCATCGCTGAGCTGAGGGAGAATGGATCAGTGTCGCCCAAGACCCGCGCGAGCCTGGCGGCCGCGGCTTTTCAGCATACTGCGGCATACGACGCTGCCATTGCCCGCTACTTCGCTGACAGCGCAGCGGGCGAGGGGCGAGAGGCGAGCCAGGGCTTGGGGCGCGAGTTTACCCTGGGAGGCACAATGATCCAGACCCTTCGCTACGGTGAGAACCCGCATCAGGCAGCCGCTTTTTACCGCATTTCGGGCGCACGCCCATGGGGACTGGCTGCGGCCAAGCAGCTTGGAGGCAAGGAGCTCTCTTTCAATAACATCGGAGACGCGGATGCTGCCGCGAGAACGGTGGCGGAGTATTGCGAGACTGCAGCCGTCATAGTCAAGCACGCCAATCCGTGTGGCATAGGAGTGAGCTCGACCGTAGCAGAAGCATATCAAGCGGCGCTCGATTCCGACCCGGTGTCTGCATTCGGTGGAATCGCGGCCTTTAACCGCCCTGTGGACCTGGAGACTGCGCGGCTTATGTCGGAGATATTCCTCGAGGTCATCATAGCACCGGGATTCGTTCCGGAGGCCGTGGAGCTGCTCCATGGCAAGCGGAATCTGCGCCTTCTGGAGCTGGCCGTGGATGATATCATGCCTGGAAACGGGTGGGACGTGCGGTCGGTCGCCGGAGGGTTTTTGGTGCAGGAGCCTGACACGGTTGGGCGACTTGATGCGCAGGCAGTATCGGTAGTCACCAGGCGCGCCCCAAACGAGCGCGAGCTGGCTCAATTGGTGAATGCATGGAAGGCAGTGGCTCATGTGAAGTCCAACGCCATAGTGCTGTGGCGGGGAAACGGTACTGTGGGCGTAGGCGCAGGGCAGATGAATCGGGTCGGCTCTGCGAGGATAGCTGTGGAACAGGCGGGGTCGCGGGCGGCGGGGTCAGTGATGGCCTCAGACGCATTCTTCCCGTTCGCCGATACCGTCGAGGTTGCGGCGGAGGCAGGCGTGACAGCCATAATCCAGCCGGGCGGATCCCTGCGAGACAAGGACTCGATCCAGGCGGCGGACTCGCATGGCATGGCCATGGTCTTCACAGGCAGACGGCATTTCAGACACTGAGGAGGCGTACATATGAGGACGCCCAATCCGTCTTCTCGACCCAATGTGCTGGTGGTAGGGTCGGGAGGAAGGGAGCACGCAATAGCCTGGCGCCTCGCGCAGAGCCCCAGGATAGGACGGATCGTAGCTGCCCCCGGTAACCCCGGAATCGGCCGGCTCGCCGCGTGCGCTCCGGTCAGGACGACTGACGTGGCCGGGCTGGTTAGGTTGGCGCGGGAGACTGAGTGCCGCCTGGCCGTGGTAGGCCCTGAAGCTCCTCTGGCTGCCGGGCTGGCTGACGCCATGCGCAAGGAAGGGATAATGGTGTTCGGGCCGAGCGCGGCGGCGGCCCGTATCGAATCGTCTAAGCACTACGCCAAAGGCGTCATGGACCGGGCCGGAATACCGACCGCGCGCTGTGAGGCGTTCACCGATCTTGACCGCGCGCGCGATGCTGCACGTGCTATTGCCCAGGAGGCGGGCGGTGTTGTGGTCAAGCTAGACTGCCTCGCGGCCGGCAAAGGGGTGGTAGTTGCGGATAGCCCGCAGGAGGCTGCGCAGGCGGTGGACGAGCTTGGCGCAATGGGCGGGGGGCAGGGCTGCAAGATACTCGTGGAGGAGCGGCTCGTCGGCCCTGAGGCCAGCATAATGTGTTTGTCGGACGGGGCCGACATATGGGTCCTGCCGCCGGCACGCGATCACAAGCGCGCGCTCGATGGGGATCAGGGCCCCAACACCGGGGGAATGGGCGCCATTGCCCCTGCGCCGTTGGTTACCGAGGCGATGTCGGCCGATCGGGCGATATTGGCTGACATAGAGCGGACGATCCTGAGGCCGGCCATTGACCAGATGGCGGTGGAGGGCGCCCCGTTTGTGGGCGCTCTATTCGCCGGGCTTATGCTCACGTCAGAGGGCCCCAAGGTGCTAGAGTTCAACTGTAGGCTGGGCGATCCCGAAACCCAGGCGGTACTGCCCCTGGTCGATTCGGACCTCCTCGATCTGGTGGAGGCTGCGTGCCATGGGCGGCTGGGGCGTATGGGTTTAGGTGTGGGTGAGGGTGTGCGTGCATACTCGCCGGCGGCAGACTCGGGGGAAGGTCTGAGTGGAGTGGACTGCGACCTGTACAGCACGTGTGTGGTGATGGCCAGCCCGGGGTATCCCGGTCCCCATAGGACGGGGATCCCAATAAGCATTCCTGACCCGTTGCCTGAAGGAGTTGTGGTGTTCCATGCCGGTACAGCCTTGGATGGTGATCGGCTGGTGTCGGCAGGCGGGAGGGTCCTAGGCGTCGTGGGCGTGGCGTCCGGTGCTGCAAAGTCGCGGCAGCTTGCATATGACGCAGTAGGCTGCATTGGGTTCGAGGGCGCACACTACCGGCGGGATATCGGGGCGATCTGACGCACTACGCTGGGGCTTCGAGTGCAAACCGCCCGTGAGATGGGCTTTTATGACCCGTTCGTTTTATGAACGCATTTTGGCAGATGTGTCGCGAAATCGGACAATGGGTGATGCATAACGAGACGCATAGTTGCATGAAACCGGGTCGTGGTAAGAAGAAGGGCACGCATCGCCATACAATGGTGATGCGTGCCCACATTTAAGGAGGTCGCCTCCGCAGGATACTGCTATTTGGAGTCGCTATTGGATTATAACACCATCTACGGCGCCGGGCTGCGCCTCTATACAGTTATGCGTTCCGAAATGCATCAGGCATTGTAACCAAACTGAACGTATCGGCAAAAACGTGTTAATTGAATGGACAGACTAGTTTTTACCAAGCTGTGCACCCAAACCTACAAGGAGATCGGCCCATCGGTTGTCGCCGGTCATTCGGACCTGCGTCGAGGAATACATCTTGACAGTGAGTAACGTTTGCAGCGACCACGCAGGAATGGCGGCCCGAAGCGGAACGGCAACGGACGACGGACGACCCTGCTTGGCGGGGGCGCGGGGGAGGCGGGCGGATGCGGAACCACCACAAGGGGCGGAGGGTGGGTCGGCCAGACGACGCGGGGCTGTCGGACGATGAAGCTAGGGGTCGGTCAAGCCGCAGAGGAGCTGTTGGCGCCGCCGGCCGACGAGGCATTCCAGACGCCCGCCGGATGTCCGATGCTCTTGGTGTGCCTGTGGATATCGCGCTCAACATGCCGCGCATGAGCTTCGAGGGCAATGCACGGTTGGTGCTCGATAACCACCGGGGGTTGGTGGAGTACACGCCCAGTCACCTACAGATAGATACGCCGGCAGGGCAGATCGACATAACCGGCAGGCGGCTCAGGATTCGAGGAATCAGCCGCGAGCAGATTGTGGCGGACGGATGGTTCGACCGGGTAGAGTTCTCAGGTTGGACTGGTAATGCCACACCTGGCAGCGCTGGTCAGGAGGCGCCCTGAAATGGCAGGGGCTGGATTGTGGGACTGGCTGCGCGGATATGTTATAATTCGGATCGAAGGGCGAGCGCCGGAGCGGTTCGTCAACATGGCAGCGGCCTACCGCATTGAGCTGGCGGATGTCACGATGCTTGGCCCAGGCATGATGCTAGTCAGAACGAGCGTCGATGGTTACAGGCAACTAGGCCCGGTGCTCAGGGCCTCGGGTTGCCGGGCGGCGATCGAGGAACGGGTGGGAGCGGCGTTTATTGTGGCGCGCCTCCTTCGCAGGAGGTTCCTGGTCCTCGGCGCCGTCCTTTTCCTTGCTGTGCTGTACGGTTCCTCTTCCGTTCTGTGGGCAGTCGAGGTCGTGGGGGTTGAGTCGCCCGAACGCGAGCAGATCCTCCAGGCGCTACACAACATGGGTATCGGGCGTTGGACCTTGCGGCACCGAGTAGACTGCGACGCGATCAGGCGTGAGATCACCCGTTCATTTCTGCAGTTGGCATGGGTGGGCGTTGAGCTTCGCGGTACGATGCTCACGGTTCGCGCAGTGCCCAAGGTTACGCCCGAGGTTTTGGAGGGCCCTACCGACATAGCGGCCTCTGCAGATGCTGTCATAACGAGGCTGATACTCCTAGCTGGAGACGCTGTCGTACGCGAGGGCGATACTGTGGTCCGAGGCCAGGTCATGGTGCGCGGGAGGGCGGCGCTTGGGGCGAGTGATCGGCCCATCCACGCGCGGGCTCTGGTGCAGGGGCGCGTATGGCGCGTTGGGCGGGCGTGCATTCCACTTACCATTGAGCACAGGCTCAGGACGGGACGCACTGCAGATCAGTACTTGATTCGCCTGGCCGGAACTGAGCTGCGCCTGGGGCGAACGGGCAGATTCGAGGCATATGATAGTGAGCAGTT
>ENA-UOWO01006433-UOWO01006433.1-activated-sludge-metagenome-genome-assembly--contig:-NODE-6433-length-12007-cov-5.513303_pt1 | contig 12007 bp, 10 predicted proteins | sample MGYA00238148_ERZ761564 | MGnify/ENA primary metagenome ERZ761564 (study PRJEB28885, sample SAMN05720194) | activated sludge metagenome | isolation source: Anaerobic digester | place: USA...
CAGAGTTGCGGAGCGGCCCCAGAACGTCAACCCGCGGTTGCGCTCTTCCCATGAACCTCCCACCGAGACAAACTGCCGGGCAACATCCCGGCGATCCGGCGATGGGCGCTGCTGAAGGGCAGACAACGCATCTGGGTCGGCGACCGCCACCGGCCCGCCCACGCGCGCGGAGGGCTGCCGGACCGCGCGCGGTAGACCTCGAGCCGAATCCGGAAGCGGGTGATTGTGTGCTTGATTTCACCCAATCGTTCGAGTTGGCCGGGGCTCAGACCGGCGAACACCTTCAGAGCCGGGAGCGCGCCTTGTCCGCGTCGCACCTCGATCTGCGGGAACTCCCAGAGACGGGCGTTGACTGCGCCCTCGGGACGGCGGCGGACATACCAGAGATTGTTTCTGTTGAAGACGACGGCGGCGCAGTGGACATCGACGAGGCGAGGACGGACCGGGCGGCGGGGAATCTCCTCGATGGAGCCATCGCGCCGGGCGACGCAGGTGCGGCGGAGCGGGCACACAGGGCATCGGGGGGGGCGCGGAGTGCAAATCGTCGCGCCCAATTCCATCAGCGCTTCGTTCAGTCGGCCGCAGGCTCCTGGTGTCCGGAATCGGGCCGCGGCGGCGACCAGTTCCTGCGCCCATTGCCACAACCGGGCCCGGGCACCCGCCGACTCGACATCGTCGCGAAGGCCGCGCAGCCGAGCCAGGACACGGATGACATTTCCGTCCAGGACGGGTGTGGGTTGGTTGAATGCGATGCTGCAAATGGCGCCGGCGGTGTAGCGCCCGATGCCGGGCAGCGCGAGCACCTCCGCAAAACGACGGGGAAAGAGCCCGTCGGGCCGCGCCGCGACGATCCGGGCCGCGCGCAGCACATTCTCTGCGCGACGGTAGTAACCCAGGCCTTCCCAGAGCCCGTAGACACGTTGTGGCGAGGCGGCGGCCAGGGCGCCAAGTGTCGGCAACTCGCGCATCCAGCGGGTGTAATGGGGAACCACAGCCGCGACAGTTGTCTGTTGCAGCATGACCTCCGCAATCCAGATGGCGTACGGATTCCGCGTGCCGCGCCAGGGCAAATCGCGCGCGGCGGTCGCGAACCAGCGCACCAGGGCGCGCGCGACGCGGGGCGTCCGGATCGTCGGCGGGCTCACATTTCGAACTGGTTGATGCGTCGCAGGCTCAGGCGCAGCGGGAGCCAGCCGACGGCAGCCGAGAGAAGGACGAACGCGGCCCAGCTCGGGAGGACGCCGGAGCCGCCAGGCTCCCCGTAGCGGGTCCAGGGCGAGCCCAGGGCCAGGAGAACGACGGAGGCGACAATGTAGAGGAAACTGACGACGAGGCAGAACGTGCCGCCGAAGCCGCTGACGATCTTGCTTGGATTGTCTTCCTTGAAGTTGGGGTAGAGCGCGCCGAGGCCCACGGCGAGCCCGTTCAACGTGAAGGTCATGACCGTGATTGCCACCGTGAGGTAGAGCGTGCGGTCCCACGCCAGCATGAGCATGCGACAGGAGAGGATGATCAGGCCGGCGGTGAGCGCCAGCGACAGAGTGCTTGTCAGGGCGAACTTGGCAAGCAACAGGCGCCGCAACCCCAGCGGCGCCATCCCGACAATCCACAGCCGCTTGCCTTCGAGCGAGAACTGCGGATAGACGAAGCGGGTTGTGAACGTCGCCAGGTTCAGCGCGCAGGCGCCGAGGTTGAGATAGGAGACCAGGAAAATCCAGAAGGGACTGGTCAATTGCTGGCTGAAATGCCGGAGGTTGAGGAAGTACACGCCCAGCAGCCCGAAGAGCACCAGGGTCTGGCCCCATTGGGTCGTGTCCCGCCAGAACAACCGCATGTCCTTCAAAAGCACCGCGCGGACGTCGACGGGGATCGGGCGCGCCCACGCCAGGGCGCGTTCGAGCCAGCCGGTCGAGCGGGCCCGGCGGTCGAGTCGCTGCTGCCACGCCCGAAACCACGGCCAGCGGTTCATCGCGCTGCCGCGGCTCTGGACCATCGAGACGGCGCCGTAGAACGCGTTGCCCATGCGCGTGAGCGCGAGGGTGCCGAAGAACAGCACGTGGCTGAGAAGGACCAGCGCGAAGAACAACGCCGCGCCCAGAGCGCCTTCAGCCCATTGTTGGACGCCGGCCGAGAGCCAGTAGCTGGGGAGCAGGGGAAAGAGCGCGAAATGGGTTCGCGACAGGAGACGGTCGAGGACCACCAGCACCCGCGTCTCGAGTTGCTCGTCCGTGATGGGATCCGTCTTGAGCCAGATTGCGGTCGCGGCCAGGAGGCTTGAGGCCACAAGCAGGGCGGCGATCTGGAACGCCCGGCGATCGAGAAAGCGGGCGAGATTCACCGCCAGCCAGGACCCGGCCACGGCGGGCAGCATGATGAAGAGCCCGAGGAACCCGAGGGTCGCCGCGTAAAAGTGCCACGGCACGCCCTGAGTCAGCCCGTACGCCGCCAGCATGGGCGCAATCAGAAACAGAAACGCCCACGACGCCAGGAGCGCGGACTCGATGAACTTCCAGCGGAAGATCGACCCCCAGGGAATCGGGAGGGGCAACAGGAACGACGTCTCCCGATTGCGGAACAGATTGGTGTAGCTGATGATCAGGTTGCTCAACAACAGCAGGCCAAACAGGAACGCGAACAGCAGGAAGAGCATCCGCTCGATCAGCACCGCGCCCAGTCCCGGAAAGGAGCCGGCAAACCGCAACCCTTTGTAGAAGATCGCGAATGCCAGCGCCGCGTAGCCGCCGAGAAACAACACGATCAAAGCGGTCAGCAGACGCGATTGCTGTCGAATGGCGAGCAGGCGCCGCCAGGCCTGCCGCATGTTGACCAGAACCAGCAGCGTCAACGGGCTCGGCGAGGCGGCGCGTGGCGCCGGGGCGCGGTTCGTGGACATCGGCCTGTTCATTCGCCGTGAGGAGCGGGCGCGGCGGCGGAGTGCGGACGCTCCTCGCGCAGATTGGCTTCCTGGCGCGTGAGCGTGAGGAAAGTCTGCTCGAGCGCCCCGGACGTGCCGCTCTGACGCCGCAGTTCGTCGCGCGTGCCCACGGCGATCAGCCGGCCTTCATGCATGATGCCGATCCGATCCGCCATTTCCTCAGCCACGCTCAATTGATGGGTCGAGACAAAGACGGTCATGCCGGCGAGCGCGCGCTCCTTGAGAATGTCCTTCAGCACCCGCGCGTGGTGCGGGTCCAGGCCCACCATCGGCTCATCGAGCACAACCACTTCCGGAGCGTGCAGCAGGGCCGAGACGATCACGATCCGCTGCCGGGTTCCATGCGAGAGGGCCTCGATCGGCTTGGCGAGGTAGGGTTCGAGGTTGAACCGCGCGACGAGTTCGCGCGCTCCCGCGGCGATCCGCTCCTCGGGCATCCGAAAAAGCTGGCCCGTGAAACGGATGAACTCCCAGGGCGTGAGCTTGTCGTAGAGAAACGGAAAGTCCGGCACATACGCGATCCTGCGCCGCGCCTCGAGCGGCTGTTCCTGAACGTCATAGCCGGCGACGCGCGCCGCTCCCGAGGTCGGTCTCATGAGGCCGGCGAGAATCTTCACTGTCGTCGTCTTGCCGGCAGCGTTCGGGCCGAGCAAGGCGAAGAACTGGCCCCGGGGCACCACCAGGTCCACCGCGCTCACCGCAACCAGGTCCCCGAACCGTTTGACCAGATGGATCAGTTCGATCATCGGTTGATTCCTTCAACGCAGCACTGAAACTCGACTTGCCTTCAACGTGTCTCACCGATCCAGGATTCTAAAGGGCGGCGATCGCTTCGTTGACCAGCACGATGTCGTCCGGCAACTCGACACGGAGGATCTCGCCCACGCGGCTCACCACGACCGATGCGCGGTGCGTGTCGAGCAGCCGGGCCTCGATGCGGTAGGCACGCACCCGCGAGTGGCCCAGCGCGAACCAGTCGCTCCGCGCCTCCCAAACCAGCCCGCGCGCGAGGACGGCGGCATCCGGCGCCTTCAGGTCCCGTGTCACAGCGGCCAGCCCGGCGATCGCGGGCGGCAGGCCCAGTTGCGCCATGAGCGTCTCGGGGCGGGCCAGATCGGCAAAGGCCACGGCCTGCTCCCACTCGCTCCCGGGCTCGCCAGTGCGCAGCACAAGCCGCTCGGCGTCCGCGTCCGCCTCGATCTCCCACGCATTGGGCTTGAGATTGAGGCGCAGCCGGAACTTCTGCCAGGCCTGGTCGACGCCAAACGCCGCGTGCAGGGCGAATCGCAGTCGTTTGGGCGATTCATCGAGGAGCAGATTGCCGTCCAGGTCGATCGTGTAGCCCGCGAATGCCCGAACACGGCCCTCGACGGCCTCCTGCTCCGCTTCCGTGCGCGCCATCGCAGTTTCGTCGATGGCCGCCACCCAACGACAGAACCCGATCTTCTGCCCGCGATGAAGAATCTGCAGCGCCGAGTCGTCCGGCGCCGTCAGGATGCGTTCCCAGACAGTGGCGATGGGGACGCGGCTGCCGCTGTTCCGGTGGCTGCTCATTTCCGAGCGCCAGAGCAGGACATTCATGATCACCCAAAACAGGATGACCAGGGGAAAGAACGTCCGTTTGACCATGGGCGGCGCGGATTACGTGGCGGGGATGCGGATGACCTGCCCCACGTTCAGCCGATTCGGATTGATGTTCGGATTGGCGGAGAGAAGCGTGCGAAGCGGAAGACCATAACGGCGGGCGACTGTGCTCATGGTCTCCCCTTTTCTGACGGTGTACTGGAGGTAGCCGCGTGGGGCCGGCGCCGCCGGCGCGGATGAGACCGACACCAAAGGCCTGCGCGCATCAGACGACGGGTGCACCGCCGTGTTGGGACGAGTCGACGCCGAGGCAGACCGGGTCGGGTCCGGTCCGGGCACGCCGCGGTTGGCCTGCTGCGTCTCCGACGGCGAACGCGGCTGAACGGCGGCGATCGGCGCTCCGGAGGCCGCAGTTGTTGCAGGCACGGCGGAGGCGGCGGACGCGGCGGACGCGGCGCGCAACGCTTCTCTAAGCTGGGCGTTCTCGGCCTGGAGTTGCTGCACGTGCATGTGCAGTGTCTGGTTGGTCACCCTGAGCAGGTTGATCTCCTTGTCCATGTCATGGACCCTCGAAACCATGCGGTCGAACTGTTGCTGGAAGGCGGGCAACTGGGGACCCAGCGGCACGCTCTTGGCGATCTCGACCTGGCAGTCCCTGATCTTCTGCCGGGCCGTCTCGGCGTGGCGCCATCCCGGCTGCAGCTTGAGGAGTTTGTTGAAGTGGTAAATCGCCCCCGCCGGGTCCGACAAGTGCTGGCAGAAGATCAAGCCCAGCTCCCAGTGCGCCAGGGCCAGGCGTGGATTGGCTTCGAGGGCCTTTTCGAGCGAGGCCACCGCGCCCTGGAAGTTGTACGCCGCTTTCTTCGCGCGGGCATCGAGAATCAGAGGATTCTTCTCTTCCGACTCCTGATCCGGCAATGGGAGGCAGCCGCAGAGCCAGCACGCGCCCAGCAGCAAGCAACAAACACGAATCGCATCAAGATGCCTCACGGACCGAACCTTAACAGACAACCCGCGCGGTGCAATCCGCGAAACACAAATGCATGAACCCGCCCGGAGCCGGCCACGCGGCGGCGCCTATTGCAGAGTGGCGAGGCAAGCCTTGATGGCTTGGAAGCTCGGCAGGTCCTTGGGAGTCGGCGTTTGCTCGCTGTAACGGACCACACCGGCCTTGTCGATCACGAATGCGGCGCGGGCGGCGGTCGAGCCGAGCCCACCCAGGTCGGCCAGCAGGACGCCGTAGTCCGCCGCCACTTTCTTGTTCAGATCGCTGGCGAGGGTGACCCTGATCTTCTCCTTCTCGGCCCAGGCGGATTGGGCGAAGGGACTGTCCACACTCACCGCGATCACATCGGCACCGAGTTGCGCATACGTGTTGAGGCCGGAGCTGATAGCGCACATCTCCTGCGTGCAGACGCCGGTGAAGGCCAGGGGGAAGAAGAGAAGGACGGTGTTCTTCCGCCCGAAGTTGTCGCTCAGCTTCACATCCACGATCTCTTCAGCGGTTTTGGATTTGAGACGGAAGTCCGGTGCTTTGGAGCCGACAGCGATTGCCATAAGATTGCGGGTTTCGGTTTGTTTCGGTTTTGTGGCAGGGCCACAACGCGACAGCCGCAATGTATAGTGGCGCCGCCGGCCAGTGTCAAATCGGCGCGGGCTGGTTTGTCGGCGCGGGCCCATTGCGCAGGCTATTGTGCTTGAATCGCCAGCAGGCTTTCGACAACAATGCCGGACAATGCGATTGGCTTTTCGTGCCGGCCAGCAGACGCAGGAGTCGGAAGTGTCTGTCGGCCAGACCCTCCGTGGGTTGAATGACTTGGCGACTGCCATCAGGCGGTCGCAAGAGTACCTCTTGGGCGAGCAGCGGCCCGAGGGCTACTGGGTTGGCGAACTGATCGTGGATTGCACGCTGGTCGCGGACCGTTTGGCCTATCACCATTGGAACGGCAAGGTGGACTGTGAGTGGGAGCGAAAGGCGATCAACCAACTCTTCTCGCTGCAACTGCCCGACGGCGGCTGGAATATCTATCACGGCGGTCCCGCCGAGGTGAACGCCACCATCAAGGCCTACCTGGCATTGAAGCTGGCCGGTGTCCCGGAGACGGATTCCCGAATGCTGCGCGCGCGTTCGGTGGCGCTCAATCTCGGGGGCGTGCCCCGGATGAACACGTTTTCCAAGCTCTACCTCGCGTTGTTCGGATTGTTCCCGTGGAAGTATGTGCCCACAATTCCCTGCGAAGTGCTCCTGATCGGAAAGTGGTTCCACGTCAACTTCTGGGAAATGAGCAACTGGTCGCGGGCCATGCTCGTTCCCCTCGCCATCATCAACCATTTCAAGCCGACTCGGCCCTTGGGGCAGGACATCTCCCTCGATGAACTCTACCCCGAAGGCTATCATGACCGCGATCTGCGACTGCAGCGGGATCCGCAAATCCTCACAACGCGGAACTTCTTCATCTGGCTCGATCGCCTGCACAAGTTCGCCGAACTCTTTGCCCAGGCCGGCATCCACCCTTTCCGACGGCGGGCTTTGAAGCGCGCCGAAGGATGGATGCTCGAGCGTTTCGAGGGCTCGGATGGCCTGGCCGCCATCTTCCCCGCAATGCTCAACTCCCTGATCGCGCTCAAGGCCCTCGGTTATCCGGACGACCACCCGCAAGTTGTCCGGGCCGAGCAGCACCTCAAGGGCCTCGAACACGAGACGTCCGATACGGTCCGCATCGAGCCCTGCTTTTCGCCTGTCTGGGATACGGCGATTGCCCTGATCGCCCTTGCTGAATCGGGTCTGCCGCCCGAGGACCCGCGCCTGCGGAGGGCAACGGAGTGGCTGCTGAGCAAGGAAATCCGGTTTCGCGGGGATTGGCGGCACAAGAATCCGGCCAACGTGGAGCCCAGCGGTTGGGTGTTCGAGTTCGACAACAAGTGGAATCCCGACGTGGATGACACGGCGATGGTGCTCTTGGCGCTGCGCCTGGTCCCGACGAGCGATTCGCGGCGCGATGAAGCCTACGAGCGGGGGCTCAAATGGATGCTGACCTTCCAGTGCAGAGACGGGGGATGGGCGGCATTCGACAAGGACTGCACCAAGAACGTCCTCACCAAGGTTCCCTTCGCCGATCACAATGCGATGCTCGACCCCGAGTGCGCCGACATCACGGCGCGCATCCTGGAGGTCCTGGGACACGAACGCTTTCCGCTCAACCACCCGCAGGTCGTGAAGGCCATCGAGTATCTGCGCTGTCAGCAGGAGCCCGACGGTTCGTGGTACGGACGCTGGGGCGTGAACTACCTCTACGGGACCTGGCAAGTCCTGCGCGGATTGCATACGCTCGGCATCGACATGCGCCAACCGTGGCTGCTCCGGGCGCGCGATTGGCTCGAGAGCGTCCAGCACAACGACGGCGGCTGGGGCGAACGCGTCGATACGTACGAAGACCCCGTGTTCAAAGGGCGCGGACCCAGCACGGCCTCCCAGACCGCCTGGGTCGTGATGGCTCTCTGCGCCTTTGGCGACCCTGACCGTCCCAGCCTGGTTCGCGGCGTCGAGTATCTGATCCGAACTCAGAACTCGGATGGGTCCTGGTCCGAGGACGAAATCACCGGCACCGGCTTCCCCAGGGTCTTCTATCTGAAGTACGACATGTACCGCAACAGTTGGCCGCTCCTCGCCTTGGCAACCTATCGCCGCTTGAGCGACGGGCTCGCCCCTCAGCGCAAGCACTGAGCCCCCTCCGCTATGCCTTACACCGTCGCCGAAATCGCACGCCACCTCGCAGGTCAGGTGGTCGGCGATGGCTCGATCCCCTTGGGCGGCTTCGCCCCCGCCGACACCGCCCGCCCGGGCGATCTGACGTTTGCCGAAAACGAGGCGTATTTCGCTCGCGCCGAGCGGAGCGCCGCCAGCGCCATCCTCGTCGCGGGCGAGTGGGCGTCCGCAACCAAGGCCCTGATCCGCGTCCCCAATGCGCGCATCGCGTTCGCCAAGGTCCTGCCGCTCTTCCACCCCGATCCGATATTCGCACCCGGCATTCACGCCACCGCTCTGGTGGCCCCGACGGCCCAGGTGGACGGTTCCGCGCACATCGGCCCTTACTGCGTCGTCGGTGAGAGGGCGCAGATTGGCGCGCGCACGGTCCTCGAGGCCATGGTGCACGTCGGAGCGCAAGTGCGCATCGGCGAGGACGCAAGGTTCTACCCGCGAGTCACGGTCTATCCCGGAAGCCGGATCGGCAACCGCGTCGTCGTCCATGCCGGCGCTGTCATCGGTTCGGACGGCTACGGCTACGTGACGGACGGGGGAGTTCACCGCAAGATTCCCCAAGTCGGCAACGTCGTGATCAACGACGACGTGGAGATCGGGGCCAACGTGACGATCGATCGCGGAGCGCTTGGATCCACCGTGATCGGCAAGGGCACCAAGATCGACAATCTGGTCCAGGTCGGTCACAACGTGGTCGTCGGCGAGCATTGCCTCGTGGTCGCCCAAGTCGGCATCGCCGGCAGCACCCGACTCGGCAGCTACGTCACACTCGCCGGACAGGCCGGCCTCGCCGGCCACCTCCAGATCGGCAGCCAGGTCCTCGTTGCCGCACAATCGGGCGTGATGCACGATATCCCCGACAAGGGCCGGTGGATGGGATCGCCCGCGCGCCCGGACTGGCAGATGAAACGCCAGCTCGTTGCCCTGGACCGGCTCCCCGACCTCCTCAAGCGCATCGCCGACCTGGAACGGCGCCTCCAGACAATCGGGCGAACGCTCAACACCGAGGCCGCCCCCGAACGCAAGACCCCGCCCGGATCACCCCCTTGAACTCGCCTCCGCGGAGAGCGCGGCTTGTGATCCCCACCCCGTGAAGCTCTCCGCCATGGCGAGGGCTTTGAACATCGCCTTCGACTTGTTGAGCGTCTCCGCCAGTTCGTTCTCCGGCTTCGAGTCGCTCACCCAGCCCCCGCCCGCCTGCACGAACGCTTGACCGTCCTTCAGAAGGGCGGTCCGGATCGTGATGCAGCAATCGAGATTCCCGCCAAATGAGAAGTACCCGACGCACCCGCCGTAAGGCCCCCGCTGCGTCTGCTCGAGTTCGGAAATGATCTGCATCGCCCGAATCTTCGGCGCCCCCGAAAGCGTTCCCGCGGGAAACGTGGCTCGCATCAGATCGAACGGGGTCTTGCCCGCCGCCAACCGGCCTTCCACTTGCGACACGATGTGCATCACGTGACTGTACTTCTCGATCACCATCAGGTCCCGAACCTTCACGCTGCCATACTCGCAGACGCGCCCGAGGTCGTTGCGCGCCAGGTCCACCAGCATGACATGCTCGGCGCGTTCCTTGGGGTCGGCCAGCAAATCCCGCTCCTGCTCCGCGTCCTCCTCTGCCGTCCGCCCGCGCGGACGGGTCCCGGCGATTGGGCGGATTTCGACGCGCCGATCCTCGCAGCGGACATGAATCTCGGGAGACGCCCCAACCAGCGCGAAGCCGTCCAACTCGAGCAAAAACATGTAGGGCGAAGGATTGATGGTGCGCGCCGCGCGGTAGATTTCCAGGGGAGTCGCCCGCACCCGGGCGGAGAATCGCTGCGAGCCGACGACCTGGATGATGTCGCCCGCGGTGATGTACTCCTTCGCCTTGAGCACATTCGCAAGAAAGCGCTCGCGGGGCTGGTTCGAGGTGAACGCCAGCGGCGGGGCGTCGGGATCGGCCGTGACCGCGGGGTGACGGCTGGGCTGCTCGAGCAGCGACACCAACCTCTCGATCTCGGTCACGGCCGTGTCATACGCCTGACCCGGATCGGCGCCGGGCTCGATCACCGCATTCACCATCACGGTCAACGTTTGCGCCACGCGATCGAACACAAGCAGTTGATCCGCGATTAGGAAATACAGGACCGGAGTGCCAAGGTCGTCCCGCACGGGACGCGGCACCACCGGTTCCACATCGTGGATGAACTCGTACCCGAGATACCCGATCGCGCCGCCTGTAAACCGCGGCAAGCCGGGGACGATCACCGGATGAAAGCGCCCGAGGACATCGGCGACCGCCTCCAACCCGTCCCGCACCCGGCCCGGTTCGCCCTTCCCACTTCCCCTCACCTTCCACTCGGTCGTGCGGCGCCCATGCTCGCGCAGTTCGACCGTGTCCCCATGCTGGACGATGACGGCCCGCGGCGCACACCCGACAAACGAATAGCGCCCAAGATGCTCGCCCCCCTCGACCGACTCGAACAGAAACGACTCTTCCGACCCGCGTATCTTGAGGTAGGCCGAGAGCGGCGTCTCGTAGTCCGCAAGCACACGCCGGGCCACGGGAATCAGGTTGCCCTGTTTGGCTAGCCTGGCGAATTCGCTTCGTGTGGGGCAGTGCATCGCGGCAGAACCCTCACGGCTTGCCGTAAATCTCGCCCGGCGTCCGCAGCCGCGGTTCCGTGATCCGAATCCGCGATCCACCGTCCTCCGCGGCGCGGTAGAAACAAGACTTGTACCCCTCGTGGCATGCGGCGCCCGCCTGCTCGACTTGGATCAACAAAGTGTCGCCGTCGCAATCGAATGCGACGGACTTCACCGCCTGCACATGCCCGCTCGTTTCGCCTTTGATCCACAACTTCCGCCGGGACCGGCTCCAGAACACCGTCTGGCCCAATTCAAGCGTCTTCTCCAGCGCAGCCCGGTTCATCCAGGCCAGCATCAGCACCCGCCCGCTCGATTCCTCCTGGACAATGGCCGGAATGAGGCCTTCAGCGTTGAACTTCAACTCGTCGACAAAACTCATGCGTGTACTCCGTTGCCACATGTTGAGACCGCGCCGGTCCGTGGCAGGAGGCCGGACGCGGGCGCACGCACCGGAATGCCGTGAGCCGCCAGGTGCTGTTTGACATCCGCGACTGTGCATGTGCCAAAATGGAAGACACTGGCCGCCAGCACGGCGTCCGCCGCGCCTTGGGTCAGCACCTGGACCATGTGATCCAAGTGGCCCGCGCCGCCGCTCGCCACCACCGGCACGTTCACACCCTGACTGACACGGCGTGTGATCTCCAGATCATAGCCCGCCCGCGTGCCGTCGGCGTCTATGCTGTTCAAAACGATCTCGCCCGCCCCGAGGCAGACAGCGCGTTTCGCCCAACCTACCGCCTCCAGACCGGTCGGACGCCGCCCCCCGTGCGAGAACACTTCCCATTGGCCCGGACGCACTCGTTTGGCATCGATCGAGACCACGATGCACTGGCTGCCAAATTTCTCAGCCCCGCTCCGGATCAGATCGGGGTCCGACAATGCCGCCGAGTTGATGCTCACCTTGTCCGCCCCGGCCTCGAGCATCTGGCGCATCCCCTCGATCGTGCGCACCCCTCCGCCGACCGTCAGCGGCATGAAACAGTGACTCGCAACCTCGGCGATCACATCGAGCATCGTCGAACGCGCATGGGCGCTGGCGGTGATGTCGAAGAAAACCAACTCATCCGCCCCTTGCGCGTTGTACTCGAGGGCCAGGGTCA
>ENA-UOWO01006435-UOWO01006435.1-activated-sludge-metagenome-genome-assembly--contig:-NODE-6435-length-12006-cov-7.123086_pt1 | contig 12006 bp, 8 predicted proteins | sample MGYA00238148_ERZ761564 | MGnify/ENA primary metagenome ERZ761564 (study PRJEB28885, sample SAMN05720194) | activated sludge metagenome | isolation source: Anaerobic digester | place: USA...
GCCCGCTTCGCCAACCCGTTCGTCGCCGGCGCTCGCGGCTTCATCGATGACGTGATCCAGCCGCACGAAACCCGCAAGCGCATCTGCCGCTCGCTGGTGATGCTGCGCGACAAGAAGCTCGAGAACCCGTGGCGCAAGCACGGCAATATTCCACTTTGACGGAGCCCCCCAGTCGCTGTGCTCCTGCCCCCGAGGGGCGCCCCGCACTGGCCCGGCCGAGCCGGATCCACGCGGGTTGCTTTGAGTAGGCCTCGCTTCGCTTGCCTGTGGCACCAAAAAGAGAGTTGATGATGTTTACAAAAATTCTGATTGCGAACCGTGGAGAGATCGCCTGCCGGGTGATCAAGACCGCGAAGAAGATGGGCATCCGCACGGTGGCCGTCTATTCCGATGCCGACAAGGACGCGCGCCACGTCGCGCTCGCCGACGAGGCGGTGCACATCGGGCCGGCGCCATCGCGCGAGTCGTACCTGGTGATGGACAAGATCATTGCCGCCTGCAAGCAGACGGGTGCGCAGGCGGTGCATCCCGGCTACGGCTTCCTCAGCGAGAACACCGAGTTCGCGCGCCGCGTCGAGGAAGAGGGCATCGTCTTCATCGGCCCGAAGCACGCGTCGATCGCGGCGATGGGCGACAAGATCGCCTCGAAGCAGTTGGCCGGCGAGGCCCGGGTCAACACCATCCCCGGCTACAACGCCGCGATCGACACCGCCGAGCACGCCGTCGAGATCGCCCAGGGCATCGGCTACCCGGTGATGATCAAGGCATCGGCCGGTGGCGGTGGCAAGGGCCTGCGGGTGGCCTACGACGACAAGCAGACCTTCGAGGGCTTCACCTCGTGCCGCAACGAGGCGCGCAACAGCTTCGGCGACGACCGGGTCTTCATCGAGAAGTTCGTCGAGGAGCCGCGGCACATCGAGATCCAGGTGCTCGGCGATGCTTTCGGCAACACGGTTTACCTGTGGGAGCGCGAGTGCTCGATCCAGCGCCGTCACCAGAAGGTGATCGAGGAAGCGCCGTCCCCGTTCATCAGCGAGGCCACCCGCAAGGCGATGGGTGAACAGGCCGTGGCGCTGGCCAAGGCGGTGAACTACCAGAGCGCAGGCACGGTGGAGTTCGTGGTCGGCAAGGACCAGAGCTTCTATTTCCTGGAGATGAACACCCGGCTGCAGGTCGAGCATCCGGTGACCGAGGGCATCACCGGGCTCGACCTGGTCGAGATGATGATCCGCGTCGCCGCTGGCGAGCGCTTGTTCCTGACGCAGGAGGACATCAAGCGCGACGGCTGGGCGATCGAATGCCGCATCAATGCCGAGGACCCGTTCCGCGGGTTCCTGCCATCGACCGGCCGACTGGTGAAGTTCGCGCCGCCCACCGAGACCTGGACCGCGAGCGGTGAGGTTCCGGAAGATGGTGGCGTGCGCGTGGATACCGGCGTGATCGACGGTGGCGAGATCCCGATGTACTACGACTCGATGATCGCCAAGCTGGTGGTCAAGGGCCGCGACCGGCTCGATGCGATCGCGAAGATGCGCGAGGCGCTGAACGCCTTCGCGATCCGGGGCATCAGTTCGAACATCCCGTTCCAGGCGGCGCTGCTGGCGCACCCCAAGTTCGTCGCCGGCGACTTCAACACCGGCTTCATTGCCGAGCAGTATCCGAACGGATTCTCGGCCGCCGCGCTGCCGCAGACCGATCCGATGCTGCTGCGCGCACTGGCGGCGGTGGCCAACCGCATCCACCTCGACCGTTCGGCGCGCATCACCGGTCAGCTGCCGGGACACGAGTTCGTGATCAAGGCCGAGTCGGTCGTGATCACCAGCGATGGCGAAGGCCGGTCCGATCACGTGCCGGTGAGTGTGGTGCCCGAGGGCAGCGGATTCCGCGTTGAGCTTGGCGGTGCGAGCTACCTGATCTGCTTCGACACGCCACTGCGCGAAATGGTGATCCACGGCAGCATCGACGGTCGTCCGTTCTGCGCCCAGATCGAGCGCATCGGCCTGGCCTACCGAGTGATCCACAACGGCACGCAGATCGATGCCAAGGTGGTGTCGCCGTTTGCCGCGCAGATGGCTGCGCTGATGCCTTTCAAGGCGCCACCGGATCTGTCGCGTTTCCTGCTTTCTCCGATGCCGGGCCTGCTGGTCGACGTGACCGTCAAGCCCGGTCAGAAGGTGCTGGCAGGCGAGAAGCTGGCGGTGATCGAGGCGATGAAGATGGAGAACATCCTGCTCGCCACGCAGGATGCCGTGGTGGCCGAGGTCAAGGCTGCGAAGGGCGAGAGCCTGGCGGTGGATCAGGTGATCATCCGGTTTGAATAGGGCCCCCCAGTCGCTGCGCTCGCGCCTTGCAGGCCGCGCTGGGCCAGTGGTCCAGCCCCTCACGAGGCGCAACCAGTTCACCGGACTGGTTGCGTCCGGGCACGGCCCCCGAGGGGCGCCGCCTGGCGGCCCGGCCAAGCCGGTTCCGCGGGCGTGGCTTGATGAGGCGCATCGCTTCGCTTGCGCGTAAAGGAACGTTTTGATGAGTACACGTCCATTCAAGGTTTTGGGTATCCAGCAGGTCGCCATCGGCGGGCCCAGCAAGGATCGGTTGCGCACGCTGTGGGTCGACAAGCTCGGACTCGAGGTGACCGGAAATTTCGTCAGCGAACGCGAGAACGTCGACGAGGACATCTGCGCGATGGGTCGCGGCGCCTTCAAGGTCGAGGTCGACCTGATGCAGCCCATCGATCCGGAGAAGAAGCCGGCGGTGCACACGACGCCGCTGAACCACATCGGCTTGTGGATCGACGATCTGCCGGCTGCCGTCACCTGGCTCACTGCCAACGGTGTGCGCTTCGCGCCGGGCGGCATCCGCAAGGGCGCGGCAGGTCACGACATCTGCTTCCTCCACCCGAAGAGCAACGACGAGTTCCCGGTGGCGGGCGAGGGTGTGCTGATCGAACTGGTGCAGGCGCCGCCTGAGATCGTGGCGGCGCTGGGCTGATTTCAGCCAGCGGCCCGGACTCGGCAGACCGCTTTGCTCCGAGGCCGAAGCCTCAGCCCGGTGAGTCGCGCTCGGTGGCCGCTGGGGCCGCGCGCTTTCTGGGATTCATCCAGAGTTGCTCGAAGCCGTGCCACGACAGGGCTGCGAGGATGAACGTCAGCACGAGGGTGACGCACAGCAGGGTGTATCCCTTCCACGGGGTTCTCTCGAGCAAGGTCATCAGCACGGGGATGTGCCAGAGGTACAAGCCGTAGCTGATTTGTCCGACATAGCGGAAAGGCCATGAAAACCAGCCTGCCTTCCACGGAATCATCACCACGCAGGCGAGCAACGCTGCGAAGCCTGCAGACAGCAGGGTGCGCCACAGGCTGATCATCGCGGGGTAGTACCAGTAGTTCGCGCGTGGCCAGAAGATGAACCAGGCTGCGTTGAGCCCCAGCAGCGCGATCACGAGGGCCACCGCGAAGCGCCGCGGCGTGAATTTCAGATGCCCCGAGATGGCCAGCTTGGCCAGGGCGATGCCGAAGCCGAACTGGTCGAGCGTTCCGGGCAGCTGCGTTGCCGCGACCCGCTGATCGTTCACGTCGCTCAGGCCCGGCACCCAGACCAGCGTCGTCATGTATCGCCAGGCGACCGCAATCGTGACCCACGTCAGCAGCACACGCCACCACGTGGTGCGCGCCAGCCACGGCGTCACCAGGACGATGAGCATGTAGAACTGGGCTTCCAGCGCCACCGACCAGTTGGGCCCGTTGATCGATCCCGAGGTGAACGGCCACAGGTTGTGGATCAGGAACAGGTGCGATGCGACGTGATCGAACGAGTCCCATTCATGGTTGAGCACATCGGGATTCACCATGGCGACGTAGCAGACGAGCGTGGCCAGGTACAGCGGAAGGATCCGGCGCACGCGTCGCTCGGCAAAGTAGCCTTGCCAGTTCGCTTTCGTGGCGTGCGCCTCGATGGCGGCCTTGGCGATCACGAAGCCGCTGATCACCAGGAACAGATCGACGCCGAGCCAGCCGATGCGTGGCAGACGCGAGAAGCCCTTGTAGGCGAAGGTCGTCCACCCGCTGTTCTCGATGACGTGATACCAGATCACGAGCAGCGCGGCGATGCCGCGCAGGATGTCGATGTACGGATAGCGCTGCATAGGCCGCTATTCTCTCCACCATGTACATCGAATTCTTCGGGCTGAAACAGGAGCCGTTCTCGATCGCTCCGGATCCCCGCTATCTGTTCATGAGCGAGCGGCACCGCGAGGCGCTGGCTCACCTGCTGTACGGACTGGGTGGCGGGGGCGGCTTCGTGCTGCTGACCGGCGAGATCGGCGCTGGCAAGACCACGGTGTGCCGCTGCTTCCTCGAGCAGATCCCCGAGAACTGCAACGTCGCCTACATCTTCAACCCGAAGCTCACCGCCATCGAGCTGGTGCGCTCGGTGTGCGACGAGTTCGGCGTCGCCTACGCCCGGCGCGAGCCGGGCCTGGCGACCGTCACCGACTACCTCGATCCGCTCAATGCCTTCCTTCTGAAGGCGCATGCGGCGGGTCAGAACAACGTGCTGATCATCGACGAGGCCCAGAACCTGTCGGCCGATGTGCTCGAGCAGCTGCGGCTGATGACCAACCTGGAAACCCGCGAGCGCAAGCTGCTGCAGATCATCCTGATCGGCCAGCCCGAGCTGCGCGGCATGCTGGCGCAGCCGGGCCTGCAGCAGCTGGCGCAGCGCGTGATCGCACGCTTCCACCTGGAGGCCCTGAGCGAGTCCGAGACGGCGCAGTACATCCGCCACCGGCTCTCGGTGGCCGGCCGGTCCGGACCGCTTCCGTTTGCCGACGACACCTTGCGGCGCATCCATCGCCTGTGTGCCGGCGTGCCTCGTCGCATCAACCTCCTGTGCGACCGCGCGCTCCTGGGCGCGTATGCGAGCGGCCAGGCGGTGGTCGATCGGCGCATCGTCCACAAGGCGGCGCGCGAGGTGTTCGATGCCGCGGCACGGTCGGCCGGGCCGACCGTGCCGCGGCGCCAGATGCTGCTCGCGGCGCTGCTGGCGGGCCTCGTGGGCATGGTCGCGGCGTATGCCGGGGCCAGGCTCTGGTTCGACAGGTCCGTGCCGCTGCAGCCGCCGGCGAGCGCGCCTTCGGCTTCCTCGGCGGCTTCGGCGCCAGCTGCCGCTTCAGCGCCTTCCTCCGCGGCGTCCGCGCCATCGAGTGCGCTGCCCGCCTCGGCGCCTGCCAGCGCGGTGCCCTTCGATGTGAACACCTCTTTCAGCCTGCTGACGCGTCGCGAGGGTGAGGCCTGGCGTGCGCTGGCCTCGCTCTGGCACGTCGACGCGGGCCCGGGAGCCGGCGATCCGTGCCCGGGCATGCAGGCGCAGCAGTTGCCCTGCTACCGCACGACGACGACGCTGGCGGTGATCCGGCAGCTGGATCGCCCGGGCATCCTGACGCTGCGGGATCCCCGCGACCAGCCCGCCTACGCGCTGCTCACGGGCATCGGAGCGGATGCGGCCACGCTGACTGCCGGCGATGTGGTGATGACCGTACCGCTGACCGTTCTGGCCAACTCCTGGCGCGGCGAATTCGCGACCTTCTGGCGCGCTCCGCCGACCTATCGCGCGCCGATCCAGCGCGGAAGTTCCGGTCCCGTGGTCGAAGCGCTGGCATCCCGGCTCGCAACGCTGTCAGGCGAGGGCGCTCCGGTCGGCCTGCAGGAATTCGACGCGGGCCTGCACGCCCGGGTGTCCGCATTCCAGCGAGCCCAGGGCCTTCAGTCCGACGGCATCGTCGGGCCCACCACCTTCATGCAACTGAACCGGGCCAGCGGGGTCGACGAGCCTCGCCTGCTCGGTGACGCGACGGGCCGCTGAACCGAACATGTCGTACATCCTCGATGCGCTCAAGCGCGCGGAATCCGAACGCAGCCGCGGTGCGGTTCCGAACATTCACGTACCGCACGACGCGATGGCCGGGCGGGAAACGACCCGTCACCCAGCCGTGCGCGTCGGGATCGCCGCGGTCGTGCTGCTGGCCTTGCTGGCTGCCGCCTGGGCGTGGTGGTTTGCGCCGGAGCCTGCCGGCTCGTCATCAGCCAGGCCAGGCGCCTCTGTCACCGATCCCGTGCCGACATCGGCGGCGCAGCCGATCCCTCGTGACGTGGGGCCTGCCACCACGGTGGCACAGCCCGCTGGCCTGCCCGAGCCCGTTGCACCGGTTGCTGTTCCGGTTCAGTCACCGATGACGCCGACGCGCCGGCCGGACGTCTCTGTGGGCGTCCCGACTGCGGCGCCTGCTGTGGCAAGGCCGCAGCCGCGCACGGTGGTGCCTGACGCTCGCAGCGCCACCACGGTGCCTGCGGTGGCCGCTTCGTCGGCCCGGCCCGAGACGACTGCGCCAGGCTCGGAGGCTGGCGAAGAGCGCGTCTATGCCGTGAAGGAACTGCCCGACGAGATTCGAGGCAGCCTGCCGACGTTGACCATCGGCGGGGCGACGTATTCGGAGAACGCGTCCAGCCGCATGCTGATCGTCAACGGTGCCCTCTTCCACGAGGGCGACAAGCTGACGCCCGAGGTGACGCTGCAGCAGATCAAGCTGCGAACCGCGGTGCTGAGCTACCGCGGATACCGGTACTTCATCAGCTACTGAAGAATCGCGGTCACGGCGGGGTCAGCGAAACACGCTGACCGCCTCCACCAGACGCTCGGCCTGCAGCTTCAGGCTGTCCGAGGCCGCCGCGCTTTGTTCGACCAGCGCCGCGTTCTGCTGGGTGATCTCGTCCAGGCCTCCGATGGCCTGCCCGATCTGGGAAATGCCGCTTTCCTGCTCCTGCGTGGCCGAGGAAATCTCGGCGATCAGGTCGGAGACGCGCTTCACCTCGCTGACGATGTCGCCCATCGTCTTGCCGGCGTCATCGACCAGCTTGGTTCCTGCTTCGACGCGGTCGACGCTCGCGCTGATCAGCGCCTTGATCTCCCGGGCTGCATCGGCACTGCGCTGCGCCAGGCTGCGCACCTCGCCCGCCACCACCGCGAAGCCGCGGCCCTGCTCGCCGGCGCGTGCGGCTTCGACGGCAGCATTCAGCGCCAGGATGTTGGTCTGGAAGGCAATTCCGTCGATCACGCCGATGATGTCGGCGATCTTGCGCGAGCTCTGATTGATCTCGTTCATGGTGTCGACCACCTGGGACACGGCATGCCCACCCTTGGCGGCTGCCTGGCTGGCCGAGCCTGAAAGCTGGTTGGCCTGGCCGGCCGTGTCGGCATTGTTCTTGACTGCGGCTGTCATCTGCATCATCGACGAGGCGGTCTGCTGCACTCGTGCTGCCGCCTGCTCGGTGCGTGTGCTCAGGTCGTTGTTGCCCTGCGCGATCTCGGTGGTCGCGACCTTCATGTTCAGCACCTGCTCGCTGACGTCATCGATCAGCCAGCGGAACATCAGGCCGAGCTGGCCGACGGCGCGCAGCGTCATGCCGATCTCGTCGACTCGGTTTCCGTGGTCCACCCGCTGGCTTTCTCCCGAGGCGACTTTCAGGGCCTGCGCATACAGGGCCTCGAGCGGGCGCGAGATCTGTGCCTCCAGCGCCCACGATGCCAGCAGCAAGGCGGCTGCCGCCACGCCACCGAGGCCGGCGAGGGCCGTTCCACCGATCCCGAGCGCCACGGCACCGGCCATCAGCGCGGGCCAGACCGCGCAGAGCGCGCCACGAATGCGCCAGCGCACCGGCATGGTCTGGAGCATCGAAGCCCATCGGCGCAGACCCGTGCGCACGACGACTCCCTTGTGAAGCTTGCGGTCGCCCGCCTTGCCTTCGCGAAAATCTCGGTACAGGGCTTCTGCACCTGCGACCTCGTCGCGGGAGGGCTTGGTTCGCACGGACATGTAGCCCGCGAGCTTGCCGTGGCGGACCACCGGCATCGCGTTGGCGCGCACTCAGTAGTGGTCGCCGTTCTTGCGGCGGTTCTTCACGATGCCGGTCCACGGCTCCCCGCCTTTCAGCGTCGCCCACATGTCGGCGAAGGCCTCCCTGGGCATGTCGGGGTGACGAACCACGTTGTGAGGCTGGCCCTGGATTTCCTCGCGCGAGAAGCCGCTGATTTCAATGAAAGCGGCGTTCCCGTACATGACGCGGCTGTCCAGGTCGGTGGTCGACATCAGCGTGGCGCGGTCGGGCACCTCATATTCCTGTCCGGTGACCGGCTGGTTGTTGCGCATGCGGGGTTCCTCCTGGCTGAGCCGATACGCTGTCCGGACCGGATCGGTCGGACAGCCGTTGCCCATTCCATGGAATCGGCTGCAAAGGCCGGAAACTTGAGCCCTCTCGAACCCGGGGGGGCGTGGCCTAGACAGCCACCGGCGCCTTGATGGCCGGATGAGGCTCGTAGCCGAGCACCTCGAAATCCTCGAACTCGTAGTCGAAGATCGACGCCGGCCGCCGCCTGATGTTCAGCGTGGGCAACGCACGGGGTGTGCGCGACAGCTGCAGCTCGACCTGATCGGTGTGGTTGCTGTAGAGGTGGCAGTCACCGCCGGTCCAGATGAAGTCGCCCACCTGCAGATCGCATTGCTGCGCCACCATGTGCGTCAGCAGTGCGTAGCTCGCGATGTTGAACGGCACCCCGAGGAAGATGTCGGCGCTGCGCTGGTAGAGCTGGCAGCTGAGCCGCCCGGGCTGGCCTTCGACAGCCGAGGGCGCCACGTAGAACTGGAAGAACGCGTGGCAGGGCATCAGCGCCATCTTGTCGAGGTCGGCCACGTTCCACGCGCTGACGATGATGCGGCGCGAATCGGGATTGGTCTTCAGTGTCCTGATGACGTCGGCGATCTGGTCGATGTGACCGCCATCCGGAGTCGGCCAGCTGCGCCACTGCACGCCGTAGACCGGTCCGAGGTCGCCGTCGGGCTTTGCCCATTCGTCCCAGATCGTCACGCCGCGCTCCTGCAGCCAGCGCGCATTGCCATCGCCGCGCAGGAACCACAGCAATTCGAGGATCACCGATTTCAGGTGCACCTTCTTCGTCGTGATCAGCGGGAAGCCCGCCGTCAGGTCGAAGCGCATCTGGTGTCCGAAGACGCTTTTCGTGCCGGTGCCGGTGCGGTCCGGCTTGAACACGCCGTGGTCGCGCACCAGGCGCATCAGGTCTTCGTAGGGCGATCGACTGTCGGACATCATTTGAAAACCGTGCTTGTTCGCGCGATTATCAAAGCTGCAGACTCGCTTACCGTCGTTTTGTCGCTGAGCGGTAAACGCTGTGCAATGCGATGGCTGCGATCAGCAACAGAAGAAGTAGTAATGCGCCGAGCGGATGCTGATCCAAGGTCACGATCAACGTTGTCAAGTCTACGTTGGCTATGGAAATCATGAGTGTGCTCCGATGCGGTCCACCGCCGCTTCTGAACATCACTATGCCATCTCACCGCATATGCCCTTCGGCTTCCAGACCAGTTGTCAACAGGTTGTCAACTGGTCTTTTTGGTATGACTTGGCCTTGCGTGAAGTGCGAATCAAAGCGTGGACATTGCACAACTGTGCGACAGGTCAAAGATCACACTTCCGGTTCGCGCAGGAATATCTCGACGCGGCGGTTCTGTGCTCGGCCGGATTCGGTGGCGTTGTCCGCGACGGGCTCGTTCTTGCCGCGGCCGGCGGTTTCGATCCGGCCGACAGCCACGCCGCGGGTCGCCAGGTAGTCGCGCACGCTCTGCGCCCGGTCCACCGACAGCGGGTTGTTGATCGCGTCGTTGCCGGTGCTGTCGGTGTGGCCGACGATCATCAGGCGGGCGCGCGGGTCTTCGCGCAGGCTGGCCGCGAACGGGTCGAGCACACCGCGCAACTGCGGTTTGATCGCGTAGCTGTTGATGTCGAAGGAGATGTCGTTCGGGATGTTGAGCTTGAGCTGGTTGTCGGCCGTGCGGCTGACCTCGACGCCGGTGCCCTGCGTCGCCTGCTCCATCGCCTGCTTGCGCTCTTCCATGCGCTTGGACCAGATGTTCCCGGCCACAGCCCCGAGCACGCCGCCGATGACTGCGCCGGTGCCGGCCCGCCCGCCCACCACGGCGCCGAGCACCGCGCCGCTGGCGGCGCCGATGCCGGCGCCCTGTGCCGTGCCTTGCTGCTCGGCGGTCATGTTGGCGCAACCGCCCAGCATCAAGGCGCTGGCGGCCAGGGCCCACAAGGGCCGATGGATCGATCTGTAGCTGCTGTTCATGAAGACCTCTGGATCAGGGATCGCTGCCCGGTGCAGCGTGGTCTGATCGTGCTTCATCGCAGCGCATTCGGCTGTCGGAATGCCAACAGCTTGCGTGTCAGAAGGGACCTACGCGGTGGGGGCGGGCAGGGAATCCGGTGCATCGAACTGCAGCTTCGCCAGCCTCGAATACAGGCCCCCCGAGGCGCTCAGGCTCGCGTGCGTTCCGCTCTCGACGATGCGCCCCCCGTCCATCACCACGATGCGATCGGCGCGCTGCACCGTCGACAACCGGTGGGCGATGACCAGCGTCGTCCGGTCCTTCATCGCCGATTCGAGCGCGGCCTGCACCATCCGCTCGCTCTCGGCGTCCAGTGCGCTGGTGGCTTCGTCGAGCAGCAGCAGCGGAGGGTTCTTCAGCATCGCGCGTGCGATGCTGATGCGCTGGCGCTGGCCGCCCGAGATGCGCACGCCACGTTCTCCGAGGAAGGTCTGGTAGCCGTCGGGCAGCGCGGTGATGAAGTCGTGCGCAAAGGCAGCCTTCGCGGCCGCGATCACTTCGGCATCACTGGCGTCCGGCCGGCCGTAGCGGATGTTCTCCATCGCGTTGGCCGAGAAGATGACGCTGTCCTGCGGGACGATGCCGATGCGCCCGCGCAGCGCTTCGAGCGCCAGGTCGCGCACCGGCATCCCGTCGATGCGCACCGTGCCCTCGGCCACGTCGTAGAAGCGCAGCAGCAACTGGAATACCGTGCTCTTGCCCGCACCGCTCGGGCCGACCAGCGCGACGGTTTCGCCGGGCGCCACCTGCAGGCTGAAATCGGCAAGCGCGGCCTGCTTCGGCCGCGACGGGTAGCGGAAGGTCACGGCGTCCAGTGACAGCGACGAACCGCGCTGCACCTCTGGCAGCACCCGCGGGATCGCGGGCGAGCGGATCGGCGATTCGGTGGCCAGCAACTCCATCAGCCGCTCGGTCGCACCAGCGGCGCGCAGCAGGTCGCCGTAGACCTCGGCGAGCACCGCCACGCCGCTGACCAGGATGATCACGTAGACCACCGTCTGTCCCAGGTGGCCGGCGGTGATGTCGCCGCGCACCACCGCCTGCGTGCCTTGATACAGACCCCAGAGCAACGCTCCGAAGGTGGCGGTGATGATGAAGCCGACCAGGATCGAACGCATGCGCGTGCGGCTGACCGCGGTGGCGAAGGCGTTCGCGGTCGACACGTCGAAGCGCTCGGCCTCGCGGGCTTCCTGCGTGTAGCTCTGCACCACGGGAATCGCGTTCAGGACCTCGGCAGCAATGGCGCTGGAATCGGCCACGCGGTCCTGGCTGGCACGGCTGAGCTTGCGGATGCGGCGGCCGAAATAGACCGACGGCAGCACCACCAGCACGAGGATGCCGAGCACCTGTGCCATCACCACCGGGTTGGTGACGATCAGCATCGTCATCGCACCGACACACATCACCGCGTTGCGCAGACCCATGCTCAGCGAGGAGCCGACGACGGTCTGCACCAGCGTCGTGTCGGTGGTCAGCCGCGACAGGACCTCGCCGGTCTGAGTGGTCTCGAAGAATTCGGGGCTCTGCTTGACGACGTGGGCGTAGACCGCGTTGCGCAGGTCGGCGGTGACGCGTTCGCCGAGCCAGGTGACCATGTAGAAGCGCAGTGCCGAAAACAGGCCCAGCGCTGCACCGACGCCGAACAGCGCGAAGAAGTGCTCGCGCAGAGCCATCACCCGCTGGCCCGGATCGGCCTCCACGATGCCCTGGTCGATCAGCGACTTCAGCGCCACCGGGAACACGAGTGTGCTGACCGCCGCCATCACCAGGAA
>ENA-UOWO01006436-UOWO01006436.1-activated-sludge-metagenome-genome-assembly--contig:-NODE-6436-length-12004-cov-16.591179_pt1 | contig 12004 bp, 9 predicted proteins | sample MGYA00238148_ERZ761564 | MGnify/ENA primary metagenome ERZ761564 (study PRJEB28885, sample SAMN05720194) | activated sludge metagenome | isolation source: Anaerobic digester | place: USA...
GCAACTAATCAAAATGAAATTGTAGTAAATGGAATGTCGCCTTCCAAAAGAGATTCGCCATTTTCTAACTCTGGAATGGTAGTAGCTGTGGATGAAAATGATTGGAAAAATTTTAAGCAATTTGGTGCTTTAGCAGCCATGGAATTTCAAAAAAGTGTAGAGCAAAAAGCGTGGCAACTGGCTGGACAAACACAAATTGCACCGGCACAAAAAATGCAGGATTTTGTGCAGAAGAAAGTTTCCTCTTCACTATTAGATACCTCTTATCAACCTGGATTAGTATCCGTAGAAATGCGTGATTTTTTACCTAACGAAATCGCATTTTGTTTGCAGGAAGGATTTAAAAGTTTCGGCAATAAGATGCGTGGTTATTTAACGAATGATGCTCAAATTATTGGCGTGGAAAGCCGAACTTCTTCACCGGTAAAAATACCACGCGATAAAGAAACGTTTGAACATGTTTCCACTAAAAGATTGTTTCCATGTGCCGAAGGTGCCGGCTACGCTGGTGGAATCATGAGTGCCGCAATGGATGGCGAACGCTGTGCGGAAGCATTAGTGAAAAAGTATGTTATCTAATTGTATCTACATGGATACTTAACTATGGATAAGACTTCTAGTTTATTTTAAGCCTAATTTTACTGTACATTTCTTAGTATGAAAAAATACACAGTTATTATTATCGGAAGCGGTTTCGGTGGACTAGCATCTGCCGTTAATCTTTTAAAAAATGACATTCAGGATTTTTGTATTCTGGAAAGACGAGAATTTATGGGTGGCACGTGGTGTCAAAATACTTATCCTGGTGCAGCGGTGGATGTGCAATCGCCATTGTATTCATTGTCCTTTGAACCGTATAAATGGTCGCAGATGTTTGCAGAGCAGAGTGAATTGCAGGAGTACACCAATTTTGTAATTGATAAATATAAACTCAGAGAAAAAACCATCACCAATACCAATGTCAATAGCATTAAATGGATAGATGAAGATAAACTTTGGGAAATATCTACGCAAGATGTAAAATACTATGCGCAGTTTGTTATCAATGCATCAGGACCTTTAAGTACACCTGTAATACCAGATTTTAAAGGCAAAGACACGTTCAAAGGCAAATCTTTTCATACAAATAATTGGGATCATACTTATGATTATAAGAATAAGAGAGTGGCTATTATTGGCAGTGGTGCCAGCGCTGCACAAGTTATTCCAACTATTGCACCGGATGTAAAAGAATTGCATATTTTTCAAAGAACACCGCATTGGGTATTGCCACGTCCAGATAAAAAGTTTAGCGCAGTAGAGCAAGAATTATTAGGAAATAATCTAGTATATCAAGCTGTTAGAAAATCTATTTATTGGTCTTTAGAAACCAGAGTGATTGGTTTTAAATATTCGCCATTTATGTTGAAGTTGGTGGCACAAAGAGAAGCTTTAGCCTATCTGAAAAAAGCAATACCTGATGAAACGCTGCGCAAAAAAGTAACACCGGATTTTACCATAGGTTGCAAACGTATTATTTTATCAAGCACTTTATATCCAGCCTATTGCAGAAAGAATGTAAGGTTGTATAATAAGACTCAAGGCATCAAAGAAATAACCGAAAATGGTATCATCACACAGGATGGCAAAAAAATAGAAGTAGATTTAATTGTTTATTCAACTGGTTATGATGCAACAGATAACGCAATTGCATATCCAGTGGTAGGAAAAAATAATTATGCATTGCAAACATTTTGGAAAGACTATCCACGTGCTTATTTAGGAACAGCTATTCCCAAGTTTCCTAATTTATTTGTGATAACAGGTCCAAATACAGGTATCGGACATACATCTGCTATTTTTGTTATTGAAGCACAGCTTTTATACATTATGAAAAGTATTAAAAAGGTATTAGCAGAACAGAAGCAATCTATAGAAGTAAAGGGTGAAGCGGAAGATAAATATACAACTATGATTCACGAAGAGATGAAGCGAACAGTATGGAAATCCGGTGGTTGCAAGAGTTGGTATCAAAGCAAAAGCGGCCATGTTATTGCGATGTTTCCCGGATTTAGTTTTACCTTTAGAAATATGGCTAATAATTTTAAACCGAAAGATCATATCTTATCATAATAAATTCAATCAAGATGAAAAATTTTAAAAATAAAGTAGTGGTAATTACCGGAGCCGGTTCAGGAATGGGCAGAGCTTACGCCATTGAATTTGCAAAACTTGGTGCAAAAATAGCATTGAATGATTATGATAAAGCTGCGTTAGATGAAACAGTTTCGTTACTGTCTAATACTAAAAATGTATTGGCATTGGCGTTTGACGTATCGGATAAAAATAGCATGTTTGATTTTGCTGATAAAGTAAAAGCCGAATTGGGAAATGCTCATGTCATCATAAATAATGCCGGTATTGAAGGAAGCGGAAGACCGATTTATCTGACTACGGTAGAAGAAGACCACAAAATAATGAACATCAATTATTTTGGTGTCGTACACGGCACGAAAGCATTCCTGCCGCAGATTGTAGAGAACAACGAAGGCGCAGTGGTGAATATTTCCAGCATCTTCGGTTTAATTGGAACACCCAACAACGGAGATTACTGTGCCAGTAAATTTGCTGTCAGAGGTTTTACCGAAGCACTGATGGCAGAGTTTCACGAAAGCAAAACCATCTCAATTCATTGCGTGCATCCTGGTGGCATTGCCACTAATATTGTAAGAAGTGAAGAGGGAAAAGAGTTCAGTAAAAAGTACCTGACCACGCCGCCGGAGACCATTGTAAAACACGTGATTGAATCTATCAGACTGAAGAAATCTAAAATTGTGTTTGGTAATGATTCGTTCAAAACATGGTTGGGTTCCAATTTTGTTCCTCAAGGAATATTAAAAGGCATTATCTGGAATGAAATCAAGAATGTTGTAAACAAAGACGAATACAGGAAATTCATTAAATAAGCTGATAAATAATTACTGATTTATTTCAGCAACCATTCCTTCACCGTAGCATTAAATTCATCGGCTTTATCTACCATTACCCAATGACTGCAGTTAAATGCCTGTACTTTATTTTCAGGTTTGCTTCTTAATTCTTCCATCCATTTTTCCGTCTGAAATAAAAACGGTTTTTTTAAGCCATAGGTGTAGAAAAACGGAAAGCTGGGTTTTATTTGCTTAAGAGATTTCATGCCACCGTTTGCACCCAACCAGCGCATGGCATATGGCAATCCCATGCCGGCGTGTATGTTGTCAAAATTACTTCTGGCTTTCAAGCCTTTCGCCATGGTTTTATGAATAAAATTATTTTTAGTGAGCCAGCCTAAAGCTAATGTAATCTGATAAGAGAATACCATTAGTTTTGCCTGCACGCTTAATGTTTTCTCAAATTCAGGAGAAGAAGCATCGCCAACATCTATCGCCACCATTTTTTCTATTTTTTCAGGATAGCGCATTGCGTACTCGTACCCGAAAACACAACCCCAGTCGTGCACCATCAGTATAACTTTATTTTCCGGACTTACCGTATCTGCTATTGCTTTTATGCGAAGTATAATATCATCCAGCGTATATTTTTTCGTGTCACCTTTTTCAAAGCCAGGTAGCGTGAACGTAACACAGGTAAAATCATTCTTAAAGAAGTCGACTTGTTGCTGCCATATTTCGTGTGTGTCTGGCCATCCGTGAATCATGATGATAGTGGATTTGCCTTCACCATTTAGATATACTTTTGTTCCCTGTATGTCGATTGTTTTTTTCATAAAATTAAATTACTGCTGATTTAAAATGCACTTAAATGATTTGAGGCTTTAGCTCTTTCTTAAATTCAATAAAATAAAAATAGATAGCGGCAATCGTCTCTAAAACAAAAAATGAAAACACTACGAAATGACCATTCGGAATATATTCATTTAATCCAAACCAATTTTGAGTAGTAAAAACAATACCAGCAACTAGCAATAAATTGATATATTCTGTAATAACACCAAGTAGTTTTTTATCCATCAACGTTGTGTAAGAAAAAATGGAAAACAATAAAAACAAACCATAATAAATGTATAGATTATTGCTTTGTAAGTTTTTTATATTAAAGAAAAGAAAACCCATTAATAAAAACATTGCGGTAAGATGTATCTGACTCCAGATTTGGAATTTTTTTGAATACTTTGGATTGTATTTTTCAAAATTATACACATCATCTGCTTTTAAATAAAAAACGGGATACTTTTCTTCGATGTCTTTTGGCCGCCAACCGGTTGGCATAAACCAGACTTTAATTTTATCCATCCAGTTTTTTGTTCTGATAGCATCTTTAATCAGTAACCAAACGTGTTGTGTGTTTATTAAAAACGGATTCCAGGTGCGTACCGGCCTGCGAACGCCATATACACAAGGCTCTTCTGTTAATTCTTCCTGGAAAGTGCCGAATAGTTTGTCCCAGATTATAAATATCTGCGAATAGTTTTTATCCATGTAAATTGCATTCATAGAATGATGCACGCGATGATGTGAAGGTGTTACAATTATTTTTTCTAAAAATCCCATCCTGTTTATTAATTTGGTGTGATACCAGAATTGCATAAACAAATGTATGGGTGCTGTAATGATATAGACTTCTTTCGGAATGCCGAGAACTGCAAGAAAAATTCCAATACAGAATATGAATAGTAAATTACTTAAGACAGCAAATTGCTGACGTAAAGCACAAGGCAAGTTATATTCTTCACTACTGTGATGTATGATGTGCAGATTCCAAAAATAATTTATTGTATGCGAGATCCTGTGATACCAGTAACCACCAAAATCCATAACTAAAAATGCAATTATATACGTTAGCGCGGTATTTTCTTTCCAGTGAAAAATAGATAAATTGTCTACTAAAAATTCATACGAGAAAACAACAATAGTTAAGCCTAAAACATCTTTAATGGTATTCGTCATGCCGGAATACAAACTGGAAACGGAGTCAATATAGTTGTATTCTTTATTCTTTATAGCGTAAGCAATGATTTCAATTAAAATGAGCACCACAAAAATTGGCATTGCAATCAGTAAAATTAAACCGTAAGTATCCATATTGACTGCTAAGTTATTAGTTTATAAGTTACGGTATACTTACCTAAAGTTAAGTAATCAGAAAAGAAAGGAGCCTGATTAGTTCAGGCTCCTTCTTGCTTATTCATACTTCGCTTATTTCTGAAAAGGATTTTTCATCGCATCTTCCGGCACTTTTCCGGTCAGTGTTTTCAGGAAGGTTGCAATGCTTTTCGCTTCCGCATCACTTAAGGTTTTATTAAGTTCCGCTTTTGCCATGATAGAAATTGCCTTGTTTAAATCCGACACACTTCCGTCGTGGAAATAAGGTCCGGTTTTTTCAACGTTTCTCAAAGACGGAACTTTAAACACAAATAAGTCAGCAGCATTTTTACTAATAGTAATTTTACCGGAGTCCACTTTAGCACTCTTGGTTAAATCCCAATAGTTACCATATATTCCAAATTTTTGAAACATCTGTCCACCTAATGCAACACCAGCATGACAAGTAGTGCAACCTGTTTTAATAAACAAACTCAAGCCATCTTTTTCTTCTTTAGAAAGCGCATTTGCTTTGCCAGCAATAAATTCATCAAATTTAGATGGCGTAATTAATGTTCGCTCAAATGCACCGATAGCTTTTTCTAAATTTCCATAACTAACCGCATTTTTATCAGTTGGGAAAGCAGCAGCAAATAGTTTTTTATACGTTTCATCTTTTTTCAGTCTGTCTTCCACCAATGCTTTGCTTGGCATATGCATTTCAACAGGATTCATAATAGGCATACCAGCCTGCTCTTCCACGTCTTTGGCTCGGCCGTCCCAAAATTGTGTGGTGTGTAATGCTGCATTCAAAACAGTAGGTGAGTTTCTGCCGCCGGGTAAACCGTCATCGCCAATGGAAAACGCTTTGTTGTCAACACCAAAAGTTGACAGGTTATGACAGGAATTACAACTGTTATTTCCTTTCATCGATAATCTTGTATCATAATACAGCATCTTACCCAATGCTACTTTTTCTGCTGTTATTGGATTTGCCGGATTATCTGCTTGCTGAGGTAGCGATTGAAAAATCCCACTGGCTGTTATTTGCAGAGAGTCAATTCCACCATCTACGGTGAAATCATTGGTGCTTAATTTTGGTTTGCAACCAGCTATAGAAATAAGCAATACAGCTACAGCGGTTGTCATCTTTAAAAATTTAAGATTTTCTAATTTTTTCATTTGAATATATTTATCTACATCAAATTTATACAACATTTCAATCTTGTATATTCAAGTATAATTAAGTTTAAATTTAGTTACTGTAAATCTTTAGATGGTTTCTAAATAATTTTAATTTTACTCTAGAATTCCGACTTATTACTTGATAAAAATCATTTACTTTACTAAAAATTTAATTGAATGAAAATTTACCAGATAGATGCTTTTACGAATGAAGTTTTTAAAGGCAATCCGGCAGCAGTAGTGCCATTAGAAAAATGGTTGCCAACAGAGACTATGCAACAAATTGCCGCTGAAAATAATTTGGCAGAAACCGCATTTTTTGTACAAGAAGAAAATCACTTTCATATAAAATGGTTTACACCAACTGTAGAAATCGAACTGTGTGGTCATGCCACTTTAGCATCGGCATTTGTTATTTATAATTATTTGAATTACGATAAAAATGAAATTCATTTCACTTGTATGGTTGGCGATTTATTTGTTACAAAAAACGAAGATTGGATTACGTTGAATTTTCCATCTATAGAAACTCAAATTGAAAAAGCACCGGAAGTTTTGGCTCAGGCAATAGGCACGCATCCAATTGCATTTTACGATTCAAAAACAAAGTATGTTGCCTTACTGGAAGATGAAGATGCAGTGCAGAATTGTCAACCGGATTTTACGTTGATTAATCAGTTAAACAAGAATCTCATCATAACAGCAAAAGGGAAAGAAGTAGATTTTGTGTCAAGATTCTTTGCACCTCAATCTGGAATTGATGAAGATCCGGTAACCGGTTCAGCACATTCTGTTTTAATTCCATTTTGGTCAAAGAAATTAAATAAGATAGAAATGACGGCAATGCAATTATCAAAACGCACCGGCTTTTTAAAATGCAAACATCTTGACGACAGAGTAGAAATGAGTGGTCAGGCAGTTTGCTATTTAGTTGGCGAAATTTTTCTTTAGTTTTTATCAAATGCATATACCAATTTATGGTGATGTTGTTTATCTTAGTAAGATGAAGCGTTATTACATTTATCTTTGCATTTCTTTCTTTCTTTTTTCATGTAAAAAAGACAATACAAGTAAATCAATTACAGATGATCCAACTATCATTCAGGATCAGTATGGAAGGCATTTAATTTTACATGGTTTAAATACTTCTTCCAGTGCCAAAGTTGGCAATTATCATCCTTGGATTGTTGAATCTGATGTAGAAAGAGAAGATACTGCATTTGGATTTAACTTTGTTCGATATTTAACTTCCTGGGTGGCTATCGAGCCAGAAAAAGGAATTTATGATGAAGTTTATTTAAATGAATTGGAACGTCGTATCAACTGGTACACTTCACGCGGAATGTATGTGATGATTGATATGCACCAGGATGTGTATGGTGCTGCTGTTGGTGGCAACGGAGCTCCTGATTGGGCTTGTAGAACGGATGGAGCTGCACCTATTAGTTTGCCTGGTGGAACACCGTGGTGGTTGAAAAACATCGACCCAACTGTGGTTAATAGCTGGATAAATTTCTGGCAATACACGAACCATAAAGATTTGCAAGACCATTATATTTTAGCATGGCAGAAAATTGCAGAGCGTTTTAAGAACAATCCTTATGTTATTGGATACGATTTGATGAATGAGCCCTGGGGCGGCGATTTAATTAAAGTATTTTTGACCGGTGAATTTGAACGTTCTCAACTATCGGCACTTTATAGTCGCTTGATTCCGGCTTTAAGGAAGACTGATCCGAATAAATATATTTTCTTTGAACCGACACCGGCACCGGTTACATTTGGTGCACCTTCTAATCTTCCTAAAATTAGTGATACCAGAAGCTCAGGCAGGTTGGTTTATGCGCCACATTGTTATCCATATGACACACACGAAGGCTTAGGCTACACAGCAACCTCGAAACAACAACTAAAAGATTGGGAACGCGAACGAAAAAAAGAAACACTAATGCATGGCAATATTCCATTGGTGTGCGGAGAATTTGGGTTATCGCCAACTCAGGCAGGTTTTTCGGATTATCTGGCAGATTTCAATGCTATGTCTGATAAGAATCTTTGGCACTGGACGTATTGGAGCAACGATTTAGGAGGCTGGAGTCCTTTAAATGCAGATAGAAGTGAAACGGTGATTCTTCAGCAACTAATCAGAGCCTATCCGAAAGCTACAGCAGGTAAGTTAGAGACATTTAGTTTTGATCCAATTTCAAAGAATTTCTCTATGACTTTTGTTTCAAATTCCGCAATAACACAACCTACAGAAATATTTATTCCTACGCGTTTTTATCCAACCGGATGGAATTTTACTGTCTCAGGTACCACCAATTATTCCCAAACATTTGATGCTGTAAAACAAGTGTTGAAATTCACTACTACAGAAAATGCAAAGGAAATTACAATAGAAATTGTACCGAAGTAGCCTTTTGTTATTTCATTTTTTACTTTTTTTGTTAATATTTAGTGAAAATAATACGTATTAATTCACAAAAAATGTGAATTTGTTAAGTACAATATTTACTTTTGCAATCTGAAAAGCTATTTGTGAACACCCTACGTACATACTTTAATACTATTGTTGAAAATTGGAGAATCGCTCTCCAGCATAAAAATATTAAGTATCAGTTCATCATTACGATGTTGTCATACATCTTTCTTTTCAAGTATTGCAGAATAGTAATGACAATTTTTGAGAATAGAAAAGGCACACAAATTCACGATCCTTTTTTAGCTCAACTTCCGGTAATCGATGCATCTAATGTGATTTTTATTCTTACCTATTCAGCACTGGCAATATTTATTCTTTCAAATCTTATTAATCCATTGCGATTTATTAAGGGTTTGCAGGCGTATAGTTTGTTGCTTATTATGCGCACTATTACAATTTATTTAGTGCCATTAGAACCACCTATCGGCATGATAGTTTTAAAAGATACTGTTTCTAATTTCTTCATGAATTCCAATACAGGAAGTTATATCGTAAAAGATTTGTTTTTCTCAGGACATGTTTCTGCAGTTGTTTTATTCTTTTTAATTGCAGAAAATAAACTGGTTAAAACTAAATTACTGGTGTTAGCATTTGCCATTGGTACTCTTATCTTGCTTCAACACGTACACTATGTGATGGATGTGGTGGCTGCACCTTTCTTTTCCTTTCTGGCTATTAAAATAGTTGCTTTAGCACACAAAGACAAATCAATATCAGTGCTTTCTTCTAAAAGACTTTCCGGCAAGAATTAATTTTCATCTGTTAGCTTTAATTTCACCTATTTCTGTTTTACAAGCGAATACTACTGCTTATCTTTACTGAATGTCATCCGAATTTAGTCATATATCATTTGAAGAATTAGTAAAAAAAGAAAAAAATGCTGCTGTCAATTTTTCCGGTGTACTTCCTTTGCAAGGATATGTAGCGGGAATCAGACCTTTTTTGCGCGGACCTTATTCTTCCATGTACGTCAACCAACCCTGGACCATTCGGCAATATGCAGGATTTTCTACGGCTGAAAAATCTAATGAATTTTATAAGAAGAACTTAGCACAAGGACAAAAAGGATTATCCGTTGCCTTTGATTTAGCTACACACCGTGGCTATGATTCAGATCACGAACGCGTATTCGGCGATGTTGGCAAAGCCGGTGTTGCTATAGATACCGTTGAAGACATGAAGATTCTATTTGATGATATTCCATTAGATAAAATTTCCGTTTCTATGACAATGAATGGAGCCGTGTTGCCTATTCTGGCATTTTATATAGTAGCGGCTGAAGAACAAGGTGTAGATCAAAAGTTATTAAGCGGAACTATTCAAAATGACATTCTGAAAGAGTTTATGGTGCGTAATACTTATATCTATCCACCAACGCCATCCATGAAAATTATTTCGGATATCTTTGAGTATACCAGTCAGAACATGCCGAAATTTAATTCTATTTCTATCAGCGGCTATCATATGCAGGAAGCCGGTGCTACACCGGAAATTGAACTGGCATATACATTGGCAGATGGACTGGAATATATCAGAACTGGAATTAAAGCTGGATTGAAGATTGATGACTTTGCTCCACGTTTGTCATTCTTTTGGGCAATCGGTATGCAACATTTTAAAGAAATTGCAAAGATGCGCGCGGCTCGTTTGTTGTGGTCTAAAATTGTTTCGCAATTTAATCCAATCTCAGAAAAAAGTTTAGCATTGCGCACACATTGTCAAACCAGTGGCTGGAGTTTAACCGAACAAGATGCATTTAATAACGTTACACGTACCTGCATCGAAGCATTAGCAGCAGCATTGGGCGGTACTCAATCTTTACACACCAATGCGCTGGATGAAGCCATTGCATTGCCAACCGATTTTTCTGCAAAGATTGCGCGCGACACACAAATCTACCTGCAAAAAGAAACAGACATTTGCAGAACCGTAGATCCTTGGGCTGGCTCGGAATACGTAGAAAAGTTAACGAATGAAATCGCACAAAAAGCCTGGACACTAATAGAAGAAGTGGAAAGTTATGGTGGTATGACAAAAGCCATAGAAGCAGGTATTCCGAAAATGCGTATAGAAGAAGCTGCCGCACAAAAGCAAGCGCGCATTGATAGCGGACAGGATGCAATTATTGGTGTTAATTTATTTCAAACGGATGACGAACAAACGTTCGATATTCTGGATATTGATAATGCAGCAGTACGCGACAAACAAATTGCAAGATTAAAAGACATTAAAGCAACAAGAAATTACGAAGCAGTACAAGAAATTTTAAATCGACTAACAGAGGCTGCTGTCAACAACGATAAAAATTTGCTAGCTTTATCAATAGAAGCTGCACGACAACGCGCTACTTTAGGCGAAATTTCATCTGCTTTAGAAAAAGTTTTTGGCAGGTATAAAGCTACTATCAGAAGTATTGCAGGCGTGTATTCATCAGAAATAAAAATGAATAAAGATTTCCAGACAGCACGAAATTTAGCAGATGCCTTTGCTGAAAAAGTGGGCAGAAGACCACGTATAATGGTGGCTAAAATAGGACAGGACGGCCACGACCGTGGTGCTAAAATTATAGCAACTGCATTTGCAGACATTGGTTTTGATGTAGACATCGGTCCTTTATTTCAAACACCGAAAGAAGCTGCTATGCAAGCTGCAGAAAATGATGTACATATTATTGGTGTTTCTTCTTTAGCTGCAGGACATAAAACGTTAATTCCGCAATTAATCCAGGAATTAAAAAAGATAAAACGAGAAGATATCCTGGTTGTCTGTGGTGGCGTTATTCCAAAACAAGATTACGATTTCTTGTATAATGCAGGTGTTTCCGGTATTTTCGGACCAGGCACCGTAATAGCTAAAGCAGCTATTGAGATAATAGAAAAACTATCTTAAGTTTTTTTGTTCAGTTATTTGTATACTTATTGTTTAAGTATTTAAACATTATTGCTTGTATTCAAATTCAAATTACCATTTTATGTTAAAAAATTGTTTTGTTTAATTTTTTTTTAAAAAGTTTAAACAAAATCAAACTTCATGCTGTTTACTATTTATTAATCACTCAAAAATTAAATAGTATGAAAAAATTAAAATTAACACTTTTAGGAATTTTGGCAATGACATTCGCATTCACAGGATGTAAAGAAGATGAACCGGAATTAAAAAACATCGTTGAACTTGCACAAGGAAACGCTAACCTTAGCATCTTAGTACAAGCTGTTGTAAGAGCAGGTTTAGATGATGACTTGGCTGGAGCTGGTCCATTCACCGTTTTTGCACCAAC
>ENA-UOWO01006437-UOWO01006437.1-activated-sludge-metagenome-genome-assembly--contig:-NODE-6437-length-12004-cov-4.380618_pt1 | contig 12004 bp, 10 predicted proteins | sample MGYA00238148_ERZ761564 | MGnify/ENA primary metagenome ERZ761564 (study PRJEB28885, sample SAMN05720194) | activated sludge metagenome | isolation source: Anaerobic digester | place: USA...
CGGCTGGTTGCGGCCGAAGGCCGCGCCAAGAACCGCCGCGTCCTCAGCGGTTGATCCTCGTCCGGCCGGCGACGGCGTTTCGGTCATTGAGGTCTGGTGCTTCGAATTTGTTTGGGGTTTGGGATTTGGAATTTGGCATTTTGGAAATTTTCATTTTATTTCATTCCTCTCATCATTCTCTTCTGGTTTTTATTTGATGACATAATTTTCATCATTTTTTTGGTTTCTTCAAATTGTTTAAGAATACGATTAACTTCTGGAACAGTTGTACCGCTTCCGTCTGCAATACGTTTCCGTCTGCTTCCATTAATAATTGCAGGATTTGCACGTTCTTCCTTTGTCATAGAACGTATTATTGCTTCGATACCTTTAAAAGCGTCATCATCAATATCCATATCTTTAATGGCTTTACCCAGACCTGGAATCATGCCAGCCAATTCTTTGATATTCCCCATTTTTTTAATCTGTTGGATTTGAGACAGAAAATCATCAAAATTGAACTGATCTTTTGCAATCTTCTTTTGCAGTTTACGTGATTCTTCTTCATCGAATTGCTCCTGAGCTCTTTCAACCAGAGTAACGACGTCGCCCATTCCCAATATTCTGTCTGCCATACGTTCGGGATGGAACACATCCAAAGCATCCATTTTTTCACCGGTACCAACAAATTTTATAGGTTTATCAACAACTGAACGAATCGACAAAGCAGCACCACCACGAGTATCTCCATCAAGTTTTGTAAGTATGACTCCATTAAAATCAAGTCTGTCATTGAATTCTTTTGCAGTATTAACGGCATCCTGACCAGTCATAGAATCCACAACAAAAAGAATTTCCTGAGGGTTTACAGCTTTTTTAATATTTTCGATTTCGTCCATCATTTCCTTGTCAACTGCCAAGCGACCTGCAGTATCAATTATCACCAGATCAAAGCCATTCAATTTTGCATGTTTGATTGCATTTTGTGCAATTTTGACCGGATTTTTGTTGTCATCTTCTGAATAAACAGGTACATTTATCTGTTCTCCCAATACCTTTATCTGTTCAATAGCAGCAGGACGATATATATCACAAGCAACCAATAGAGGATTTTTACCTTTTTTAGACTTTAGCATATTTGCCAGTTTCCCGCTGAAAGTCGTTTTACCAGATCCTTGTAAACCTGACATAAGAATAATTGCAGGACTTCCTTTGGCATTTATTTCAACTGCCTTCCCTCCCATCAGTTTTGCCAATTCATCATGAACGATTTTAACCATCAGTTGATTCGGCTTCAACGACTTTATAACTTCCTGACCTATTGCCTGGTCCTTTACGTTATCACAAAAAGTTTTGGCAGTTTTATAATTTACGTCAGCATCAAGTAAGGCTTTGCGGACATCCTTTAATGTCTCAGCTATATTGATCTCGGTAATTTTACCCTGACCTTTTAATATTTTAAACGATCTCTCAAGTCTTTCCGATAAATTTTCAAACATATTCCTTTCAAATTTATATACTGCCACAAAAATAATATTTTTGATCTTATTTTGTAACAAAAAGAATTTTCAGTTATATTTGACTAAATTTTAAAATCAAAAACTATGAAAAGACTGTATTTTTTGATACCTTTATTATCTTTGTTCGTTTTAATATTTTCATGTTCAGGCAGCAGTTCCGACAACACCGCCAAAAAAACTGACAAAGACAATCCTGAAACAGAAATTACAGATGAAGAATTGAATAAAAACCGTTTACTTCCCGAAGAAGTTGATGTCAATAAGCCAATTCCTATTGCCGAATTACATAAAGCATTTTATGAGTGGTCAGGAAAAGAAGTCCTGATTGCAGGATATGCAAAAATGTATTCGGAGAGTGAGACTCTGCAGAAAGAAATACAATTACGTGAAGCAACCAATGTATATGATGTATTGTTCACATGCAACTTAAAAACTGAGCTAAATAAAGAAATCAAAGCTAAAGATATTTTAATTATCAAAGGTACTATTAAAGAAAACTCATACTGGGGCATAGTTTTGGAGGACTGCGAATTAGTTGAACTTAACGGAAAATATCAAAAGAATTTAGTACCTATTCCCGGGAAGAATTATATAGAAGCTATTTGGATTAGTGATTTATACAAGGCATACAATTCATGGATGGGCAAGGAAGTAACAGTAATTGGACATTATAACAGCACGACTACTTCAACTACATCTTATGGTACAACTCACAGAATTGACCTTGATGATCCTGAAACAGGTCAAAAAATGGTAGGTTGTACAATGCTTTCGGAACCTGATTCGGACAAACTGGCAGCAAATCGTGACAATGTAAAAATTAGGGGAAAAATCACCCGCGACCTTTGGGGAACAGTACAGTTAGAGGATTGTGTGATTGTGGAATAAAGAAAAGGATTTATTATTTTCTATGCATTCCTTTCTATTTTTTTACAATTATGGAATCTAATTCCTGATTTGTGAATATTATACAAATATATAAAATAATTTCATATACAATTAAAAAGATAAATATTAAAGCATTATTGTTTTATGATATTAACACTAGTCCGATTTGTGAATCCAATAGATTTCAAAAACATGTTAAATATCATGTTTTAAAAAATCTTCACTTTAAATTTTTTAGATCGGATAAAAATTCTCAAATTTGCTAACAAATATAAATGTTAAATTAAAATAACTAGTTATGTCAAACACTGCAAAAAGGACTTCTCAGGAGTTCATTGAACTGGAAGCAAAGTACGGAGCACACAATTATCATCCGCTACCTGTTGTAATAGACAGAGGCGAAGGACCATTGGTCTGGGATGTTGAAGGCAAACAATATTATGATTTTCTCAGTGCATATTCTGCTGTAAACCAAGGGCATTGTCATCCGAAGATTGTCAATGCACTTATAGAACAAGCAAAAAAATTAACTCTAACATCAAGAGCATTTTACAACTCAACATTAGGTGATTACGAAAAATATATAACCGAATATTTTGGTTATGACAAGGTACTACCAATGAATACAGGTGCAGAGGGTGATGAAACCGCATTAAAACTTGCACGTCGTTGGGGTGTTGTAAAAAAAGGAATTCCTAACGATGATGTAAAAATTATATGTTGTGAGGGGAACTTTCATGGTCGTACAATAACAATTATTACGATGTCAAGTGATCCTGACTCTTATGCAAATTATGGACCTCTGACTCCTGGTTTTATTCGTATTCCTTATAACGATACAGAAGCACTATCAAAAGTTCTTGATGAGCATGGTAAAACTACCGCAGCTTTTCTTGTTGAACCAATTCAAGGTGAAGCCGGAGTTTATGTTCCTGATGAAGGTTATTTGAAAAAATGTTATAATCTATGTAAGAAACATAATGTTCTGTTCATTGCAGACGAAGTCCAGACAGGGATTGCTCGTACAGGTAAATTATTAGCATGTGACCACGAAGGTGTTCGTCCCGACATCCTTATTTTGGGTAAAGCACTCTCCGGTGGTGTTATTCCTGTTTCATGCTGTCTTGCTGATGATGATATTATGCTGACAATTAAACCCGGTGAACATGGTTCTACTTTTGGAGGATTTCCATTAGCAGGTAAAGTAGCTGTTGCTGCACTTGAAGTTGTTAAGGAAGAAAAACTAGCAGAAAGAGCTGAATATCTCGGAAAAATATTCCGCGATGAAATGGCAAAAATTCATTCTCCACTAATTCAACTTATTCGTGGTAAAGGTCTTCTCAATGCAGTTGTTATAAATAACAAACCCGGAAAAACAGCTTGGGATGTTTGCGTTGAAATGAAAGAATATGGTGTGTTAGCTAAACCAACTCACGGAAATATTATCAGATTTGCTCCTCCTCTAGTAATTACAGAAACTCAGTTACGTGATGCAATTGAGTTGATAAAGAAAGCTTTTAAAAAGTTTGAATAAAAAATAGCTAATATTAAAAAAACTGTCATAACTAAAATTATGGCAGTTTTTTTATGCATTTTTATTTATTTTGCATAAAACTTTAATTGTGTTAATACAAACTACGGGGAACAGATACGTAATCGGTGATATTCACGGATGCAGTAACACTTTTCGCAAATTAATCAAGAAATTATGTCTTCAGCCTGAAGACGAGGTTTACATAATTGGGGACATGATTAACCGTGGTACAAACAGTAGTGGAGTATTAAAAAGAATAATTAAACTTAAAAAGTCTGGATATAAGGTATTTCCAATCAAAGGGAATCATGAACAAATGCTGTTAAATATTATAAAAAATGAACCTGAGAAACTGCATCAATTTTTAAAATTTTATAAATCTGCTGATCTATTGTCAACAAAAGGAAAGATTAAAAAGAAATATCTTACTTTGCTTGAGAATTTGCCTGCATATTACGAACTTGACAGATTTATTTTAGTTCATGCATCACTTGACTTAAACAGTGATAATATATTTGATAATGAGGCATTTATGCTTTCGGGAAGATATCTACATGGAGACCGTGCTAATTTAATTGGAAAAACTTTGATACACGGTCATACAGTTGCTGAGCTAAAATCAATAGAAAACAGCATAAAGGACTCATCTCCTGTTATAGGCATTGATAACGGCTGTATTTACGGTAAGACACGCAAAGGATTTGGAAAATTAATCTGCCTAAATATTGATACAATGGAAATAATAAGCAAAACGAATTGCGAAAAATGACAGAGTTAACAAAAGATATTTTAAACAGAATACAGGCAGGAGAAGGAATAAACCTCGATTTTAAGCACAGTATTTCAGATGCGAAAAAGATTGCACGCTCACTGGCAGCATTTGCAAATACAGAAGGAGGATCACTTTTAATCGGAGTACGTGATAATGGAAGTATTTCAGGAATAAGTTCCGAAGAAGAATATTATATGATTGAAACTGCTGCATTGCTGCACTGTCGTCCGGAAGTAAAATTCAGTTATAAGAATCACATAATCAGTGGCAAAAGCGTTCTTGAAATTATTATAGATAAAAGTTCAGAATTACCACACTCTGCTCCTGATCAGGACGGAAAACACAAATATTATGTACGCGTTAGAGATGAAAACATAATAGCGCCACGAACTCTTGTTGAAACATGGAAAAGAGGAAAAAAAAACATTAAGGGCATAAAACTTAAAATAAATGATACTGTAGAATTGCTTCTAAATGATATTAAAGAAAACGGCAGTATTTCAAAATCACAACTAATGAGAGTTACAGGTATAAGAAGTGCAGAGGCAGATAAACTATTAGTTAACCTAATGCTGATGAAGATTATTGATATTGAGATTACTGCTACTTCTGTACGATATATTTTCCACAAAGAATACAATTACAAAAATTTATAAATAATAAAAATTATGTCATATACTTATGATTATCCGATGGCAATGAATACAGTTGACGTTATCATAGTTGATAACAAAACAAAGTCAAAAATTCTACTTATAAAAAGAGTTAACGAACCTTACAAAAACTGCTGGGCATTACCGGGAGGCTTCATTGAAATGGATGAAACACTTGAAGAATCAGTAGCCAGAGAAACAAAAGAAGAGACTTCGCTCAATGGCATCGAATTTTGTCAATTTAGGACTTATGGAAATCCGGGACGGGATCCGCGAGGTCGTAATATCACTGTAGTTTTTTACGGGTTTTGTAATTATACAGACAAGGCAATTGCCGGTGATGATGCTAAAGAATTGCAATGGTTCTCTTTTAACAATCTACCGGATTTAGCTTTTGATCATGAGTTGATTATTGACGATTTTCTAGAACATCTCCTGCCAGTGAAATAAATACATATTGAATAACTATATCTGATTCATTGCTATCACTGGATCCAGTTTTGCCGCCTTTCGTGCAGGAGCATAACCCGATACAACACCTATAACAATTGATATAAGAGTTCCTGTAACAACATTACCTAAACTTAAAGCAAAATTTAAAGGAGTCATATTTCGCGCTATCAGAGTAAGCAACCAAACTAAGATCAGTCCCACAATTCCGCCTAGAAGACTTAATACAGATGCTTCGGTTAAGAACTGAATTAAAATCAGATAAGATTTTGCACCTATCGCTTTTTGAATCCCGATTTCGTGGGTACGTTCCTTTACAGAAACAAACATAATATTTGCTATACCGAAACCTCCGACTAAAATTGCAAATCCTCCTATTATCAATCCTGCAATATCAAGAATGTTAAATATACTATCCAAGCCTTTTGATATCATACTTGCCTGATTTAAAGCAAAATCATCTTCTTCCATAGGTTTCAGTCTTCTAATAGTACGCATAATGATAGTCAATTCATCAATCAATTGATCTGAGCTTATGTTTTCTTTAGCTTTAACAGTTATAAAGGGATTCAAAGCATCACTTTCAATGTCAAACATATTCTTTCCAAAATTTACAGGTATTATTATCGCTTCATCCATACCTGAACTGAACAAATCCTCACCTTGTTTCTTACAAACACCTATTACACTTATTTTTCGACCACTAACCTTGATTTTTTTATCTATTGGATTAAGCTCCCCGAACAATGACTCGGCAATCACTGCACCTATTATAGCCACATTTTTTCCATTATTTGATTCCATAGCTGAGAAGTACCTTCCTTTTGCGATTTCTAGACTTTCAACCTTATCATATTCATTTGAGACTAGAATCACTGCCGCATTTTCATAGTATTTATCCGCATATTCTACGGTTTTTGATGTTGATGCAGCAAAAGCCACACTTTCAGCATTCACTGCTTGCTGTTTAATCTTTTCTGTTTCTTCCAATGTGGGTAAAGGTCTGTTCATGTACTTCCACCAAGGATAATCCTCACCAAAAGTCCATGGCCATTTTTGAATATATATCTTATTGCTTCCCAGCGAACTTACGCTATCTCGAATAGATCTTTCAAGAGAATCTATGGTTGTCATCACAGAAATAATGCTAAATATCCCTATGGTTATCCCTAATAGAGATAATACAGTACGCAGTTTATTTATAATCAATGAGTTAAGTGCGAACTTTATACTATCACCTATAAGTCTGAAAATTATCACTTACAATTGTTTGGACAAAGATAGAGAAAATGATACATCAACAATATTTATATTACTAAAAAAAAGTTAATATTGGAAGCATCTTTTTATTAAGAACAGTATTTATATATTATCTCTATCTACTGATGATAATCTTTTTAAATAATCCCGATTGTTGACAATTAATGAAATAAACTCCATCACAAACATCTGAAACATCAATTTTTACCGGATTTTCTTTAATTGAATATATTTCTTTTATAACCCTACCCTGGATATCAGTAATAGTAATGTTTTCATTTAATAATAAATCTGGGACACTAATCAAAATATATTCACTTGCAGGATTTGGGTAAATGTTTATAACTGCTGCTTGCTCTGTTTGAGTATTCACAAAATTTTCAAAACTCACATTGTCTAAAATCAAACGAGAGCCTTCGTTTCCTCCCGAACTAAAAACCAATAGCAAACTATCGGGGTCTGCAACAAATTCAATTGGTGTTTCAAAATATGTATATTCCTCAGCTTCCGGAAATACATAAGAACCGCCTCCGATAGTTTCGCCCAGAGCAGTAAAATTTATCTGAGCAACTCCATTATCTTCAGTTTCAGTAAAATATTTGTAGTATCCGGTTATTTTTGTCGGTTTGTCAGTATAAGGAATTTTTCTTACAGGATTATCATCATCCAAATATATTTCACCTATAGACAAATATCCGGGAATCATATAAGCCTCCATTATTAGATTAGTTTCCAGTTCTACTGCATAATTTCCGGCATAAGCATCCTCAGTCTTTTTTAATGGTTCCACCCCAATACTGCTGAAGTAATTATTCAATGAATACCACGAATTAAGATTAGTACAATAGTGATCCTGCCAATCTTCGAAATCATGGTTTGGTATCAGCTCGGCATTGGGGTCATCACCACCAGAGTTAGTGAAATAGATGCTGTCGAACATTATCCATGACTCGAAACTATAAACATATTCGGTAAAAATATCTCCTGAGACACAACCTACAAATACAGAATCACATTCCACAGGTGGTAATTCAAAATGAAAATATGTCCAGTCTTCATTAACTCCTCCTAACTTTCCAAAGAACCATGTCGGTGTTGATTCATAATACTTTATAACTAAAACAACTGCAGAGTCATATTCCGCCATATCGGATTTATAGTATCCTGATATCCCGTCAAAATCCTCGGTATAAGGTATTCCGCCACCGGGACCATCTCCTGACATTAGACCATGATAAAAATATGAAAACGCAGTATCTTCTTCATAAAGAAGCGATTGCAGTTTGACAGAATAATTTCCCGAATATGCATCATCAGATTTTGTAATTCCGGCGTTACCCTGAAAATTCCCGCTATTCGAATTATTCCATACAGACAGACCCTCATACATAAATACTTCATCCCAATTCTCAAAACCCGGATTCGGTAGTTGTTGCTGTGCAAACAATCCGAGGCACAAAATCAAAAATAATGTGATAAAAATGTTCTTTTTCATAACTTTATGGTTTAAATTCTATGCAATTTAACACTTATTTTAATACAAAATGAAAATTATTCATTTTTTTTTGTTTTTATCCTGTTTAATTCATTCTATTAGTAAACCAAATAATAATAATTTTATAATCAGATTTAAATTTTGGTTTTTTAAATATAGAAATCACACAATTCTAATAGACAACTGGTTTTAAGATATACCTGTTAAAGCAATGTTGATAAATTTTTAATCTTTTGAATTGCTAAAAGATTAAATTATTTTAATTTAGTCTAAAATTATTTATAGATGGATGTAAAGAAATATAATATTCCGGTACGCAACATATTAATTGAATTTCTGGAAAGAAAATCTCTAAGGAAAACGCCTGAACGATATGCAATACTTGATGAAATATACAGTAGAGCAGGACATTTTGACATCGAAGGTTTATATATTTCGATGAAGAATAAGAACTATCGTGTAAGTCGGGCTACATTATATAACAATATTGGTATTTTTATTGATGCCGGACTGGTAAAAAAGCATCAATTCGGCAAAAACATAAGCTTATATGAGAAAACCTATGCTTGTAGTCAACACGATCATTTAATCTGTACAGAATGTAATAAAGTAATTGAGTTTTGTGATCCAAGAATTACTGAAATTCAAAATACAATTTCAAAGACCTTTAATTATAGCATAACTGGATATTCTTTGTATTTCTACGGGATATGTAGTGAATGTGAAAAGAAAAAGAAATATGACTGATTTGGATAGTCAGGTAATTAATAAAGAAAAAATCAAGAATTACAAATTTTAAATATTTTTAGATGAAGATAGATGTTTTGTTAGGTTTACAATGGGGAGATGAAGGAAAGGGGAAAATAGTTGATGTACTTACTCCGAAATATGACATAATTGCAAGATTTCAGGGAGGACCAAACGCTGGTCATACTTTGGAATTCAACAATATAAAACATGTCTTGCATACCATTCCTTCAGGTATTTTTAGAGGCGATAAAATAAATGTTATCGGAAATGGAGTTGTGATAGATCCAGTTATTCTAAAAAAAGAAATTGAAGAAGCAACAAAGATTGGAGCAGATGTACAAAACAATATAGTAATTAGCAAAAAGGCTCAATTGATAATGCCTACTCACAGATTGCTTGATAAGGCTTACGAAGAGAATAAAGGTGATAATAAAATCGGATCAACTTTAAAAGGTATAGGTCCGGCATACACAGATAAGACTGCAAGAATGGCACTCAGAATAGGTGATATTTTCAGAAATGATTTTAAAGATAAATACATGAGTATTAAATCCCATCACGAGAAAATTTTAGCAGGATATAATTTTTCGGAAACTAATGCTGATTATGAAAAACTATGGTTTGAAGCAGTAGATTATTTAAAAAACTTCAAATTTATTGATTCTGAGATATTTGTAAATGAATCATTAGGTGCAGGTAAGAGCATTTTAGCTGAAGGAGCACAAGGTTCGATGCTTGACATAGATTTCGGGTCATATCCGTTTGTTACATCTTCAAATACAACTACCTCTGGAGTATGTACAGGACTAGGAGTTGCTCCACACAAAATCGGGGAAGTGTTTGGTATAGTAAAAGCATATTGCACAAGAGTTGGCAGCGGTCCATTCCCGACAGAGCTTTTCGACAAAACAGGTCAGGATTTACGGAACAAAGGTCATGAATATGGAGCTACAACAGGAAGACCAAGACGTTGCGGTTGGCTGGACATGGTTGCTCTGAAATATGCAATTATGCTTAATGGCGTGACAAAACTTATTATTACCAAAGCTGATGTGTTGAGCGGTTTCGATACTATTAAAGTTGCTGTGGGTTATAAAGTTAACGGAGAATATACCGAACACATACCTTACGAATTAAATGAAACCATCGAACCTGTTTACGAAGAGCTTCCGGGATGGAAACAAGATTTGACTGGTTGCAATAAATCAAGTGAACTTCCGGTTGAACTATTGAATTATATGAAATATTTAAGTAACAAAACAGGAATTAAAATCAAATATCTTTCTGTTGGCCCTGACCGAACACAAACAATTGAATTATAGTTGGGGAAAAGAATACTCAATAGAATTTTAGAAGTAATATAGTTATTGCTTTTTATTATTTAGATACTGATTTAATTTAAATACAATTTCAAGCATTGATTTATGATTTACTGGATTAACAAAACGCTGACGCGTTTTATTGATCCAGTTTAGGGGCTCTTGTACCCAAGCACCAAGCCCCGCCTCAGCGGGGCTTGGTGCTTGTGAGCCATACTGGATTTGAACCAGTGACCCCTAGCCTGTCAAGCTAGTGCTCTAAACCAACTGAGCTAATGGCTCTAATTAGAATAATGCAAAAATATAAATTATTTAATCATGACCAAGAAAAATATATTATAAAAATACTTGTATATTGTATAAGTATATTCATACTTTTTGTATTTTTACAGCAATTATACTTTTAGTACTAACTAAAAACAACTATTATGAAAAAACAATTACAAAACTTAAGAAAACATACAAATAAGTGTTTTCTGATTTTTGCTCTTATCTTTGGAGCTACATTCAGTATCAATGCTCAGGATATTTACCCTCAGGAGCAATACTACAGTCTTTCTGAGCCTGAGGACGTTGTTTATTACATTGACTGGCAGTCTTTTTCTTCAATAACAAGTATTGTTTACTATTATTGGGATGAAATGGATGAATATCATGAAATGACGATAACCCAAGGTAGCGACTATGCTGTATCTGGTAATGATTTGACAATTTATCAGTCATTCATCAATGGTATGAGTCCGGAAGCGGGAGACTATTTAAATTTTTATGCTATTTTTGATGGAACTCAAGATAGGCATTTTGTAATACGTGTTATTCAGTCGTATTATGCTTCAATTTTCGAAGACAACAAGAATTACGACCTAAGCAACCCTGATGACGTATTTGCAAATATTGATTGGGCAACTGCTGAAGAAATAACATCAGTAAAAGTTGGCGGCAACGAATTAAACAGTTCATATTATTACATTGAAGGATACTGGTTGTTTTTCACTCAAAGCTATCTTTCTTCTGTTCTCACAAGTGCTGGAAACAGTATAACTGTTGAAGTAACTTTTGACTATGATTATTCTGATGAATTTGTGATAAATACTATTCAATTAGGTGTAAATAATGCCACTTTTAATCCGGAAGAATTTCTAGTTGATATGAATGGTTCGACTGAGTATATTGAAACTATAATTACGTGGAATGATGCAAGTTCAGTTGAAAGCATGAATGTTATGATGGTAGAAGACGAAGGAACAGGAGTTCAAGTAATGCCTTATGAAGATTATACTGTAACTCCAATAAATGCTTCAACTGCCACATTGCGAATAGTCATAGGAGGCAAATCTGCATCAAAAGAAATTTATTATTTTCATGTTTCAATTGAAGTAAATTT
>ENA-UOWO01006439-UOWO01006439.1-activated-sludge-metagenome-genome-assembly--contig:-NODE-6439-length-12002-cov-5.620407_pt1 | contig 12002 bp, 16 predicted proteins | sample MGYA00238148_ERZ761564 | MGnify/ENA primary metagenome ERZ761564 (study PRJEB28885, sample SAMN05720194) | activated sludge metagenome | isolation source: Anaerobic digester | place: USA...
GGTAGAGCGCTCGCCTGTTACGAAATTAGCAGCTTATTCGAGTAATCGAATTTGAAAAATTGGGTGAATTGCGTGAAACCTAAGGTCCAAAATTTCGGACTAAGGCAACCCGCAGCCAAGGGACGTAACATTTTGTTTCACAAAATTGTACGGTGAAGGTTCAGAGACTAGGTGATTACACCATTTAGCGCCCGAGTTCCTATTTTTAGGAATATGATATAGTCCAAGCCTATTAGAAATTTTAGGGTGTCTTGTAAGCGATCGGTCCGTGGTTCGAGTCCACGCGGGGGAGCCATACAAATAATCTGATCAGACCTTAAGTCATGCTCTTGTTCAATAAATCTCGCCCCCATAGCCGTAATTATAATATATAACTTAAGTCGATAGGTAAATCTTTTATTCTGCAACCATGTCTTTTGTCTTTCTCTCTAATCCGCGTTATCCTTTTTTAATGCTCAAACTTTTTTTGGCTGTTTCGGTAGTCTTAAATTTTATTCTTGGATTTTTCTTTCTCCAATCAAAATCAGCTCCAACTAATTTATTCCAAGTCGAACGGATTATCGATGGTGATACTTTTATTATCGAAGGCAATCGGCAGATTCGTCTTATGAGTGTCAATGCTCCCGAAGTTGGTTTGTGTGGTAGTCAACAAGCCACTGAAAAATTATCCAGCCTTATTTCTGGCAAAAAAGTTCGTCTAGAAGGGGAAATTAACGATCATTTTGGTCGAATGTTGGCTCTAGTTTACATTGATGACAAATTAGTTAATGAAGAACTGATTCTTTCTGGTTGGGCTCGTTTTACTTCCACTGTTTCATCTGCTTCGGAAAAATTAAAATCTGCCTTTCAACAAGCCAAAGATCAAAAAATCGGTGTTTTTAGTTCTCTTTGTTATCAAACCACCAATCCGGATAATCCCAAATGTAGTATCAAAGGTAACGTTCGCGAAGGCAAAAAAACTTATTTTTTCCCTGGCTGTGGTAATTATAGTAATGTCGCTTTAGAACTTGATCAAGGTGATCAGTGGTTTTGTTCCGAAAATCAAGCCCTTACCGCCGGTTTTACCAAATCCGCCAATTGCTACAACAAAAAATATTAACCTAAACTAAACTTTTCTGTTCTTTCTTAATCGTTTTCCAGTGATACCAATATACTGGCACCCCCACCAAAATCATCGCTATCGAATTTGAAAATTGTCTTTTGCGTTGATTCGCTTGTTCCTCTTTATTTCTTCGTTCCATTTCTTCTGGAGATACTGTTTGTTTGCCATCAATGGTTGGTTCCACATAATAGGTATATTCAGACACTCTAAAAACATAGCTTTTAATTCCCAAATCCACCAATTGAATACTACCTATTATCGAAATCAATAAACCTACAAACGAAAACAAGTACAAATACAGCAATCGGATATTAAATTTCATTTACAACAAAAGTATACCATTAAGTAATTTACCTATCTCAAATAAGATATAATTCAACTATTCATATGAAATCAAAACAACTTCCTCAAGCTAAACAAATTTATCGTCGCAACAATTTTTTTTACCGAATACTCTGTGGTGTTTTTCTTGGTATTGCTGTTATTGCCCCGGGTGTCAGTGGCAGTGTTATGGCCGTTATGATGGGTATTTACGATGAATTAATCACTATTATCTCTAACCCACTCAAAAATTTTAAGAAAAATTTCATCTTTTTATTTCCTATGGGCATTGGCGGTGCTGTCAGTGTTGTTTCACTTATTCAGGTTCTTAAATTCATGTTTGAAACCTATCCTATTCCTTCATTTTTATTATTCTTTGGTCTTATTGGTGGTAGTTTGCCGACTATCTTCAAAGAAGCCAATGAAAACGGTTTTCATAAAAAATATTTAGTTGGCATTATCGCTGCCTTTATTTTTGCCGCTGGCATTGGTCTCATTGCTCGTTCAAAAATGACTCTTAACTCCGGCTTAAATGATTCTATTTATCTGCCGCTTTCCGGCGGCATTGCCGGCATGATGAGTATGGTTCCTGGCATGAGTATTTCTATGGTCTTAATGACTCTTGGGGTTTATTCCAAGCTCCTTCACGCCGCTGCCGGTTTTCAACTAATGACTATTGCTCCGGTTGGTATTTGTTTCGTTTTGGGTATGTTTTTATTTTCCAAAATTACCAAATTTGTTTTTGATAAATATCATAATTTTGCCTATTTTATGGTTTTTGGTTTTGTTCTTGGTACCCTTATCGGCATTTTCCCTGGCCTTCCTACCGATTTATTAAATTGGATTTTAAGTCTAATTACCATTTCTCTTGGTTTTTATATTTCCACTCTTTTCCAAAAACTCGGCGTCAAATTCAAAACCATAGATTAAATTATTAAAGTCATTCATAATCATCTTATGACAATCAAAAATCAAATCTATCGCTGTCCTATTTGTGGCAATATTATTGAAATTTTACACGCTGGTAATGGTCAACTTGTTTGTTGTGGTCAACCTATGGAGCTAGTCCAACCAAAAACCGAAGACATCGGACAAGAAAAGCATCTTCCGGTTATCGAAAAATCAGAGGGTAAAATTACGGTCAAAATTGGTTCTATTCCCCATCCCATGGAAGAAGCCCATTACATTGAATGGATTGAAATTACTGCCAACAACCATATTTACAAAAAATTCCTCCAACCAGGCGATGCCCCCGAAGCTGTTTTTGAAATCACCGCCGAAAATGTTACTGCTCGGGAATATTGTAATATTCACGGCCTCTGGCAGACAAAATAATTTATGAATTTAATTATCATTCGTGGCCCATTGGGTGTTGGTAAAACTACCATCTCTAAATTACTCGCCCAAAAATTAAACGCTAATTATTATTCTGTCGACGACATTTTGGCTCAAAATAATCTTGATATTGTCGATGAATCTATTGGTTGTATTCCCGAGCAAAATTTTCTCAAAGTTAATCAAATAATTATTCAAAAAATTATTCAAAATAATCAATCGGTAGTCATCGACGGTAATTTTTATTATCAAAATCAAATCGAAGATTTAATCAAAAATATTCCTTTTGAGTCTTTTATTTTTACTCTTACAGCTCCGCTAGAAGTTTGTATCAAAAGAGATTCTGATCGACCAAACCAACACGGAATTAATGCTACTACTGCTGTCTACAATTTAGTTTCCAAATTTAATTACGGTGAAATTATTGATATTTCAAATTTAGATAGCGAAAATAGCGTTGATCAAATTTATTCAAAAATAATTAATGCTTGATCATTACCCTCTCACTTACACCCCACTCTCTCTAAAAACACTAGTCAATTTATCCTCAAAAATCAGTCTTTAAATTATTTTGCTATAATACTCTCGTGAAGTTAATGTAAAACATCTAAACCAACTACTCTCATTTTTTGAGAGAACTGGTGTTTTGCTTTAATTATTTTCATTAAATCCAAACGCCGGTTAATACCGGCTTTTTTTATGCAACTTCAATCAAATTCTATTACCAAAGAGTATTCTGACCGGATTATTCTTGATAATATCAACTTCACTATTTCTGATAGTCAACATATCGGTCTTATTGGCCAAAACGGCAGTGGTAAAACCACTCTTCTAAAAATTCTTGCCGCCAAAGAATTTCCTGACCATGGCCAAATTATCAAAATCCCCAAAAATCTTTCTCTTGGTTTTATTCCTCAGGTCGCCGATTTTGATTGCCAACTTTCTGTTACCGATAACCTAATTAAATCTCTCTCCTTAGACGAAACAGAAATTTATCAAATTTATATTGCTCTCAATGATCTTCAGATAGGGGATATTGCCACCAAACTTTTTGGTCAACTTTCCGCCGGCCAAAAAACCAAAGTTTATTTAGCTCGAATTTTAATTCAACAGCCCGACATCTTACTTCTCGATGAACCTACAAATCACCTAGATATTCAGTCTATCCAATGGTTAGAAAATTATCTTCAAAATTACCCAGGTGCTTTTTTAATTGTCTCTCACGATCGCCGGTTTTTAGACAATGTTACCAACACTATTTTTGAATTAAATAATTGCCAAGTCAGAAGTTATGGTGGCAATTATTCTTTTTACAAACATCAAAAACAAATTGAACTCAAGGCTCAACAAAGAAATTTTGTTGTTCAAGAAAAAAAAGTTACTCGCCTTCAAGAATTAATTCGGGTTGTCAAAAACAAAACTCAACAACGTGAAGTAAATACTTCCGGTGCCGATTTTAAAATTCGCAAACAAGCTGCCGCCTCGGCTTCTCGAGCCAAATCCACCGAAAAAATGTTGGCTAAGGAATTACTTGAATTCGGTATCGAAAAACCCCAACCAATTCCTGAGTTATCCCTTCTTTTCCATCCCAAACAAGAAAGCAGTCAGGTCGTTGCTTATTTAAATAATATTTCAGTCAAGTTTAATCACCAAAATATCATCAAAAATTTTTCTTTAGTTATTAATCATCGCGATCGTCTGGCTCTTGTCGGTTCTAACGGTTCTGGTAAATCAACTCTAATAAAAACTATTTTAGGTCAAATTAAACCTGATATGGGTAGCGTTCAAATTGGTAATCATATCGATATTGGTTATTTACCTCAGGAACATCACCAAATTAATTCTTCTTCAAATTTATTGGATTATTTAATGACTCAATCGAAGCTTGACCGTACCAGTGCTTATCGTTTGGTCAAAAGATTTCTTTTTACCGAAGACGATTTAGTTACCCAAGTTAATAAATTAAGCAGTGGTCAAAAATCAAAATTATCTTTGGTCGTCATTATGGCTTCCGGTGCCAATTTTATTATTCTTGATGAACCAACCAATTATTTAGATATCCCTTCTCGTGAAGCTCTCGAATCAGCTCTTATTTCTTATCCTGGCACTCTATTGGTAATTTCTCACGACCGCTATTTTCTCGACCGCATTTCTCCAACCAAGACTATCCAGCTATCACTTTAACAAAAAAGATTTCTCAAAATTTAAACTCTGATATTTCTTGGCAAAATTCACTGCCTCTTTTTAAAATATCTGGCTTTATCGTCTCCCCCAAAGCATCACTGTTAAGTAAATTTGTGCTAACATGAACCTATGATCAAAGAAAAAGAAATAAAAACTGAAAAACATCAATGTTGCCCAAATGACGTTTTAAAACGTGGCCGACACCACCACGGTCATTGTAATTGTCACCATAGTTCTACTCTTTATGGTTTAGGTGTTATCGGTGCCTTATTTTATTTTCTCCAAAACGCTGCTACTTTTACTGCTGTTATAGTTGGTATTTTTAAATCATTCTTTTGGCCGGCCTTCATCGTTTTTCGGGTTTTAACTAATCTTTATATATAAAAAACTATCTGGCTGAAAATTTTTTGTCCGATCTCCGCCAATAATTTCCGACGGTTTTTCCTTTCAGTCAACCATTCTGATTCTTCAAAATTTTTCCCTATAATCTCTACGGTCTGCGTTGGTTAAGCGGGTATCTGGTTTTTGATTGATTTTATTGTCTAATGAATCGGTATTTCCGTATCTTACTAAATAAACTTTCATAAATTATTATGAATAATACCCTCGTCTTGATATCGGTAATGTTTGAGCTAAATTCAACATTAATTTCTGAAATTGATCTTCTTCCGGTTTTGTCGTTTCCTGTAAAAAATTTTCCCCCAGTCGAATATTCACTCTGTGAAATAAATTTAACCCCCTGCTTTGTTGTCCTTCAAAATCTATCCCTATCGGTACATATAATGTTGGTACTAGCAACTTTCCACTAGTTACCATACCGCTTTCTCCTTTTGTTAATACTCCTTCTGTCCTATGTCCTTCAGGACTGATTATTAAAGATACTGATTTTTTTGTTTCTCTTTTACCCAAAATTTTTAATCTTTCCAAAAATTTTCTATTTTGCCTAAAGGCTTCTTCTTTAGTGTATCCGTATTCTGGATTATCAATTTGATAAGTTTGAATCACTCTATGAGTTTCCACTCCGCAAGCCTCAATTACTTTTGTCATTAATACTATCCCACTATTTCCCGATTTGCCTTCCGTGTTAGAAAAAGATACCGGTGCTATCCATTGGCTATCTTTTCTGGTCTCAATTCTTCTGGCAATGTTCCCCGCCAGCAACGGATCTACCAAAGTAGTATGGTTGAAATAAAAAACCAAATTTAAATTATCTCGTCTGAAAACTTCTTCTCTGATATTTTTAATTTTCTCTTTCGTTTCACTGTCAATTCTAATGCCATACAACAAACGGGGGAGCACCCCTGCCGTCACATCTCTAAAAATTTTTTGATATTTTTCTCTCGTGACCCATTATCTCATATTATTAATGTTAACCATACTTGACATTATGTAAAGTATACTTTACAATTATTTTATGACTCTCAAAAAATATCGTCAAATAAAAAACTCTGTCCTTATTTTTTTATCGCTTATCATTTTAATTTCTCTTTCTCTCCAACTTTTTCTTCTGACTGGTTTTTCTGTTTTAACATTCATTCTTTTTTTATCCTTAATTTCTTCCAAAAATCAAAAAATTTTTGATGAAAGAGAAGTTAATCTTCGCCAGCAAGCTACTGATTTCACTTTTACTATTTTTCTTTCTACTATTTCCGTTTCTTCTTTTTTAATGTTAATTCCCTCATATAGCGGATTATCGGTTTTTTCCCGGGGTGAATTTTTATTTTTGGAAACTCTCGGAGTTATTTTCGCTTATCTAACCCTTTTTATCATTATTTTATATTCTCTTTCTTATTTCTTTTTCAGCCGTCAAAATGAAAAATAAACTTAAACTTTACCGTTTTCAGCACTCTTTAACCCAGGAGGATTTAGCCGACAAAATTAATGTTAGCCGCCAAACCATTATCGCCATTGAAAATAATAAATATTTACCCTCAATTACCTTAGCTTTCAAACTCTCCCGTCTTTTCCAGGTTAATATTGAAGATATTTTTATTTATCAGGAGGAAAAATAAAATGAAACTTTTTACTAAAATTAAACAACCGTTATTTTTTAGTTTTGTTATCGGGTTAAGTCTTGTTATTTTATTTTTTGTCATCGCCTGTACCTGGATCGGTTACGATATTAAAAATCAATGTCGCCAAGCCCAAAAAGATTATGGTGGCACTTGCCAGCAGGCTTTAGCCAAATTATTAACCGACGAAAACCGTAGCTTTAGTTCTCGCAATTCTGCTATTTGGGCTTTGGGCCAACTTGGCGACCCTGCCTCACTTCCTCTCCTTCAAAGTTTTTATACCGGCCATATTCCTGACAGAGAACCTCTTAATCAAATGATCAGTCAATACGAACTTAAAAAGGCCATCAATTTAGTTGGCGGTGGAACCAATATCACCGCTATCTTTTGGCGCCACGGTATCAACTAAATTCAAAAAAGTTTTTGATCCTCCGGATCCACCCAATTTTCCAATTCAGCCTTATCTTGTACATATCCTCTCAGGTCTAAAGTATTTTTATGAATTGCCAAATGTAAATGTTTTCTTTCACCGTCAGTTTCCTGGGTTCCACCCTTACCCAAAATTCCAATTTTTTCCCCTATTCTTATTTCTCCGTTTTCGGTAATGCTTTCATTTTTCAAATGGCCGTAAAGTAGATAATAATCCACCCCATCTTTTTGGCATTTTATTACTGCTGTTCCTCCGTAACCCGATACCCACCTTCTCAATACTACTTCACCGTCGCAAATACTTTTCACTTCTATCTCCTCGTCTTTGTCCTCAAATTCCACATCCACTCCCGTATGGTAACCGCTAAATCGTTCCGGCTGAACCGGTGAATTTTCTGGTGTTATAAAAATCCCAAAGGGCTTTTTTGTTATTCTGGTTTTAAATTCATTCACTGGTTCAATTATTTTCTTCGTCTCTTTTATTTCTTTATTTTCTTCAATCACTGAGTTTTCCTTAAAATCAATTTTTGTTTTATTTTTTGTCAAAAAAAATCCACCCATCAAAAAACCAACTATTATTAATAATATCGTTATCTTCTTATTCATCTGTCAAAAAACAAAACATTAATATTTCTGTATAATTAAACCATGAAAGATTATCTCAACAAAATTATCCCCGCCTTTTTAATCATTATTGTCTTCTTTTTAGTTGCCTCGGTTTATTCCCAATTTGGCAATCCCTTACCATTTTCCATCAACAGCACTGTTACCAATAAATCCGATATTTTTACTGTCACTGGCGAGGGGACTATTGCTGTTAAACCCGACATTGCTTATGTCAACGTTGGCATTCAAAAAAATGCCTCTACTGTCAAACAAGCTCAAACCCAAATTAATGAAGTTATCAATAAAATTAGCGACGCTCTCAAACAACTTGATATTGATGCCAAAAATATTCAAACCACCGATTATTCTATTAATCCCAATTACGATTGGTCTAGTGGTACCCAGAAAATTACCGGCTACACTGCTAGCACCCAATTAAAAGTCAAAATTACTAACCTCGACAAAATTAATGATGTCATTGATTCTTCTACTGCCAATGGTGCTAATCAGGTTAGTAATATCACTCTCGATGTTGACAATCGTGATGCCGCCGAGGAATCAGCTCGCCAAGACGCTGTCGCCCAAGCCAACAAAAAAGCCGAAGCTGCCGCCAAAGCAGCCGGATTTAAATTAGGTAAAATCATTAGCTACTATGAAACTTCCAACGAAAGTAATCTTGTTCGGCCTGTAGCTTACAGTCTTAAATCTTCTGGTGGTGGCATTGCCGATCAAGCCCTCAATACTAACATTCAAACCGGTAGTGAAGAAGTCAAAATCATTGTCAATCTTAGCTATCAGATTAATTAAATAATTTTCAGATCAGATTTAATAATCTCAATTGTTTAATCTTTCCGCCTTTGATAAGATAGAGCCTCATGATTACTCAACTTGGCAAGCAAAAACTCGAAGAACACCTTCAAAAACTTCAAGACGAACTTAATCGCACTTGTGAAGATCGGGGCAAGGCCGCCGAAGAAGGCGATTTAAAGGAAAATTCCGCTTATATATTCTTAGGCGAACGGGCTTTAGTTTTATATTCTCAAATTGATCAGGTCAAAGCCGATCTTAAAACTTGTGTTGTTCAATCAGCCCCGACCCAAACCGATATTGTTGTTTTTGGTAGTCGTGTCAAGATCAAATTCGAATCAGATAATCGGGAAATGGAAATTACTTTAGTTGGCAAAAATGATTCCCATCTTCAGCCTAGTTGGATTTCTTGCCAAAGCCCTCTCGGTCAAGCCTTATTAAATCAATCAGAAGGCGCTAAAGTTTCTGTCAACGACCAACCGGTTTCTATTCTCAATATTTCTATCGGTGAAATCTAAATCTATTTATTCAATAAAGAAAATAGACTTATTTTTCTTATGTCTGATACCCCAAAAATATATTGAAGCACTCTTTCGTTTCCAATTCCGTACCCGGCATGAGGCTTAGCTAGTCCGGTTTTAACTATATCTAGGTACCATTTAAAATCAGTCAAAGTTCCACCTCTTTTTTGGTGTAAAGCAAACATAGTCGACGTCAGCAGTCTTTCTTTTAGTTTTTCAAAATTATGTTCCCTAACTGCCGAACCGGTACTTTCACCGGAATAGGGAAGTATCAAATCGGCCGACAACACTACCCTCGGATCTTTTTGTGACACTTTCATATTAAAAAACTTAATTTCTTTTGGGTATTTAGTAATAAATACTGGTATTTCTGTTTTTGATTTATTAAGTAGTTCCACTATTTTTGCCTCATGTTTAGCTTTTAAATCATCACCAAATTTTAATTCTGGATAACCATTTTTATTTAATAAATTCACCGCCGACTCGTAATTTATTTCCATAAAATTACTTGTCGCCGCTTTTTCCACTGCTTTAATATTTCTCCCATAAACTTTTTTTAATACTTCCGCATTATCTTTCAAAACCTCTTTAAACATTGTCTGCACTGCTTTTTGGATATGTTTAAGTAATGTTTTAAACATTTTTTCTTCGTCATAATTGTTTCTATCCATATTAGCAAAGCTACAATCAAATTCTTCTTCAGTTAATCTAAATTGTCTCAAATGTCTTTCATCTTCCAATTCTTCGTCTCGTCCGGAATGAATTACTGTAAAAACTCCATCAAACGATTGAAGTGATTGTTCTAATGACAACTGTCCTGTTTGACTTATATACAACGTTTCGCCACAACGGTTACCAACTTTAAATAATGTATCTACATTTTCACACGCCCCGGTAATTCCCACAATCTCCGGCACATCAACATAAGTCAATCCTGTTTTCCGATAATTTTTATTAGCCCCAAAGTTAAGACTTTGATTTATTTTTACCAAATTGGCAAAATGATCATTAAAGTCTAGAATAATCTTTTTTCCTTCTACGTTTAGTTCTGTTTTTTTCATAAAACCCAAATTAATAATTCGAGCCCAAAAAAAAAGCCACCCATCGGTGGCCTCAACCCTTTACAAAAAAGAACCCCTCAATCGGGGTTTCGCTTTTCTCTCTAGAGTCTTCATAAGCTCTAGAATAAAATTATCATCCAAATTAATTTATTAGTCAACAAGTTGTTTTATTATTATAATCAAAATATCTGACCGTTCCTTATTATAGGAATTAATTGTAGTTTAGTTTAGCTTGCTGTATAATCCCCCTCAAAGATAAATTTTTTATCCAAAATGATCATTACTGACGGCCAATTAGGTAATTTAGTCCTCGCCAAAAAAATTGTCGATAATAAAAAACTCGAAGATATTCTTGCTTCAGCCAAAAATAATGATTTATCTCTGGCCGACGCTTTAGTCGACAAAGAAATTATCTCTGAAGAAAATTTAGCCAAAATTTTAGCTGAATTCTTACACATTGATTTAATAAATTTATCCGAAATTACCCTCGATTCTAAACTGGTTAATCTTGTTCCCGAAAAAGTTGCCCGCAAACAAAGACTCATCGTTTTCGGTCAGGAAAAAGATAGTCTCAAAGTTGCCCTCACCGACCCAACCGACCGGGAAACTCTCGATCTTCTCTCCCAAAAAACCGGTAAAAAGATCACTCCCTATTTGGCCACTGCCCGCGATATTGAAAATAGTCTCAAAATTTATCGTCAGGATATTCAAACCACTTTTGACCTGCTTCTCTCTGGCAGTAAATTGGGGGTTATCTCCGAAGACACTCCTGTTGCCAAAATTGCTGATTTATTAATCGAATATGCTTATCAAGATAAGGCTTCTGATATTCATATCGAACCGGAAGAAAAATATTGTCTCATTCGTTTCCGCCTTGATGGAGTTCTTCACGATGTTCTCCGTCTTCCCAAAAATCTCCACGAACGGATAGTATCCCGAATAAAAGTTTTATCCAAGTTGCGTACCGACGAACACCTTAGCCCTCAGGACGGCAAAATGCGGCTTCAATTAGACCGGGAAAACCTCGACATTCGTGTTTCTATCGTCCCGGTTGCCGACGGTGAAAAAATTGTTCTTCGCTTGCTTTCTTCCAAATCCCGCCAATTTTCTTTACAGGACTTGGGTATGAATCCCACCGATCTTGCCAAAGTTACCAATGCCTTCAATAAATCTTTTGGCATGGTTCTGTCCACTGGCCCTACCGGTAGTGGTAAAACCACCTCCATTTATTCCATTCTTAAAATTTTAAACAGTCGCGACAAAAACATTACTACCATCGAAGACCCGGTTGAATACCGGATTCAGGGGGTTAATCAGATTCAGGTCAATCCCAAAACCAGCCTCAATTTTTCCAACGGCCTCCGGTCTATCCTCCGTCAGGACCCCAATATTATTTTTGTCGGAGAAATTCGTGACAATGATACTGCCGCTATCGCTGTCAATGCCGCTCTCACCGGTCATTTGGTTTTATCTACCCTTCATACCAACGATGCCGCCACTACTATTCCTCGTTTTATTGATATGAAAGTTGAACCCTTTTTGGTCGCTTCCACTATCAATATTATTATTGCCCAAAGGCTAGTCCGAAAAATTTGCCATCGCTGCCGTCAGGAAGTTACTGTCA
>ENA-UOWO01006446-UOWO01006446.1-activated-sludge-metagenome-genome-assembly--contig:-NODE-6446-length-11995-cov-9.763065_pt1 | contig 11995 bp, 3 predicted proteins | sample MGYA00238148_ERZ761564 | MGnify/ENA primary metagenome ERZ761564 (study PRJEB28885, sample SAMN05720194) | activated sludge metagenome | isolation source: Anaerobic digester | place: USA...
TAATAAGTTGTGTTAAAGTTTAATAATAAAAAAATAATGGTTCCTAAGAAAAGAACCAAACACAAAAATATAATTAGTTTTCTTAGCATATAAAATTACTTTTTGAATAGTTCTTCTGTTTTTTTATAGATCTTTTCTGTATTTTGATTTATCTTTTTTACAACTATTTTCATGTCTTCGATATCTTTGTGTATCTCTGGTTTTTTATAGTGATGCTCAGAAACATCATGGTGCTTGTCTATTCTTAATTCTAAATGTTTTAATCTCAATTCATTGTGTTGCATATTATGTTCAATCATTTCTAGTCTTTTATTTGTTTCGTCAAATTCTTCTCTAAATCTTAAAGACATGTGCCTTAAGAAAAAAATAACCACGCACATGATTATAACAAAATTTATAAACAACACAAACATTAAACTTCCAGATATCATTTTCTTCTCAAACCCATTAATTTATCTAAAATGTTTCTATTATATCCTAAAGATGGTCTTTGTTTTTTATTATTTTTTATGCCAAATAAAAAGATTATTATTAAAATAACCAATAACAAGATAATTATAAGAATACCAATACCTATTCCATTAAACTGATTAAAGAAATTCAATTCGCTTTTTACTTTCTCGTCATTTATTACTATTACCATCAATTGCTTAAATAGTTTATCTTCTCCTGTTTTAAATCTCTGGCCGGTATTGTTCTTTATCACAAACACTAAGTCTCTTACCCCGCTAATATATGATGCATTAACAACAAAAATTATGCGCTTTGTTTCTCCGCCTTTTAAAATAATAGCTTGATCGCTATCTTCTATTTGCCAATCTCTTGGAACAAGAAGTGTCGCAGTTATATTTTGATCATATAGGCTCATATTCTGAATAATAAACTCAATCTCTCCATAACCATTTACTTTAATTGGAGAAACTTTAACATCTACAAATCTAATTTCTGCTAGAGATTTTTCAAGAACTCTAAGAATGCTTTCTCTTAAACGAGTGTCTTCTTTTGAAGATATTTTAAATTTAACAAGAGTATCTTTTACTTCAGCATCCATTGGTGCTTTTAGCTTTATAACAAAGCTGCCTTCTTCATTAGGACTTAATATTGTCTTTTCTTGTTGTATCTCCCACCAGCTTTCTGGTAAATCTTCAATGGTTAATTTAATGTCTGATAAATCAATACTTCCAATATTTTTTATTCTAAGGGTATAAAATCCATAATCTCCTTGAATTATTGTCATATCTGTTGGGTATTCTATAATTGCAATTTCTCCTACAGCAACAGGCAAACTTACAAGGCCTGTAACGTCGCTTATATCAGAAGAGCCTCCGCCTGTTCCTCCAGTGTTTGTTCCACCAGTCGTTGCTACAAACTGCTTAGAAGCAGCACTCATTTCTACACCATAATAAACTTTAATCTTAAACCAATATGTTCCAACAGTTGGAACATTTAAAGTCAACTCCGTATTCCACGTTTGTCCGGGAAGTATTAACTTTGCACCACTTGAATAATCAACATCGTCTCCTCCACCACACATATTTGATTGATCAGAAACAATACAATATTCGTATTGATACTCTTGACTTGCACTTCCTTCGTTTGTAATTATAACGTCTGCTGTTATTGTTGGAATACTTGTATCAACAATAGAATTAATTCTAACTTCTGGAGGATTACCAACTAATTCCCAGAAATCACTTGGGCTAACATTTTCTCCATTTACTAAAACGGTTGCCACTGCTTCCCAGATTCCTGCAATCTGGCCAGTTCCTACATTATAATCATAAGTGTATACTCCTTCTGATAATCTTGTCATTGTTATATTTTCTGTAATTATGTTTCTTTCTGGATCATAAAGTGTAATTTTAGCATCATTGCTATCTGCATCTTTTGGAGAACCATCATAATCAAACACCCAGACTTTTGCTCTATAGACGTCACCAGAACCAATTTCACTAAAATCACTTATAGCAACCGTAAATCTAGATTGTTGGTCTGTGTAAATGTTTGTTGTAGTGTCATTAATATCACTTAAAGTCAATTGCATGCTTGCTAGCGTTGCTTGAATTGCTTGTTGTTGTGTATTAATGTCTGTTAGTGTGGTGTTAATTTCAGAAACATTATTATCTATATTTAGTACTATGTCTTTTATCTCATCAACCTTGTCGCTTGTTCCCCCTGTTGTTCCACCTATGTCGTCTACTGTGTCATTTATATCATCTACAGTATCATTAATATCATATAGATAGTTTGTAAGATTTAAATTGGTATCAGAAATCAATCCCTGAGTATTTGTTATTTCTTCTGAAATATTTAAGAGATCATCTAGAATTTCTTGATTACTGCTATTTAAATCAGATATTCCTAAAAGTACATTGTTGGTATTACTATTAATATCTAAAACATTGTCTCCAATTATTATCATTGTATTATTTAAATCCGAAATGCTTGTTTCTAAGGTATCAGTGTTATCAATTATGGTCTGTATACTGCTACAGATTGGACTAGCATTTTCGTCTTCACAATTTAAATCTTCTAAAATATAAGATATACTTTGATTTATATCTTGTTGATTATATTCTATTGTTGATAATGCATTAGAAATATCTAATAGTGATAATTGTGTACTAATATTAAAATCAGAAATTAAAGAACTGATATTTAGAAGATTACCACAAACACTATATTCTGGGGGAGTTCCTGCACAATTTAAATCAGACATTATTGTTGTTATATTGGATTGTATATCTTGTGTATTTGATTCTATGGTGTTTACTTTAGAAAGAATAAATGTGCTTGTATTGTTAATGTCTGTTACTGTTGAAAGAATGCTGTTTGAGGTGTTGTTTAAAGTATTTATTGTGCCTTGCATAGAGCTTGTTGTTGAATTAATATCTTGTGTTGTTGAAGAAATAATATCTATTGTAGAATTAATATTATTTAATTGATTTGATAAACCATTAATATCTGCACAAATACTTGTTTCTGGAGCATTTTCACAAGTTGTTATTAAGGCGTTTATATCAGTTATGGTATTATTCATTGCATCTATTTGATCATCAATGTCGTCCAACAAATCGTACAAATTATTTAGTTGAGTAGCAGAATCATGAACTGTCTGATTAATATCTACATTATAACCTAAAATTGTTTGTAAAGTAGAATCTAAATTTGTTATGTCTGTTGTTGTAGCCATGTTGCCAATTATGTAATTAATATTTGAATCAATTCCAGTCAATAACAAATTAATATCAGATAGGCTTGTCTCAAGAGTACTTAATCTTGAATCTATATCAGAAACTGTTGAATTTATGTCTGTTACTATTGCATTAATATCAAATATTATTTCTTCAAGATCATTTAATGTTGCATTAATGTCTGTAACAATTCCTAATATCTCATAAAGCGTTGCATTTTGATCTGCAGTTAATCCCCCCCCAATCTCTCCACCAATTACTGATCCAGATGCCTGATTAACATCAAAAGATGCAGCACACTGGAACCTATTTGTCCCAATATTTTGATCAATTCTTAGATTATACCCTCCGCCCGTACTTGGAGTTGAAAAAGAAGAATAATACCATCCCTCGCCATATTCATCTACAGAATATGAATCAACAAGAACTGAATTATAATTGAAAAGATTGACATCGAAAGTCAAACCATTAATTGGAATGCTTGATGGCCCATTCATTAACACAGCAAAAGAAACATTAGAATCAAGAGACCAAGTTCCTGGAACAAATATTTGACAGCTTGCTTGATTGGTTGCTAAGATTCTTAAAGAATCTAAAATGTCCATAAACAAAATATATTTTTCACCAATTGCTATTTTTATATTGTAAAATTGATCTATGCTTGATGCTGTTTGTGCTTGAGTGTAATAATCATTTATATCTATTAAATAAGTATTTGCATTTGCACAATCTGCTTGGGCAGCAGGGGTTAAAAGAATTGAACAATAACTTGAAAGTTCAGAAGAATAATTGTTTACACTATTATAATCTTGTTCTATGTGTTCATAATATTTATTCTCCGCAATAAAAGTCATTGTTCTTATTTGACTTGCTTCAAAGTTTGCCATTATATAAACTATAGGATTATTTGAAGAATCTAATGAAAGATAATATGTTGTTCTATTAAGATCATCAAAATCATAAACTCTTTCAAGAACAATATCATCTTTTGTAAATAAAGTAATGTTTTCTAAATCTAATCCACCAGACAATTGATAATTGATAGTAAATTCTAATAGTGGTGTTGCAACAACATTTTGTAAAGTTGTTACTTGAGTTACATATTCTATATTTGCATCAGAAATCTGGAAATTGTTAATTATATTAATTGAACTTACTGCCACACCAACTCCAAATGTTGTTGTTGCACTGCCTGTGTTATCTGCGGTTGTTGCGGTAATTGTTACTACATATGTTCCATTTACAGTTTCAGGAGACAACTGGAAAGAATAAGTATATACTCCAAATCCGGCATTAGTCATGGGGGTCGTTAATAAAGTATTTCCTGCTGGCCCACTTATTACTAAATTGACTGTTGCATCACTTATTAAATCTCCAATTATTGCATCACTTATTGTTGTTGTAACAAAAACACTATCTCCTGCAACATAAACTGATTTATCTAAAACCGTTGCAATATTAAGAGCCGAAACTTTAAATGACGTTGTCCCAGTTATTTCTCCATTATTGTAAATTGCCTTAAAGAAATAAAGACCTGGTTCTGCTGTTGGAGTAATTGTATAAGAATAATTAAAGTCTCCATTGGCATCAGTTATTGTTTGATAAGTTGTTAGTGGGGATTCTGGTGCAGAGTTTTTAAAGACCTGAACAATGATTGGCGCATTTGCTAGACTGTCACTATCTTTCATCATAAATCCTGAAACATTAATTGTTGTTCCACGAAGATATTCTCTTGTGTCTCCTCCTGAAAGAACCATAAATGCTGTATTTTTCCAATCTCTTAAAAGGAATTGATTTTGATAAAGTGCTCCGTGCAATCTTGGAAATAATTTATCCATTAAATCATTATAATCGTTTGGATTATTACTTGTATAAAGTGTATCATAAGTAAATTCTGTTTCTCCAAGCATTGGAAAGATTGTATTTTCTGTTAAAAAATCATATGTTGGAAACATTGCGGCAGTATTAAACCAAACATTGTTAAAATAATTTCTAAGAACAGAATATTCTCTATTTGATTGGTAATATGGAGACCACATGCCGCTTGTTGTAGAAGCAGTTAATACTCCGGGAGTTGCAGTATAAATTAATGTTGTTGTTGTTGCAGGAACTATACAGAAATTTTTAGAATCATATCGTGAGAAATCACATTGCCAAGGCTCATCATTAGAATGTTTTGTGCCTTCTGTTAATTCAGAAAAATCACTTAAAACTTGTGTGTAATCGCTATAATGATTATAATCCCATAAAGAGTTATGTCTAGAAAACATTGATGCATCAATACCAAGATCATTTATGGTTGTAACTTTATTTGGTCTACCATCTATTACATTATCAATCGCAGTAACAACTAAAGCATTTGCTGGATACAAAGAAGCAAGCGCCATTCTAAAAGAAGAATAGTGTTCCATATTACTTTCATTTCTTGGACAAATTGTTCCTTGCTGAGTCGTTGACATTGTTTTCTTCCAGCCTGGACCAAAATCCATGTCTCCCCAATAGTTTGTTGAAAAATTCCAAGCACAAGGACTTTGTTGATAAGTTAAATTTGACATGCTTTTATTCCAAAATAAATTCTCAGAATAAACTTTCTTATTAAAAGCAAAGCTTGGTGCCCAAGCATATCTTTTAGCACCCTGTAATTGTTCAGCACCTGTTGTTGCATAACCGCTTATTACATAAGGATCAGAACTTGACGTAAAAAACCATTTACCAAGATATTGTGTTGATTTTTGAGCATTTGTATAATCTAAACTTCCATTTATTGATAAAGCACCTGTTGTTGGATCATAAAGATAACTTGGATATGGTGCATCTGGTCGTGAAACATCTGCTACAACAACATTAACATCTCTTTGGAATAAGAAATATTTACCTATCGAACCGGTATTAGTACTAAAAATGGTAATAGATGTTGCACAAGGAATATTAGTTGTGTTTTCTTCAACTTTGTGTATTGATGAACTTGAGATTAAATCATCTAAATCTGCTAAAAAATCATCATAACCTTTATAACCATATTCTTCTGTTGGACAAACATCTAAAATAATTGTACTTACTTTTGCAGATGTTCCATATTGTGAATTTAATGCTAGTGGTGGAAGCCATCTGTTTTCTCTATTGTCAGGAATATAGAGATTTGGCTTTAAATAAAACTTCGCAATATAGTTTGGGTCAACAAATCTGTTTAATCCTGTTCCATAGATTGATTCTTTTGGAAATACATTAACATAACCATCATTTCCAATATCAGGAATTGTGCCATTTAAATCTTCATCACAAGATATAAAGTCAGTAGTATAAGCTGAAGCAAAAGTTGTTGCATTTGTTGTTGTTACGGGATCAATTGGTCTCCAAGAAAAATATGGCCAAACCTTATGTACGGTACAACCACCGCCAACCTTGCTACTTGCAGAAGAAACCGTTGGGAAGTGTTCACCATTATAGTCTATTGTAAAAGTCAATGGTAAAGGACTAGGAGTTAATATCGCTGACTTTTTATCAGGAGACAATTGTACAGGAGTATATTCATCCATTAATTCTTTTCTTCCTGACCAGTTAACAAAATTATTTGCAGCAACTGTTGCTGTTCCTTGTGGAACTAAAGCATACATTCCAAAATAAAAATAAGGGTGATATGTTTGTGAAATACCAGTAGTCATTACTGGTAATGGTTCATCCAGTTTAAACATTATTCTTATTCTTCCATTTCCATTAAAGAAATACCAACGACTCATTATCTTCCTTGTAAATGTTGTTGTTGCATTTGGATTAATTTCGGTTGGAGTGTGTGGAGCAATCGTAAAGTTTGCAGTATTCATGTCAATTCGTGTAAATATCTTGTCTTTATTATAGCTTCTTTGATAACACCTTGAAGTAAAAGTAGCTAGAGCGGTTCCAAGTGTATTTGTTACTGACCCTGCACCCGTTCCTGCAGATTGACTATTTAAATACCCTGCTCTTAACGCATATCTTGTTGTCGCATGATTAAACCAAGTATTTGAACTTCCACCAAAATTAAAATATAATTGGTTAGCAGCTACTGCACCAACTCCTGGCTGCACCCATCTATACCAATTAGTACTATTTACATCAATAATATCTGTTCCTGCAGCACAGGTTCCAGAAACTAAACTAGTAATTAAGTCTGTTGTTCCTCCTGGAGTAACTGCTGCTGTTGGAGAATTATAATATAATCTATATTGTTTTTCTTGTCCTAAAGTAAAATTGTCTTGAACAAACAATGTGTAATAATTATTTGCTGTACAAGTTTCAGAATCAAGTTGCCATAAACCAATTGGAGTATCTGTAATGTCTGTTACAACAATGTCTGAACAATCTGAATTTATGCTATCTATGAAATTAACATCAAACCAGAATGGTTCGTTTGTTCTTTCTAGTATTCCTGCTTCTGTCGCATTGAAATCTATTCTATTTGAAAAAGTATCTGCACCAATCAAATAACTTCCAGATTGATTTGTTCCTTGAACAACGGTTATTGGAGTAGCAATCATATTAGTGTCATTTTCAATATATTGCCAATGTCTGTTTCCGTCTGCCCCTGAACCAAGAGGTTTAAATAAGAAATAAGATTCATGCCATTTTTGTAATCTTGGATCAGCATTATTAAAATCTTGAGTTGCATCAATATAATCTATTAAAGAAGTTGTTCCTGTGTTTGTGTTAAAAGAAGTTCCTTGACCTAATTGATTAAACCAAGCTTCATTAAAATCAGAACCAAATCTTGTTGCATAACCTAATATTTGATCATAAGTAGGGTTGTGACTTGATGACCAAGTCCAATTATCTGTTCCAAATGTTTTTGTGATTGGAAAATTGTTCCATTTATTAGGATTTACTAAAAAGTAATTTGCAATAGAAGCAAGCTTTACACCATTTTGTGTGTGATTAAGTGTTGCATTATTAACTTCTAGATTTTCATATAAACAATATCTGTTGTTGATATGCCAACCAAATAATTTTGTGTTATAAACTGCAGTTTCACAAAATACACCACTGTCATATTCGTCATACATGAATTTTAAATAATTATATGGTGTAGGATTTGGAAGTGTTGCTGTTGCAGAATAAACAGACATAATTCTTGGATCCATAAATTGTGAGGCAACTGTAGCAGAACCGGCCTCTGCTGCAGTAAATTCATTATAAGCATTAATTGTACTAAATTTTAAATGAGAGGTATTAAATCTATTATCATCAGCGTCCATATACTGACCATAGTTATCTATTGCTTTAAAATTAAAACTTGGTCTTTCATTGCTATAGAAAACATTCTTTGTTGGGTTCATTACAAAATTATAAAGATTAGTATTGCTTCTTATCCAAAGATTTGTATCTGGGAAAGATTGAACACTAACATCATTTTTTGAAAGTTTTTGTATTCTCCCTCCAGAATAAACCGGATAAATAAAACCATTTTCATCAGAATCCACCCACAAATCCATTGGACTTTGATGTGTTGTGCTAGTACCATAATCCCCCGTGCTTGCTGGAAGCCAAGATCTCCATTTTACCCAACCAATTTCGCCAGTAGTCTTGTCTATTTGAATAATTGGAGCACCATTAATTCCTGCACCCCCGAGTGGAGGAGATAAAACTGACGCATAACAATTTACAGAATCACAAGCAACGTTAGTATATGAACTATAAACATAATGACTATCTATTCTTTCGCTTCTCCAAACCAAAGCTCCATCAGAAGCACTTAAGGCATATGCAAAACCACCAAACAGTGGCCCGTTTGTTGTAGAGTTGTAAGCTTTTGCAACATATATTTTGTCATTATCACAATGCATCCCAGAAATTGCTTGAGTAACATCATCATCTGGATCAGAATTCCATAATGTTGCTCCTGTTGTGTAATCAAATGCCAACACATTACCATCAGCATAGCCAACAACGACTTTTGTTGCATCAGGAGTAACACAAATGTAGTTTGCAATAGAATTTCTTGATGCTGGCGCAAATGCTACAACTTGTGAAGGAGTTGTAGAAAGATTTTCATATTTTCTTGGGGCAATATTAACATTATAACCAAAAAAAGCATAACCATTGGAAATAGCAACAGAATATGTATTAGAGCCGGCAGTAGTAAATGTTGATGTTCCTGTACAATCTGCCATTGCTGTTCTTCTAAGATTGTTTGATGTTGCAGCATATGTTGTGTATATATATGTCCCATCTATTGCTATTCCTGTTCCTGTAACCGCAACAGAAGCATTACATTCTCTTGCTCCTGTTGACATATTAAATTTTTCAACACCGCCATTTGGATTTGTATATGTTGAAGTAACATAACAATAATTCCCATCACATATTGTTTTATTTTTAGAAGTCGGATAATCTCCTCCACCATTCCAATAAATTGTTGCAGATATATTATTGCCTACGGAAAAATATTGTTTACCTGGAGAAATTCTAAAATCAAAAGGCACTGTCCAATTATATGTAAAATTACCGCTTTCGTCTGTTGTAACAAAGGTTGGAAAACCCCATTGTTCATTATATCCATCCCACCAAGCAGAGTTTGGCTCAAGGTTATTTTGTAAAACAAGTGTTGAACTTGGAGAAAATCCGGTTCCTGTTATTACAACAGTGTCTCCTAGATAGGTTTCGTTCTTATCAACAGAAAGAGTGCTTGCGTAAATTAAATTAAGGGAAAGAACAATAGCAAATATAGTTATAAAAACAAGAAATTTTCTATTCATTTTAAATCCCCAAAAAACCAAAATTCAACTTAAATATACTGAGCTGAAGTATTTATAAATATATTTTATTATATATAGATTATAATAATCAAATTAAACTACAGATAAATATGAACGAAATAAAAGAAATATATAATACTTTATTTATTAACTACGGGCCACAAGGCTGGTGGCCGCTTTCAGATATTGGCTATCATCCAGGAAAGTATTTTCTAATTAAAACACATAAACAGATATTTGAAGTATATGTTGGAGCAATACTAACACAAGCAAACTCTTGGACAAATGTAGAAAAAGCAATATTTAATATTAAAAAAAATGATCTGTTAAATCCAAAAGCAATAATTGAAAGCGATTCTAGAACAATTAAGCACGCAATAAATAATCTTAGCTATTATAATCAAAAATATGAAAGACTTGTTGATATTTCTAAATTTTATCTAACTTTAAAAGATCGAATGCCAACAAGACATGAGCTTCTTTCTGTTAAAGGTATTGGAAAAGAAACTGCAGACTCTATTCTTCTTTATGCTCATAGAGACCCAATATTTGTTGTTGATACTTACACTAGAAGAATATTACTAAATCTAAAACTAATTAAAAAGAATGCAAAATACGAAGAAATACAAAAACTATTTATGGATAACCTTCCAAGAGATTTTAAAGTGTATCAAGAATATCATGCTCTTTTGGTGGAACACGGAAAAAGGTACTATTCTACAAAAGCAAAGAAAGGAAAAACTCTAAAGATTAGAGACCCTTTACTTAAATTTAGTTAATATAACCATAAAATTGATTTATAAAATTAACTAAATCTCTACCATAACTTGGTGTGCCACCAGGATTCCATTTTTCTGCAACGCCTCTGTTCTTGTTAGAACCAGTAGATAATACTCTACCAGAATAATTATTTTTGAGATTTATTAAGGTTGCTTCAAAACCAGCATCTAACGTAGGGTATACACAAAATTCAGTATTGCGCGCTTTGCTACCACCACAAGCACAGCCATTTGTTGCTTTTATCCCTGATGGATTGTTTGTCGCAGTTAGCTCTCCATTATTATAATTTCCTGCTAACATATTATACATTGATTTTTCTCTTTTAAAGAATGCTAAAATAAAAATTGGATCTACGCCATATATCGCACAAAGATTATATAGTGACGGAATTGCAGTTAAAAATTTATTGTCTGCTCTATAATTATTTGGCCTATCTTTTGCAATTGTATAAATATCTGATAACGAAACAGAGTGGGTACTTGGAACAACCACACTATTTTTTGTTCTTCTGGTATTTACTTTTGTTGTTAAACCTAAATCTCCTGATCTTAATGTAGTTAATGTGTTCCCATTAGTGGTATAACAATTACCTGTTCCTTTGGCTAAAGAATTAATTATTTCTTCTTTTGTTTTAGGTTTTGGCCTTGTGGGCTCTATAACTGGTGGGAAAAATAGATTAAACCAACTAAAAAATACAAATTGATTTAAGCTTGTTCCATTACTTGCAAATTGATTTTCTAAATCTAAAAGATTAGAATAACTGATCTCGGAGTTATAAACATAAACATATGTACCATTTTCTATCTGGTCAAAAAGAGAAATCACATCGTTATTTAGCATTCTTATACAACCATGAGATCTTTGCTGACCCATTGAGTTCTCTTTATTTGTTCCGTGAATATATATCCCTCTATAGATTGTATTTCTGTTACCATTATCACAACCTAATCCTATGTTTTCTTTTTCAAGACCATCAATTACTAGCTTTCTTGTAACGACGTATGCAGTTCCTGTGTTTTTACTTGCAATAACAGGATGGCCATCACTATATTGGCAACCACTAGCTCCAATTATTTGGAAAGGCGAGCAATTTTGTCCAACTTTTTGTACAATTTTAAATAAGCCCATTGGCGTTTTTAAACTATCGGTTTCACAACCAAAGCCATTTACTCCTGTAGATAAAGGATATTCAGAAATTATATTTGTTCTATTGTTTTCTTTTTTTACTAAAAATAATCTTTTGTATTTGCCAAGTATTACAATCATTGGCTCATTAGAATCCAATCTTATTTT
>ENA-UOWO01006448-UOWO01006448.1-activated-sludge-metagenome-genome-assembly--contig:-NODE-6448-length-11993-cov-4.070950_pt1 | contig 11993 bp, 9 predicted proteins | sample MGYA00238148_ERZ761564 | MGnify/ENA primary metagenome ERZ761564 (study PRJEB28885, sample SAMN05720194) | activated sludge metagenome | isolation source: Anaerobic digester | place: USA...
AAAGAAATATTCAATATTTATAAACATTCACACATCATAAAGCATGAGAAAAATTAAAAACGCATTAATTACCGTCTACAACAAAGAAAAAATTTCAGAAATTGCCGCAACATTAACAAAATTAAATATTACGATTTACTCTACAGGAGGCACCTATGAATATTTACGTCAACAGAGCATTCCTGCCATTGAAATAGAGACTCTTACCGGGTACCCCTCTATTTTTGGCGGCAGAGTAAAAACCTTACATCCTACCGTCATGGGTGGTATATTATATCGCCGGGATAATGAAAAAGACATGGAACAAGCAGCCTTCTATAAAATTCCTCCTATCGATTTAATTATAGTAGATTTATATCCCTTTGAAGAAACTTTACAGAAAACAAATGATCCTGCTGAAATCATAGAAAAAATCGATATCGGAGGCATATCACTCATCCGTGCTTCCGCAAAAAATTTCAATGACGTGATTTGTGTTCCTTCCCGCGATTATTATCAAGACATCTTAGATATACTCGAAAAAGACAAAGGAAACACTACCAAAGCACAAAGACAAGAATTTGCTACTAAATGTTTCAAAGTTTCTTCCCATTATGATACGGCTATTTATAATTATTTTACAGGAACTACCGCCCTTCGCTATGGCGAAAATCCCCATCAAAAAGCAAACTATTACGGTAATTTGAATGAAATATTTGATAAACTAAACGGAAAAGAAATTTCCTATAATAATTTACTCGATATTGACGCTGCTGTTTCGCTAATGAGCGATTTAGGACCTTGCAGCTTCGCTATCATTAAACACAACAATGCATGCGGCGTTGCCCAAAGAAATACTTTATTGGAAGCCTGGAATGCGGCTTTAGCCGGTGACCCTGTATCAGCCTTCGGCGGTGTATTGATATGCAATGAATCGGTAGATATAGCTACTGCAGAAGAAATCAATAAACTTTTCTTTGAAATTTTGATTGCCCCCGACTTTCAATCAGAGGCGTTGGAAGTATTAATGTCGAAAAAGAATCGTATCATTCTTAAACAAAAACCCTTTACCTTAACAACTAAACAATACCGGAATTTATTAAACGGGATTATCGAACAAGACAGAGACATTTCAATTGAAAGCATAGATACCTTGACCTACCCTACCGATAAAAAGCCCTCTAAGGAAGAATTGGATGATTTATTCTTTGCAAACAAATTAGTGAAACACACTAAATCCAATGCCATTGTTTTTGTGAAAAATAAACAATTACTCGCTTCAGGAATGGGACAAACTTCCCGAGTAGACTCCCTGCAACATGCCATAATGAAAGCTAAGCATTTTAATTTCGATTTAAAAGGTGCGGTTATGGCTTCGGATGCGTTTTTCCCTTTTAATGATTGTGTGGAAATAGCAGCAGAAGCCGGAATAAGTGCCATTATACAACCCGGAGGTTCCATTCGTGATAATGATTCCATTGAAGCATGTAACAAAACCAATATTTCCATGATATTTACCGGAGTTCGTCATTTCAAACATTAATATTAATAAATCGCAACAAAATATTCTTTTTTACGTATTAAGTAAAGATTATAAATATAAAAACAATGGGATTATTTTCCTTCTTTACAAAAGAGATTGCTATAGACTTGGGCACTGCCAATACACTCATTATTCACAATGATAAAATTGTGATTGATGAACCTTCAATTATAGCTATCAATCGTACAACCAATAAATTAATGGCTGTTGGAACTAAAGCTTTGATGATGCAAGGAAGAACACATGAAGACATCAAAGTAGTTCGACCATTGAAAGATGGTGTTATCGCCGACTTTCAAGGTGTTGAAATGATGATTGTTGAATTTCTTCGTATGATGAATGCCAAACAAAAAAGCTTGTTCCCTCCTTCGCTGAAAATGGTGGTATGTATTCCTTCCGGTATTACCGAAGTTGAAGAACGTGCCGTTCGAGATTCGGCAGAACAAGCCGGAGCTAAAGAAGTCCGACTTATCCATGAGCCTATGGCTGCTGCAATCGGTATGGGGCTGGATGTGTTAGAACCTACCGGAAATATGGTCATTGACATCGGTGGTGGTACCAGTGAAATTGCCGTTATTTCCTTAGGGGGTATCGTTAGCAATAAATCTATCAAAACTGCCGGCGATGAATTTAATCAAGACATTGAAGAGTACATGCGCCGTGAACACAACATGTCCATAGGAAAACGTACATCCGAACTGATTAAAATAAACGTCGGAGCTGCACTTACCGATATTGAAAACCCACCGGATAGTTATGAAGTTCGTGGTAGAGACTTACTTACCGGTATACCAAAAGCTATCTATGTAACACACCAAGAAATTGCTATCGCCTTAGACAAATCCATTCAACAAATAGAAGTAGCCGTTTTGAATGCATTGGAAAATACCCCACCTGAACTTTCTGCCGACATTTACAAATCAGGAATATATCTTGCCGGTGGCGGCTCCTTGCTCAGAGGCTTGGATAAACGCTTACAGTTAAAAACTAAACTAAACGTCCACATAGGTGAAGACCCTTTGCGTGCTGTTGTCAGAGGTACTGCCATTGCTTTGAAAAACTTCGATCGGTTCCCCTTCTTAATCAAATAGTGGAATTCGTATTTCTATTCTCAATAAAATTCTTTTTCCTTGAATAAACAAATACTACGACTGGCTATTCCTAATATCATCACAACCATTACGGTTCCCCTATTGGGCATGGTTGACGTTGCCATTGTAGGTCATCTAGGCAATGAACAATACTTAGGGGCTATTGCATTGGGTACCATGATTTTTAATCTTATTTATTGGAACTTCGGATTTTTACGTATGGGGACCAGCGGCTTTACGGCACAAGCCTACGGAGCTGTAAACAAAGAAGAAATTATGCATATCTTCGGTAGAGCCATGAGCATCGCCCTTGCAGTCTCTTTGTTGTTAGTGATATTTCAATATCCTATAAAAACACTTGTACTCCAACTCGTACAAGGGAGTCAAGAAGTTGAATATTACGCTGCTGTTTATTTCGACATTTGCATATGGGGTGCTCCTGCCATTCTGGGCTTATATGTTATCAAAGGCTGGTTTATCGGCATGCAAAATGCCAAAACACCCATGTGGATAGCCATTCAAATCAATGTTGTCAATATCATTTTCAGTCTACTATTTGTCTTTGGTTTTGGAATGAAAATCGAGGGAGTAGCTTTAGGCAGTCTGATTTCCCAATACCTGGGATTGATAACAGCCATGGCATTATGGTTTGCTTATTACCGCCAATACACACCTTACTTCTCCTTGAAAAAAATTCTGGCTTTCGATAAGATGAAAGCTTTCTTTAAAGTCAATGCCGACATATTTCTACGCACCCTTTGTTTGATAGCCGTCTTTACCTTTATTCCTGCCGAAGGAGCTAAAATGGGCGATAGAATATTAGCCATCAACATATTATTAATGCAATTCTTTACTTTGTTTTCTTACATCATGGATGGTTTCGCCTATGCCGGCGAATCGCTCACGGGAAAATACGTAGGGGCTCGGAATAAGACTTCTTTGCGATTATCTATCAACTACTTATTTCGTTGGGGTGCGGCATTAACCGCCTTTTTTATTCTACTGTATGCCTTTTTCGGAAAATACTTATTAGCCTTATTTACAGATAATATAGCTATTATCGAAGATGCCCATGATTATTATTACTGGGTGTTGTTGGTACCTGTAGCAGGCTTTGCCGCTTTTTTGTGGGACGGCATCTTGATTGGCGCTACCAAAGTAAAAATTATGCGTAATGCAAGTTTTATAGCCACCTTCGCTTTCTTTGTCATGTTTTACCTCCTTGAAAACCTTATCGGCAACCATGCACTATGGCTGGCTTTTGTATTATTTCTCCTCTTTAGAAGCCTTTTGCAAAGCATTTGGGGACCCAAAGCCATTTTTAAGAATTTACAAACCTAAACACAACTTACTGCTACCTAACATTAGCAAGAAAATAATACAAATTGTAATATCATAAACTAAATTAATATTTTATAAAACAACTCATTATTAAAAAATTAAATCTATGGCTATTATTTACACAACAAGAAAAAGAGCCCAGCCGGGTGTAAAAGGCGGTGGCAACATGAAGTACTATGCAGATATTGTTATCCAAGGCGTTGACAAAATAGACGATTTCATCAAAGACATTGAGAAATCTACCTCTTTGACAGAACCCGATGTCGTAGGAGTATTAAGTGCTGTGAAATATCAAATTAAGAAAAGATTAGCTTGTTCTAGAATTGTGAAATTTGATGATTTACTTACTATATACCCCTATATTCACAGCACCGGTTCCGATATAGAATCTGATGTTAAGGTATCGAATATAATTTCAACCGACATACGTATTACTTCGGATAGAAAATTAGTAGAATATCTGCAAGAAGTACCTTACGAAAAAGCGAAGAAAATCATATATTTATAAATAACAAATTAGTAATTTTCATAAGAGTAATTATGTTTTAATAATTACTTAACTATGTTCGTTTAAAAACTAAGCTTAGAAATTTAAATACTAAGCTTAGTTTTCATCAACGGAAGGCTTGTTGTTTGGTAAAACTAAGCTTAGATTTTCAAAAACTAAGCTTAGTTTTCATAGGCGCATAACTATATAATGAAAAGAAGACAGCCTCGCAACTGTCATTAGGATGCTATGTAAGGTGCATGCACTAGTTTTATGTTGCTATTTGTATTCGTTTTTTTATACTTTTGCAGTAATATACACTCATAGATTATTATTCATACATTATTATAACTCATGTTTCATAAAATAAGGATTCTAAGCATTTTCCTTTTATTGGTTTACCTAATGACGACGGGAGTTTATTCCCAAACATCTACCGACAACACAGAACCTGCTGCAAGGAAAAACGAAAAATATAGTGGTGGCATGTTGGTACTTCAGGGCGGACTCATCTCCTATCACAACACACATCAGCAACTCCAAAAATTCAGTTACGGTTTTGGAGGCATCTTGCGTTTGTATGTACATCCATACATCTGTGTAGGCATTTATGGAGGTACACAAAAAATGAACTACTCCACCCAAGATGCTAAAAGTTCATACCTACAAATAGGTTATGGAGGTCCTTTGATAGGAATGAGTACAAAGAAAAACAAATTTCGCTATTCCTGCCTGGTAAGTATGGGAGGCGGCAGCATTAAAAACTTGCATATCAACAAGCAATCGGATAATACATTAATAGATGCTTCCTTATACAAAATTCCCGTCTTTACACTCTCCCCGCTTTTAAGTATAGATTATGCTATCAGTCCGAAAATAGCATTCACCCTACAAGCTACCTGCTTATTTGGCTTTAACAAACAACAAAATACCCTCTATAACCCTTGTTTGCAAATGGGAATATTATTTAGCCATTAATAGCTTTTATTTTCATTAATCTTAGACCTTGCACCATCCTTTTTTTCGTCTTGCTTCCTGCAATTTTAGACTTTTTCCCGGGAAATTATTATAAAAGTTCGAAAGTCATAAATATTCTCCCCATCCTTCATTTATTATTAAAAATTGAGTATTTTTGCAGATAATTAAACGAAATAATACATAACTGAAATAAAGATAAATAATAAAATGGCGGAACTATTATCAATTAAAGAAGCAAGCCAATGGGCAAGTGAATATATGGAAAAGAATATTACTCCTTCTAACATTTCTTACCTAATCCAATACGGTAGAATAAAAAAAATTGGAGAAAATGGTTCAACGCAAGTTATTAAAGAGGAATTAATCGATTACTATAAAGACCAAAAAAAATCACGGCAAGAAAAATGGGAAGAACAACTTGGCGAAGATTTAAATTGGGCTTTATCGTTTGAACAATACAAAGAGGCTGAGACAACAAAACACGTACACAGACTTCATCCATATAAAGGAAAATTTATTCCTCAATTAGTTGAATATTTTCTAGACAATCACACAGACAAATTCAAGAAGGAAATTTATTTCAAACCAAACGACATTGTTTACGATCCATTTTCTGGTAGTGGAACAACAATGGTTCAGGCATGTGAGTTAGGAATTCACGCGGTTGGTAATGATGTTTCTGCTTTCAATGCTTTAATTGGAAATTGTAAGGTTACAAAATATAACCTTGTTGATGTTCAAACTGAAATTGACAGAATTTCAAAAGCATTAAAATCTTTTTTATTAGACCATAAAACACTTGAATTTGAAGATAGACTTTTAAAAGAGTTGAATGTATTTAACAATAAATATTTTCCAGTACCAGGATATAAATACAAAGTAAAACGTAAAGAGATTGATGAAAAAACATATGGTAAGGAAAAAGAAAAAGAGTTCCTTCCAATCTTCAACAAATTAGTTAAGGAGTATGAAATTAAATTACGTCAAGACATAGAAGATTCATTTCTTGACAAATGGTATACTCAGCATATTCGTGATGAAATTCAATTTGTTTTTAATGAAATCAAAAAAATAAAAAATACTGACACAAAGAAAATAGTTAGTGTTATTCTAAGTCGAACAATAAGAAGTTGTAGAGCAACTACTCACGCAGATTTGGCTACATTACTTGAACCAATAACAGCAACTTATTACTGTAGCAAACATGGAAAAATGTGTAAGCCATTGTTCTCTATTCTTAAATGGTGGGAATCATATTCGAAAGATACCATAATAAGATTAGTTCAATTCGATAATATTAGGAAGGATACTTTTCATACTTGCTTAGCGGGAGACAGCAGGAATATCGATATAATTGAAGGACTTAAAAAAATTAATCCTAATTTTGCTAATTTGGTTGAAAAACAAAAAATAAAAGGAATTTTTTCATCTCCACCATACGTTGGGTTAATTGATTATCACGAGCAACATGCCTATGCTTATGACCTATTCGGATTTAAACGGAAAGATGAATTGGAGATTGGACCTCTTTTCAAAGGACAAGGCAGAGAAGCTAAACAAAACTACATTGAAGGAATAAGTGACGTATTGAAAAACGCAAAGAATTTTTTCGTTGAAGACTATGACGTATTCCTTGTTGCAAACGATAAATACAAAATGTATCCAACAATTGCAGAAAATGCAGGTATGCAAATAGTTAATCAATATAAACGACCAGTATTAAACCGAACTGAAAAAGATAAAAGCGCTTATGCTGAGATAATTTTTCATCTAAAAAGTAAACAATGAGTTTATCTGTCAACGCAAAAAAGGAAATAAACACCTTAATCGAAGCTGTAGTAAAAAAATACATCAGTAAAGCATCAAGTAAACCAAAAGCTAATTCGGGAAATCCATTTGTAATGGCATTACTTAAAGACTTTGAACCACTCATTCACAGAATACATGGGCTTAAAACTTCATTGGGTAGTGAAATGGAAAAGATTGCAGAGATAATAGCTATAGATGCTTGGGGCAAGGCGAACATTCAAAGAAAAGTAAAAGTAAATGTTGCTTTACCTAAAAACGTTTTTCAAACGATTGATTCAATTATCAATAATTTAAGCAATGCCAAAACTCTTAGCGATTATGAAAAAGAGAGAAAAATGATATTTGATGCTTGTAAAAAACCATCAAAAACAACTGAACAACATACTTATGAATTTGACCTTGTTGTAACTGACCCAAAGAAAAAGCATACTTATATACTGGAAATGAAAGGTCCAGACCCCAATACCACAGAAGTTCCAGGTGCTAAGAAAAGATTACTTGTTGCAATTGCTTGGGCTTACTTCTCAACAAAATCAGAAAGAATTGATTCACATTTTGCAATTTATTACAACAATAAGTATCCAAAAGTTTATAAAAATCCGAAAGTTCATTATTACTTTAATCCTGCAGGAGGAACTATTATTCAAGAAGATTTTTGGAATTTTCTTGGAAAGAATACACAAACTTTCAACTCTTTAACCAAACTCTTTGAATCATACGGAAAGACTAACAAAAAGAAAATTTGGGATGGTTTTTCTAAACTAATTGATATAAAATAATGGCATTAACTCAACAACAAATACAGCAAGTTGAAACCGTTTTACGAAACAGTTTAAGACACAAATTTCAAAATTATAACCCTGAGCCCGCAGTGATGCCTTTTCATACAAGGCTACTTGGTCAGGACAGGATGGCTTTATTTTCATTTATACATTCCTTAAATACAAACTTTGGAACTAGTATTTTTGAACCAGTTGCCAAAGCTTTAGCATTATCCACGTTTGCAAGTGCAGAGTCTCAACAAACAGCGGGCAATCAAATTTCATCAGAAGCTCATAGAATAATTCAAAACATTATGGACAGTCTTGCAATTGCTACGTCTTCGCCAAATAAGATTGAAGAAATAAATGTAATTAGAGAAGTCTGCCAAGCCGGAGAAATGAAAACCGTTAAACCTACAAAAGTTGACGTTAAGCTTGTTGGACATGACGGAACAATTTATTTATTCGACATCAAAACTGCTAAACCAAATGCAGGTGGATTTAAAGAATTTAAAAGAACTCTTTTAGAATGGGTGGCAACAACATTAGCTGCAAATCCGACAGCAAATGTTCAAACCATTATTGCAATTCCTTACAACCCATATGAGCCTCAACCATACAACCGTTGGACAATGCGTGGTATGCTCGACTTAGATAATGAATTAAAAGTTGCAGCAGAGTTTTGGGACTTTCTTGGTGGTCAAGGTGCATACACAGACTTACTTGATGTTTTTGAAAGAATTGGCTTAGAACTAAGACCAGAAATTGATGCTTATTTTGCAAGGTATAACAAACAATAAAACATACTAAGCAAGAAATCTTCACACATAATTTACAAATAGTAAACACACTCCATAATTCCAAAACCTACCTTTAAAGACTTTATAATCGGAATAGCTGCTATCCCACCTCAAATCAGTTTCTTACACAACTCCCCTACTTGTTCTATCAGCTCCGGAATAACATCTTGATATTTCCCGACAATTCCATAATCGGCATGATGAAAGATAGAAGCTTTGGGATTTTGGTCGATAGCGATGATTTTACCGGCTTCTTTGATACCGGCAATGTGTTGTATAGCTCCGGAAATACCTATGGCGATATATAATTTAGGACGTACGTTTTTGCCTGTTTGTCCGATTTGCCGTGCATATTCAGCGAAGCCCTCATCGACAACAGCTCGGCTGGCAGCCCATTCGGCTTTGACACCTTGCTTTTTAAAGGCTTCTGTGAGTTCTTTGACAAGGCGTAAATTATCAGCCGTAGCTCCACGACCTCCGGAGACGATTACGTCGGCTTCGAAAAGATGCTGTAAGCCACCTTCCCCTCTGACAGTTTGAATAATTTCCGTACGGAAATCCGCATCCACTAAAACAGCTTCGAAAGGACAAATGATACCTTTACGTTCGTTGTCGGCAAGCGGGACTTCAAACGTTCCCGGACGGGCAGTAGATATCTGCGGAAAAGCAAAACCTAGGATAGTCGCTAATTTACTCTCTCCGTAAGTAGGTCGATGGGAATGCAATATCGGTTTAATAATGACTTGTTCTTTTTTATTCACATACTCTCCTATTTCCAATTTTGTACAATCGGCCGTTACCCCGCTGCCAGTATGTACGGCTATGCGTGGTGCCAATTCCCGTCCCGAAGTAGTAGCGGCAAACAAAACAATTTCGGGTTTATTGGCTTGTATTACTTGCGTAAAAATGGAAGCAAAAGGCAATACCAGGTATTCTTCCAAGCGAGCATCGTCAACAACAAGCACTTCATCGGCACCATGTGCAATCAATGTTTGCGCCTTGTCGCTTATTTGATGTCCTATCAACAAGCTCGTTATTTTAGTATCTTTATCAAGCTGAGTTGCCAATTGGCGTGCTGCCGATAGAATTTCAAGAGACGAACGCGTAATGTTCCCCTCAGCAACCTCTGCCCAGCATAGTATACCTTTGTATCCCTTACGTATATCGGTTACTGGAAAATCCGGCACTTCCGCTTCCACCCTTACTTTTCTTTGTTTTTTCTCTACGACAGTAGTTTCTTGAGCATACATTTCAATCAAATGATGCACCTTTTCCCGTTCCGTAGCACCGACTGTCATTTGCAGCGGTGGACGTTCACTATGCATTTCAACAACCTTACTCACAATAGTCGGGGAACCGCCGATGCCTATTTTTTCGGATGATAAGCGGATATCCGTAACGCTTAACGTTGTCAGTTGAGAAATGCGTGCTTTCATGGCAGCTTTCAGTGAAGGCTTACGCGGTGAAATACCGGTAGGTGTGAGCGAAATCACACAGGGCATCGGCAGTCGCATCATCTGATAGCCCCCTTCAATGATACGTTTCGCTTTTACATGCGTTTCGCCCTCCGCTTGTATCCTTTCGACAAAAGTAGCTTGAGGTATATCGAGATTGGCAGCCACTTGTGAGGGAACATGTGCCGTATCCCCATCACTGGTTTGTCTGCCTGTGAGGATGATAAAAGGATCTTCCCTGTCATGAGTAAAACCCAGATGTTTCAGCAAAGTGGCAATAGCCATACCGGTAGCAAAGGTATCGCTGCCCCCTAATTTTCTATCGGATAACAAATAAGCCTCATCATACCCCATGGCAAGGGCTTTACGCAACGAAGCCTCAAAAGACTTGGGACCCATAGAGCAAACCATCAACCTGGCATCGGGATAGACTTTTTTGAGTTGCAAGCCGGCTTCTAAACCATATTGACAATCCATATTAATGCTTGATTTGGCTTTGGTACGATCCATCAAGCCGTCTTCCCCCATACGCATCTCGGAAGGCAGCGGCACTTGTTTTATTAAGCTTATGATTGTTAATGCCATAATTTTTCTTACATATAGTGATAATCCGGTCCGTTATCCCCATTGGGAAGCATCCAGCTAATTCCATCGCCGGGACTTTTGATATCGCAGGTTTTACAATGTACACAATTTTCAAAATGAATGCGTAATTCTTTGTTTCCGTTTTTATCCGTACGAATTTCATACACCTCTGCCGGACAAAAATACTGACAAGGAGCCCCGTATTCTTTTATATTAATTGCCGCAAACGATTGCGGATTATTGACTCTTAAATGAGGCACCTGATGTTCATCGTGACGGGTGCCGCTATAATACACATCGGTAACTTTATCAAAGCTAATCACTTTATCAAAATCCAATTCATGTTCAAAACGTTGACGGAAAGTCTTACGTTTAAAATCTTTCAATCGCTTGGTCGTTTCGCTATCTGCCAAAGGTCTTATTCTGCCGCTGATGCCGGCACCCTTAGTAAGCAACAAAAAGGCAGCCCTCACAAAACCGGCAATAAGTCCGCCTGAAAACCCTTGACGGAAATTCCGAAACGGATAGAGTTCCTTGTATATCCTGCTTTTTTTCAGCATCTCATCGTAATGACGCAAGCTTGCTTCAGAAAAATCGTTTGTTGACAATGCTTTTATAGCTGTTTCGGCAGCAAGCATCCCCGATTCCATGGCAAGATGAATACCTTTTAAAGCAGGCATGGCTAAGAAGCCGGCACTATCACCCACTATCAACGCATGGTCTGTATACACTTGCGGGATAGCATAAAAACCACCTTCAGGCAAGGTCTTCGCTCCATATTCCAACAATTTACCCCCTTGGAGCAATGCGGAGATAAAGGGATGTGTTTTCCAAACTTGAAAGGCATGATGCACATCGAAAGTAGGATCTTCGTAATCCAAGCCGACAACCAAACCCAGTGCCAATGTATTATCGTTTAAGCCATAGATAAAACCACCGCCAAACTCATGCCTGTTCAAAGGATAGCCCATACAATTATACGCCGTTCCGGCTTGTATTCTACCTTCGGGAATATGCCACAACTCCTTACATCCCAAGGAATACATCTGCTTATTGCTGTTTTTATCCAAGCTGTACTTGGCAATAAGCTGTTTGCTCAATGTGCCCCGTGTACCTTCGGCAAAAACAACTAAATCAGCATAAACAGCCGTCCCCGCTTGGAAAT
>ENA-UOWO01006449-UOWO01006449.1-activated-sludge-metagenome-genome-assembly--contig:-NODE-6449-length-11991-cov-7.171163_pt1 | contig 11991 bp, 10 predicted proteins | sample MGYA00238148_ERZ761564 | MGnify/ENA primary metagenome ERZ761564 (study PRJEB28885, sample SAMN05720194) | activated sludge metagenome | isolation source: Anaerobic digester | place: USA...
GGATCATGGGTCTTCCCGGAACCGTGTCCATCATCTCCCCGCCAGCTCTCCGTGAACGCATGCGTGCCCGAGCCGCCGAAATCGTCGAAAAAAACCAACAATTTTCGTAGCAGTCCGCAAACACTGACACGAGATGTCAGAGTTACCCTGTCATACTGCCTCCATACCCAACAGATGGAGGATTACCATGGAAAAAATGATTGCATTCTGCGGGATCGACTGCGCACAGTGCGGCGCGTACATCGCGTCCATGACCAACGACGACGAACTCAGGAAAAAAACCGCCGAAGAATGGAAGGTTGCCCACAATTTCGATTTTACCCCCGAGATGATCAACTGTCACGGCTGCCACGCGACCGACGGTGTACAGGTTGGCTACTGCTCAATGTGCGAAATCCGCAAATGCGCTCTCGCCAAGAGTGTACAGAATTGCGGGAAATGCACGGACTATCCCTGCACCACGATTACCGAATTCCACAAGATGGCTCCGGGAACGGAGGAAAACCTGCGCGCGTAAGCCCGTCTTCCTCGGAGGCGATCAGCCCTCTGTGGGGGCTGATCGCCTCGCACCTGCCGATTCTGAAAATCCATGGTATCATATATGCCATGAGACTATGTTTTCTTATGTTTACCGTCATGCTCTTTCTCACAGGTCCGCTTGCGGCGCAGGCTCCCGACAGCGATGACGATACCCGTACGATGGCGTTTTTTAGTGCGCCGGGAATTCCGCTCGTCGGGGCAAGTTCACATCTGTATGATGGATCCTCCTGGAAGAAATATCACGAATCAAACCTCTTTGACCGGTCAGAGAAAACCGCCTGGGTCGAAGGAATTTACGGAACCGGTCTCGGAGAAAAAGTTCGCTTCGCCGTCCCGGCACACATTGAGTCACTTGAACTGATAAACGGCTATGCAGCCAGCGAGAAGCTGTTCATCGCAAACGGCCGGGTACGAACCTTGCGTATTTCACTTCATGCGGGCTGCACCACGGAAGGTATGGTGTCAGAAATCGGACCGGTGTTTGAATCAATCCGTTTGACAGATTATCGCGATGTATCAATCAGGGATACCATCGACAAACAAACAGTACTGCTCGACATCGACTGGAACGAAGCGGCGGACAAGGTTGCTGAATTTCATGAAACCCTCGAAGCCGGGGGTATGCCGGTACATAATACGATCTTCTATATTGAAGCGGAAATTGCCTCGATATACCCCGGTGAAAAATGGATGGATACCTGTATCGCCGAAATTGACTGGACATACGAAGCGGGGTACCAGGGCCCGGAAGGAATCCGTCATGCTGACATCGTCGGACCGCTATATGTGGAAACAGGTGCCGAGTGGGATGTCATCATTTTGCTCGATGACGTTTTTGCCAACCGGTATGAATCATACAAAGATGAGGAACTCTACGATTCCGGCAGCTGGACCTTCATGAACGGAACACTCATCATGGAAAGCGACGGCCGTGGCATGACCCTCCAATACGACCGAATCATCATTGACGGCTGCTCCATCATCTTTGTCGATGACGAAGGGAAGGAAATCCGCTACCGCCGCGGCGCGTAAAACCCGGCGGGGTGCGCCACTCCCCGCGTTCTGCTCAACTCCCCGGCGGGGTGCGCCACTCCCCGCGTTCTGCTCAACTCCCCGGCGGGGTGTTAGCTCCCTGCGACAGCAAGGCTCCCCGGCGGGATGACCAACGTCCCGCACTTGTCCCCTCGGGAAATACATCGTATCATGGTGCGCATGAAACGCACCTTTTTGTTCACGCTATGCACACTTGCCTTTTTTCACCTTTCTGCCCGCGACCTTCCCAATGATATTGCGGACAATCTCTATCAGCTTGTAGCCGCGGAAGATTCCGGGAGTCTCTACCAGCTGATTGTCGAAGGGTACGACCTTCCCGCAACCGTATCAAGTGACGGGTACACCATGAATCTTCTGGAGATCTTCGTACCGCACCAGCCCTTCATTTATGATCCGCTCGTCATGAATCTCCTCGACTCAGGAGAACCGTTTACCCGCGAATCCTTCCTCGCCATGATGCACCAGAGCGCACCCTTCCCCGGCTATGTGTATCACCCGGCGAATGCTTCGCTCCGGGAAGAACTCACCGGCGAGATAATCAGCTACCACCGGGAAAAGGGCACCCTGCAGCAGAGCGATATCCGCCCCCTCATCCGGTATGAACAGGACATCAATACCATCCTCCACGCACTCTACCGTGGCGATACGGAGACCGCCTGCCGTGTTCTCACGGACGCGTTCGCGTTTGCGTCAGTCCATTTCCCGCAGCGGGTAGATGGTGATTACCTCTACCGGCAGAATACCGCGACCTATGAGCGCTCCGAATTCCAGTACCTGGCCTTTATCGCCTTTATCCTTGACCGGACGGAATTTATTGAACGCCTCTACAGCCTCACGCCGGAAGCATTTGAACGCGCCATGCGAAGCGGTATCCTTACCGCCTTTGCCACGTCTCTCGAAAATATGGAATTTATCCGCGAACTCCCGCACTACGATCACAAGGTATTTCTGGAGGTTGCGGCCGAGTTACCCGATGTACAGGCAACCATTTTTGCATCTGAATTGCTTCACGGCACCATGGATAAACAGGATTACAAGAAACAGAAGTTTGATCCCTGGACACTTCTGGAACTTGCGGCAAACCATCCCGATTTTGCCCGCGCCCTTTTTTCCGAACTTGATTATGACTATTCCGACCTGCTCGCGTCCCTTTCCGAAGAAACGGTATACAAGACAGAAATCGATGCCGAGTACTTGTCCATTCCGCTGGAATACTGGATTTACGCGCTTGGTACGCCAGAGGCGATTAACGCATGGTTCCTTGAAATAGAACGGGAAGCGGTTTGTATTGAGGCAGCCCGGTCCTTCGCATTCAATCCGAAGATTACCGATTTCAAAAAACTCACCCGTCATCTTGATAACTACTTTAATAAAGAAGACCTGTTCGTGCATGCTGCAATCCACCGGAACCCCCGCCTCCTTTCCTGGCTCATCAGGGAGAAGAAGGTCCGCTTCTCCGATTGTACGACCAGAAGGACTTCCTTTCCCATAGAAGAAATGATTCCTCCCTCCTCCCTGCTTTTCGGCAGCGATCCGGAAACGGTCCGCCTGCTCATCGAAGCAGGCATGCCGACCGATATTGTGTTTAAAACTGACTCGAAGTTCTGGACAGTCAATCAACAGTACGCTTCACGACTCAACGTATTACACGACGGCGGGTATTCCATAATCCGAACACCGGTAGAACGCCCGCTGGTAGAACTTGCGGCCTTTGTGTCAGGCAAGGAAATCCTTGAGCCGCTTCTCGACGGAATACATACCGATTTTACACAGGTTCTCCTCCCCGCCATCGAGTCCGACCGGGCAGATCTGATCCGGCTCCTCCACGAGCGGAATTATCCGCTACCTGATTTCTCGCTCTCCATGAAGCCGGGAAATCCATGGACACTGGCCATGAAACACCGTTCATACCGGGTGGCCGAACTCTGGCTCGCGGCAAAGAAGCCTGACCCGTGCAGGATTGATACAACCGGCCTGCCGCTCGGCCTGGTGGACCTCTTTCATCAGCAGGGACTCCTTGATACGAACATCGCGATCGACACCTTCACCTTTTATGCAAAATGGGGGTTTGATGATAAAGCCTTCGATCTCGTTCATGAAAACGAATCCCTGCGGGAAACGCTCGGACAAAAACAACATCTCCTCCTTGCCATTGCCGCAGGAAGCTCGCGGGAAGTCCTTGTGTCAAAACTGATTAAATCGTACCCCGACATGGTTCCGGAAGACCTGTTTGATCAGGTTGATGTATTCACGAACGCCATGAAGGGCGACCTCGTCGGCCTTATGGATCAGCTCCTCGAGAAAAATCCGTCACTCGTTAACGCCTGGGATCATGACGGGAAAAGTCTCCTGGCAATTGCGCTCTCTCTTGCTGACTCACACCATGTACCGTATCTCATTAAACGGGGTGCCCGGCCGGACTGGCCGGACGGCAGAGGAGAAATAGTACTGCCGGTCATCCTGCAAATCATTCATTATTTCCCGGATTCCGACGGACTCAAGCAACACATGAAAGATACTGGTGTAAACCTTAAGGCACGGAATGACGAGCGTTCCGTCCGGCTTTTCAGGGCGATAAAATCAGGTGATACCGCGGCGGCACTATACGCACTTGCGCAAGGGGCCAACGCGAACACGCTGGTAAGCAGTACAACAGAGGGCGTAACACAAACCCTTCCCGCGATATACCATGCGCTTGACGAATCGTCCATCCATCTGCTTTTCCATCTTCTGACCCTTGGTGCGTATCCGGATCCGATAGCGGAAAGTCCCTACAGCCCGCTCATGCTCGCAATCAAGAATCGAAACTATACCGCGGCCCGAATTCTGCTCTTCTTCGGTGCCAACCAGCATCGCCTGCTCCCCCCAACGGCAGCCTTGCACTTTCCCGGATACCGGAAGGGCATGACCATTCTTGCATGGCTTTCACAGTCCGGTGAAAGCGACACACTGTTTATGAAAAACAGTCCCGGCAAAGAACGAAAAAAGGTTGATGATGACGCAATGGATTTTTCCGGCTATACCAGCACTAATACCGGTCCATCCAGTCTCTTTTACGCGGTCGCGAACGGTAACCGCAAGCGTGTCGAACACCTCAAAGAAACAATGCCGGACTTTGCCATCCGCTGGTACCACAAGGATATTCTCCTCGCCGCAATCTGGGCGGAAGACATTGCAGCCGTTCAGGATCTCAACGCGCACGGCGTCACCCCCGATGACTGGTTCCTCAACAGAATCATTATTCGTAAAATTCTTGCGTATCCCGAACTCGAGGAAATCTATTATTCTGAACCAGGTGAAGTGGGATACATGTTTACACACGGCCACTACAATGACAAGGTTCCCGCTGAACTCGCGGAAACCGTATCGGTGGAACACATGGAAACACTCATCGGGAAAGGACTGCCCATCCATGGAGAAACCCCGGAAACGAACCCCGCCTTCGCGGCGGCACGCGCCGGAAACTTCCCGATGACCCGTCTTCTTCTGGAACACGGCGCGCATTGGTATACACCAAATCCCAAAACTGAGTACGACTACATCTTCCACGATGTTCCCGACGCACACACGCTCGCAGCCCTTTTCGGTTTTATCAGGGACCGCATACGCGAAAACCAGACCCGGTATCGCTACATCTTCGAAGAAGGGTATTGATCATCTCCCGCCGGGGTGTTTGCACCCCGCGTTCTGTTCAACACGCCGCCGGGGTACTCAACTCCCCGCGACAGCTCAACACCCGGCGGGGTGCTCAACTCCCCGCGACGGCTCAACACGCCGCCGGGGTGCTCAACTCCAAAGCAGAGTGCTCAGCTCCCCGCGCGAATCGTCCGCAGCCGTTCAGAGCTCACGAATAGCACGGCGATGTACCCGAGCAAAAAGACCGGCAGCAGCGCGAGACTCGTCACCGACGACACAAAGCCGAACAGCGGCGGCAGGAAGGTAGTGCCGATGTAGGCGAACGCCATCTGCACGCCCATGACCGACTGCGCGTGCGTGCTCCCGAAGCGCACCGGCGTTTCATGGAGCATACAGGGAAAGATAGGTGCGCAGCCGAATCCCACGAGCAGGAACCCGGCAAGCGTCGCGGCAACCGGAAGCGGCGCCAACATGAGGATGACGCCGGCGATGATGATGATCGCCCCGCCCCGGATAAGGTTATTGTTGCTTATTTTGAACGTGGCGAATCCGGTGAGAAAACGCCCGGTGGTAATGCTCGCGAAAAATGCCGAAACCCATGACGCGGCGGCGGCCGGTTCAAAACCTTTTACCGCGACAAGGTAGGTTCCGCCCCACAATCCCATGGACGCCTCGATACCGCAATAAAACAAAAAGGTGACGAGGGCAAAGGGGACGCCGCGCATGGAAACAACCTGGGCAAGAGATGGGTGTTCTACCGACGAATCCACCGGCGCGACCCCCGAACGTGCGGCAACTTTCTTCCACAACGGAATTGAAACGATGAGAACGACAACAAGCACCCACTGGAACACACCAATAGAAAGATACCCCGTGCGCCACGAGTAATTGTTCCGCAGCAACAGGGCAAGAAGAAGCGGTCCGGAAAGCGCACCGACACCCCAGAAGCTGTGGAGCCAGCTCATGTGCCGCGACTCGTAATGCTCGGCCACAAAGGCGTTAAGCCCGGCGTCAACCGAACCGGCACCGAGACCGAGCGGAATGGCGGCGGCGATGAGCCACCAGAACGACGGGAGCAGGCCGAACCCGAGAAGCGCGATCGCTGTCAGACCGACACTGAACGCGGTAACCTTCCCGGTGCCGAAGCGGCGCAGCACTCGCCCCGAGTTCATGCTCGAGACAATCGTGCCGCCGGCGATGATGACCTGCAGGATTCCGGCAAAGCTGACCGGAACGGCAAACCCGGGGCGCATGGCGGGCCAGGCGGCACCGAGAAGCGCGTCCGGCAATCCCAGACTGATAAACGCAACATAGATAAGTACCAGTAATACAGTAGCCATGAAATCTCCTATATCTTCTGCCTCATGAGGCCGCACTCCGTACAATACCAGACGAGGTTACCCCGGCTGATCCGGGGAATACGGACGTCGACATTCCACTCCGGGTAGAGCTTCTTCATGATGAGCGTATCGCCGTTCACAAACGCGATAAACGAAATATGATGCTCCCGGGTCATGGGATGATCCGTGGTAATGTAATAGTCGTTTTCCACCGTCTCAACCCGGAGCCGGTCAGCCTCAGCGGCTTCAACCGCTTCGAGCGGAGCCAGTTTTTTTCCGCAACAGATTGTTTCAACAATTTTGGTAGCAGTACCAAGTGCCCCACAGGTCGGACATACGTAAAACTTCAGATTTTTCATGTTCACTCCCTTGTCATCCTCTATACCGAGGTCCCCTTCCAGAAGGCAGTCAACCGAAATACCGAATACCCGGGCCAGGTGCGGCATGATCGAAAGATCAGGACAACCGAGTCCCCGCTCCCACTTCGAGATGGCCTTGTCGCTCACATGTATGAGATCGGCAAGCCCCTGCTGGGTTAATCCCGCCTCCCGGCGGAGAGTATAAATCAATGTTCCTGTCTTCCTGCAATCCATGATTGGCACCTCGCTTACAAAGGGAGTGTAGCGGCGGCGGAATAAAATAACAATAAACGCTCCGTAGAGTTTATCGAACGGTCTTTTTTCCAAGCTTCCGGTCAATCAGCATCAGAATGAGCGCAAAGAGGATGTAGACCGGCGCGACGATGAAACTCGCGCGCAGGCCCCACCGGTCCCCTATAACGCCCATGATGAATGTCGCCGAATTGAAGCCGGGAAGGCCGAAGCAGGAAAGAAATATCATGAGGATGGTCGGGTCGACTGCGAGCTGGGAGCCGGCATACGACTGGATGCTCGGCCAGAGTGTGGCGATACAGAGTCCGATAACCGCCAAAAACGCGTACAGGGTATACAAATTCCTGACGAAGAAAAATCCGCCACTCGCGAGTACCCCGCACAACAGGGAAATGATGATGAGCCGGCGCAAGCCGATTTTTCCGGCGATCCGGCTCGACGAGAACCGGCCGATTGCCATGCCGAGCGCGAAGGCCGCCGTTCCGAAGGCGCCGGCACGGGGGAGCTGGTCAAAAGAAAGCTGTATGTAACTCGCAGACCAGAAGGTAAAAGCCCCTTCGGCACCACCGGCGAATCCGAGCGCGGATCCGAAGAGCCAGAACCGCCTGAGCGAGAGAATCTCGCCCATGTGGCTGAAATCCGTCCGGTTCGCCGGAAGGCGGATCTTCCGCGAAGAAGGAAACCAGAACATCACAAGCAGCATGACGACGGCGATACCGGTAAAAAGGTAGCGCCAACTCACACCCATCGTCAGCAGTTGTCCGAGCAGGAGCACTGACACCAGGGTTCCCACCGGCCAGAACGCGTGCAGGAGGTTCATCTTTGAGCCGTCATCTTTTGGATAGAGGTCTTCCACTATCGGGGTCAAAAGCGCGTCGAGCAGGGCGCTTCCGGCGCCGATAACGAGCATGAGCAGGGCCGCATGAATCCAGGATTTGCTCAGGATGAACAAAACGAGACCGGCCGCGAGTACCACGAGACCGCCCCGGATAACCCGGATTTTCCCGAAGCGAGCGGCGAAGAACGAGCTCGATATCAGCATGACGAACTGGACAACCGAGGCAAAAAGCCCCAGAGCCCCGCTCTGCGTGAGGGAAAAGCCCAGTTCTTTCGAAATGGCCACGAGACAAATGGGAAGCGCGATAACGCTCGCCGAATATATGCCGAGAGAAGCGCAGGACGCCCGGTAGGTGCGGTCCCTGAGTTTTGTTTCCATAGTCATTTAATTACCATAGCAGAAAGAATCGCGCGTGGACAGACCTTTTCCCTTGACTTTAGTCCCTTCATCACCTACCTTTACGGTATGGATATAGTAGCACTTTCTACAGGACTTTCTCAGGCGCAGGTCCAGATGGACGCCGCCACACAGGTTCAGAAGCTTGCCATGGACTCCGCGGAGAGTCAGGGCAAAGCTCTCACAGAAATGATGGGAGAGACTATCACCGACCCCGCGCTCGGCGCAAAGGTCGATATTCTCGCTTGACCACAACCAGCATAACAAGGCCGTCCCGCCGGAAATACCGGTGGGACGGCTTTTTTTTATGCATCCATGTCCCAGCGGAAAGTTTTAAGCGCGACCGCGGTACACACCACAAAAATTCCCGATAAAATCAGCACCGGCGCCATCGCGTCCCGGAACGAACCACCAAGTGAAACTGTATTTATAAATTTGATTCCCTGCGTGAGCGGGAGAACCGACGCGAAGCTTTGTACTCCCTTCGGAAACACCTCGAATGGAATGGTCGTACCGGAAAAAAGAAGCATGGGAAAGTAGAGAATCGAGCATAGGAGGCCGGCTTTCTTGCTATCGGGCGCGATACTCGCGACACACAACCCGATTGAAAAGATCGCCAGGAGGACGACGAGGTACGCAAGGACCGTCGTGACCGGCGATCCCGCAATCGAGTAATCGAAGAGGAAAACGGCGGCAAGAAGTACGAGAAGTCCGGAAAGCAGCGCGACTACTCCCTTCACCAACAGCTGAACACCGAGCAACAGTACCGGCGAGGCCGGAGTTACCTGCAGCCGCTTGAGCACCTTCTTTTCGCGATAATCCGCCAGCGTCAGAGGAAGACCCATGAGCCCCATCGCGCAAATTCCGATCGAAATCCAGGACCCGATATTCCGCTCAATCATGCCCTGCCCTGTGCCATGATCACCGTAAATGAGACCGATAACAATGATGATCGCCAGGGGCATGAGAAACCCGAAGAGAATCAGATCCAGACTCCGCAACGAAAGAACCAGCTCCGTTTTTGCGATTATTCCAATTTTCCGTGTATTCATGCTTCACGCCCCCATCACATTGATATAGGATTCATCAAGATTTTTTCCACCGCCGTGCGCAACAAGATCCGCTATGCTGCCAATCGCGACGCACCTACCGTTCTTGAGCATGAGCCCCCGGGAACACAGCTGCTCCACCTCGTCCATGTAATGGGAACTCATCACCACCGCAGTTCCTTCGTCCCTCAGCTGTTCAATATGCTTCCACACCTCGCGGCGCGCGAGCGGATCAAGCCCGGTGGTGAGCTCGTCAAGAAAAACGAGACGCGGCTTGTGCATACAGGCAAGCAGAATGGAAAGTTTTTGCCTCTCCCCGCCGGAGAGCGCTGCCACCGGCTGGTTATACCGCTTCATCAAATCAAAGTGTTCCAGTAATGGCTTCCACTCGGGCTCAGGATCGTAGAGACAGGCCGTCGTCCGGCAAATCTCGTGCACCCGGATTCCCGTTTGCCAGGCTGAATCCTGAAACTGCACCCCGACCTGCGCAAACACCGCCCGCCGGTCCCGAACGGGATCCATACCGAGCATCCGGACAATCCCCGAGTCTTTTCGTCGCGTGCCCAGAATACACTCGATACTCGTAGTCTTCCCCGCCCCGTTCGGCCCGACAATCCCGAAGATCTCGCCGGAATGCACCGTAAACGAGAGATCGCTGACTGCGCATACCGGCCCATACGACTTCGAAAGTCCTTCCACCTGTACAACTTCTGTCATGTTTTGCTCCTTGCCGTAACTCTGAGCCATGACCCAAGGGCAAGGTCAAGAAATTCTTAAAAAATATTTCAACAATTTTAGTAGCAGTCTTCAACAATTTTAATAGCAGTACTACACGTCACGCTCAATGGGCACCTGCACCTCGGTCAACCAGTCCTCCGGATCATCCTTGTTCCAGATTCCGTCGATGTACGATTCCCGGGGATTCCCGACCGCACGGTACCCGTTTGCCGGAATCCAGCCAAACAGGGCATTGTAGGTCCTGTGAAAGGTGCTGTACGGGCCTTTGTGCATGAGGCAGGCAGCAAGCGAAACCTCGTCTATCGTTTTGAACTTGACCCGGTCGGATTCCTTGCAGTGCGCCACAACCGCTTCACAGATTTCAACGTCTATATCGCTGTCCCGGTATTCACCGTCATGATAGATGGTAAAGCAGTACGGAGGCTCCCGGCACACCGCTCCAACCGAGCGCATATAGTCGCCCATTTTGGGGACAATATCAAAAAAGGTGTCATAACAGGGAATCCGCGTACGCATGGAGGCGACAATAACCCCGGGAAGCGGTTTGAGTTCCGGCACCCGGATTCCGGTTTGCTGTGTTTTCAGTAATTCGAGGTATTCACGGGCTTTTTCGATTCTCCTACCCAGATACACCCGTTCCTTTTCCAGCTTCCCGATCTGGGATTCAAGACTTCCGGCCATCGCTGAGTCATCGCGGATACTTCGCTTGATCTCATCGAGGGTAAATCCGAGATCGCGAAGCTCAAGAATCCGGGCAATCTCGAGCTGCTGGCGCTGCTCGTAGTACCGGTACCCGGTCCACTCGTCAACCTTTGCCGGTTTGAAAAGGCCGATCCGGTCATAATGCCGCAGGGTCTTGGTACTGATCCGGTTAATCCGGGAAAAATCACCGATTGTATACATACTGATATTGTAAAGACTGCCCTCGGGGCAAGGTCAAGTGAAAAAAACCGGAGATTTTTTCAACAATTTTGGTAGCAGTAGAAAAAAGACTGTTCAATCTATTCCTTCAGCAGCTGGATAAGTTCCGTGTGTATAAAAATTCGCTCGGTACCAACCTTTACGGATTCCAAAATTCCCGAATCCTCTAACTGCTTGAGATATCGCGCTGCGGTTTTCCGTTCGACGCCCAGCGAAGTGACGAGAAACTCGCCCTTGCAATATGGATTGACAAATAGCGTTTCGACCAACTCCTTCGAGTAGATTCCGGGCAACGTGTCCTTGACGATCGCAATCGTTGAATCGAGAAGCTCCCTGATCTTCCGTATTTTGAGTATCGTATCTTTCGCGATTTCTTCGATACCCTTCAGAATGAACAGGATCCACTCTTCCCATGCATCGTCCTTCGTGACCGACAAAAGAAGCTCGTAGTAGCGTGTCTTGTTTCTGATGATATATGAACTGAGATAGAGAATCGGGATGTCCAGATATTCCTTGAGAATCAGATACAGCATATTGATGATACGTCCCGTTCTTCCATTACCGTCATGGAAAGGATGAATGGTCTCAAACTGATAATGCATGATCGCCATTTTCGCAAGCGTCGGCTCGTCACCATTGAGATACTCAACGAAATTCTTGAGAAGAGCATTGATAACGGTATAATCATCAGGCGGTGTATACATCACTTCATGCGTACGATCGTTGACGAGCGCTGTACCGCTCGTGTTCCGGATGCCTGCATCATTCTGTATGAGCAATCGCTGCACGTCGATGATATCGTTTATAGACAGAAGACCGCGAGTGCGTATCTTCGTAAAACCTTCATACAGCGCTTCCCGATACAGCAT
>ENA-UOWO01006452-UOWO01006452.1-activated-sludge-metagenome-genome-assembly--contig:-NODE-6452-length-11990-cov-7.183410_pt1 | contig 11990 bp, 8 predicted proteins | sample MGYA00238148_ERZ761564 | MGnify/ENA primary metagenome ERZ761564 (study PRJEB28885, sample SAMN05720194) | activated sludge metagenome | isolation source: Anaerobic digester | place: USA...
CCCTGGGCTCTTTTTTTGCCGGCACTGTAGCAACGATTCTGTTGGCGCTCTTTGCGCCGCCCTTGGCTGACTTGGCTTTGAAATTCGGGCCTGCAGAGTATTTTTCTCTGATGGTGCTGGGGCTGGTGGCCTCGGTGGTGTTGGCCAGCGGCTCACTCCTGAACGCGATTGGCATGGTCCTTCTCGGCCTGCTTCTGGGCTTGGCGGGCACGGACGTGAACTCGGGCGTGGCGCGTTACACCTTCGACTTGCCTGAACTGGCCGAAGGAATCAACTTCGTCATCGTGGCGATGGGCATGTTTGGCATCGGCGAGATCGTGCGTAACCTCGAGCACGACCAGACGCGAAATCTGGTGATGAAAAAAGTCTCCGGTCTGATGCTCAGCAAGGACGACTTCAAGCGAATCATGGCGCCGGTCTTGCGCGGAACTTTCTTGGGCTCGGCGCTGGGCATACTCCCGGGCGGTGGCGCCATGCTGGCCTCGTTTGCGGCCTACTCGATCGAGAAAAAGGTCTCCAAGAATTCGGCCCAGTTCGGCAAGGGTGCTATCGAGGGCGTCGCAGCACCCGAATCCGCCAACAACGCTGGCGCACAGACCTCATTCATTCCAATGCTGACGCTGGGCATCCCATCCAACCCTGTGATGGCCCTGATGATTGGCGCCATGATCATCCAGGGCATTCAGCCCGGCCCGGCCGTGATGACGGAGCAGCCCGCGCTGTTTTGGGGGCTGATCGCCTCCATGTGGATCGGCAACTTCTTTCTCGTGGTGCTCAACCTGCCCTTGATCGGCCTGTGGGTCAAGATGATCATGGTGCCCTACCACCGGCTGTATCCGGCCATTCTGATGTTCTGTGCGATTGGCGTTTTCAGCCTCAACAGCAGTCAGTTCGATATCTACCTGATGGCGCTGTTCGGCCTGTTTGGATATGTGTGCGCCAAGCTGAACTGCGAGCCAGCGCCCATGCTCCTGGGCTTCATCATCGGGCCCATGATGGAGGAGTACCTGCGCAGGGCGATGATCCTCTCCAAAAGCGACCCGATGGTGTTCTTGCAGCGGCCGATCAGTGCCGTCATGCTGGCGATGGCCGCCTTGGCGTTGTTTGTAGTGCTGAGCCCGACGATGCAGAAGAAGCGCGAGGAGGCGTTTCACGAGGAGTGATCGCGGATTGGGGTGGCTAGCAGCCTGCCTCGTCCGCCGCCGCTTTGCCCAACGCTTTTTGCGCCCACGGCACCTCTAGCAAGGAGGGCGTCTTTCCTGGCGGCCAGGGGAGACATGAGCGCAACGCGGCGGCCGCGTCCGTCGCTCGCTACGCCATCTTTTTGGCCTGAACGGGCTCCCGTCCTTACACTCCCCGCCGTGCTTCCGGTTCTCAACATCTCCGCCTACCGCTTCGTCGTGCTCGACGATGTGGACGCCCTGCGCGCGCAGATCCATGCGCAGGCCGCCTCGCGTGGGCTGAAAGGCACCGTGCTGCTGGCCGAGGAAGGGATCAACCTGTTCCTGGCCGGACCGCCCGAAGCGGTGCGCGATTTCGTGAGCTGGTTGCGGCGCAGCGACGCGCGCTTCGCGGCTCTCGAGGCCAAGGAAAGCCTGTCGGAGTCTGTGCCGTTCGGAAAACTGCTGGTGAAGGTCAAGCGCGAGATCATCCGGATGAACCACCCGGCGATCCGTCCGCAAGCCGAGCGTGCACCGGCGGTCAGCGCGCGGACGCTTGCACGCTGGCTCGACCAGGGCCACGACGACGAAGGCCGGGAGGTGGTCACCCTGGACACCCGCAACGCCTTCGAGGTAGACGCCGGCCGCTTTCGCGGCGCGATCGACTGGCGCATCGACAAGTTCAGCGACTTCCCCGCCGCCGTGCTCGCGCACCGCGACGATTTTCGCGGCAAGACGGTGGTGAGCTACTGCACCGGCGGCATCCGGTGCGAGAAGGCTGCGCTGTTCATGGCCGATGCCGGCATCGAACGGGTGATGCAGCTCGACGGCGGCATCCTGAAGTATTTCGAAGAGACCGGCGGCGCACATTACGACGGCCACTGCTTCGTGTTCGACGCACGCCGCGAGGTCGCCAGCGACCTGCGTCCGGCCGGTGCCGCGATGCCCCACGATCCAGAGGGAATCGTCGATCCGGTGTAAGGTAACTTGGTGTCACGTCGGCATCACCAGCTGAACACCAGATCGCCGATGCAGCCCCCCCCGCCTGCCAACTCAGAACGTACGCGTGTCGCTGATGCGACGCAGAGCGAACTTGCCTCGCGCTACACCGCGGTGCGCGCGGCGACGTTGCGCCTGGCCGAACCGCTCAGCGACGAGGACTGCCAGGTGCAATCCATGCCAGACGCGAGCCCGACCAAGTGGCACCTAGCGCACCTGACCTGGTTCTTCGAGACCTTCGTTCTGGAACCGCACGAACCCGGCTTCCAGGCTTTCGACCCGCGCTTCCGGGTGCTGTTCAACAGCTACTACCAGGGCGTCGGCGAGCAGCGTCCGCGCGCGCAGCGCGGGCTGATCAGTCGACCGAGTCTGGCCACGGTGAAGCGCTATCGCGCCCAGGTCGACGAACGGATGCAGGCGTTGATGGCGCGAGCGGTGGCCGAAGGCACGCTCGATGCCGATCTGCACGGCCTGATCACCCTCGGCCTGCACCACGAACAGCAGCACCAGGAACTGCTGCTGACCGACATCAAGCACGTGCTGTCATTCAGTGCGCCGTCAGCGACCGAATCGATGGCCTACGCCAGACGCTGGCCGATCGGTGCGGTCCAGGCCCAGCCGCTGCGCTGGTTCGCTTACGAGGGCGGGCTGTTCGAGCTGGGCCACGACGCGGCGCTCGATGGTCTATTCTGCTTCGACAACGAGACGCCGCGCCACCGCGAATACACCGCGCCGTTCGAGCTGGCTTCGCGCCCGGCCAACCACGGCGAGTTCCTGGCCTTCGTCGAGGACGGGGGCTACCGGCGGCCGGAGCTGTGGTTGTCGATGGGGTGGAGCTGGGTCAACGAAGGCCCGCACGGCCAGCCGCGCCAGGCTCCGCTGTACTGGCAGCAGCGTGACGGCCACTGGTTCACGCACACGCTGCAGGGCACGGTGGCGATCGACCCGCACACCCCCATGTGCCACCTGAGCTACTTCGAGGCCGACGCTTATGCGCGCTGGGCCGGCGCGCGCCTGCCGACGGAAGGCGAGTGGGAGTTCGCGGCACGGCGACTCGGCCCGCGTGCGATGCAACACGCAAACTTCGCCGACCGCGGCGCGTTCCATCCGCTGCCACCGATCGCCGCCGCCAGCGAAGTGCCGCTGCAGATGTACGGCGACGTGTGGGAGTGGATGCAATCCAACTACAACCCCTACCCCGGCTACCGGCCGCTGCCCGGTGCGGTCGGTGAATACAACGGCAAGTTCATGTGCAACCAGTTCGTGCTGCGCGGCGGCTCGTGCGCAACGCCAGTCGGCCACGTGCGGGCGAGCTACCGGAACTTCTTTCCGCCCGAGGCGCAATGGCAGTTCAGCGGGTTGCGGCTGGCGCGCAACCTCGCCGCCTGAAGACCCGCCTCAGGAATTCAGCACGACGAGCACATCCGAATGGAACTCGCGCTGGTACAGGATGTAGATGACGCCGCCGGTGGCGAGCATGAAGGCCAGCGGTGACAGGAACCAGCTCACCGCGGCGAACGCGAAGTAGTAGGCGCGCAGTCCGTCGTTGAAGGTTTCGGCCGCGAGTCCGACGACGCGACCCGCCCGGTCGGCAAACTCGTCCCGGGACAGTGCGAGGCTCTGGAACTGCTCGGCCTCGGGCGCCGAAGCGACCAGCAGCGCACCGAAGGTGTACTGCCGCATCGACCACGTGAAGCGGAAGAAGGCGTAGACGAATATCGCCAGCATCAGCACGATCTTCAGGTCGAACACCAGCACCGTCGTGCGCGCTGCGAAAGGGATCTCGCGCACGAGTTCGCTGGCGTTGCTCGAACCGAGCACCGCCAGCAGGCCACCGATGATCAGGATGGTCGTCGAGGCGAAGAACGACGGACTCGTCGACAGGCTCTGGACCACCACCCCATCGATGACGCGCACCTCGCGGTAGGTGGTCTGCAGCATCCACTGACGCCGGATCCGGTTGGTCGCCGCGAGGATCGACGGCTTGATGCCGGCCTGCTTGCGCGCAAACAGCGCGTAACCCACCCATCCGCAGAAGAAGGTGGAAAGCGCCGCCCAGTCGTGCCAGGGCAGCAGCCGGAAAACGGTCAGCGCGACATCCATGCGCGAATGTAGCAAGCGCCGCCGACGCGGTTCGAACGCGTCGGCGGCGCTGTGTCTACAGGCTACCTGTTGAAGCGCGCGGTGACCGCCGCGATGCGCTCGCCGAACAGCCGCGCGGTCTCGAGGTCGCCCGGCAGCATCTCGTCGACGCTGGCGTCCGACGGCGTAGACGCCATCGCTCCGGCGAATGAAGCCACGTAATTGATGTCGTTGCGCGTTGCAGCCTTGGAGTTGCTGGGCATCATCCCCGCGCCGACCCAGATCATGCTGTGCTGCTGGCTCAGTGTGAACATGTAGTGCAAGGTCGACAACTTGTCGCCGTTCATCGATGCCGAGTTGGTGAACCCGGCGGCGATCTTGTCCTTCCAGAGCTGGGTGAACCAAGGCTTGCTGGACGCGTCGGCAAACTTCTTGAACTGCCACGACACGCTGCCCATGTAGGTCGGCGAGCCGAAGACGATCGCGTCGGCCGCCAGCAGCGTGGCCCACTGCGCATCGCTCAGATTGCCTTCGGCATCGATGGCGACCAGCTCACCTGCCGCGCCGGCAGCGACCGACTCGGCCATCTTCTTGGTGTGGCCGTAGCCGCTGTGGAAAACGATAGCGATCTTGGACATGGATGCTCCTGAAAGAGGATTTGAGAACGTGGGCGAGCGGAAAGGGTCAGGCGCCGGTCAGGCCGTCAGATCGAACACCAGCAATTCGGCCTCCCGGGCGTCGTCGATGACCAGCCGGCTTTCATCGCTGATCTTCAGGGCGTCTCCGCCCACCAGCGCCTGGCCGTTCACGCTGAGCCTTCCGCGCACCAGGTGCACGTAGGCCTTGCGTTGCGGATCGAGCGCCAGCTCGGCGCGCTCGCCGGCATCGAACAGCCCGGCGCGGATCGAAGCATCGGCATGCACGGTGACAGAACCATCACGGCCGTCGGGGCTCGCGACCAGGCGCAGGCGTCCGCGCTTGTCAGCCGCATCGAACTGCTTCTGTTCGTAGCTGGGCTCAATGCCCTGCTCGCGGGGCAGGATCCAGATCTGCAGCAGGTGGGTCCGGTCGGCGGGTGCGTGGTTGAACTCGCTGTGCTGAACGCCGCGACCGGCGCTCATCCGCTGCACCTCGCCGGGCAGGATGACCGCGCCGGTGCCCAGACTGTCCTTGTGAGCCAGCGCGCCGCTGAGCACGTAGGTCACGATCTCCATGTCGCGGTGACCATGGGTGCCGAACCCGGTGCCCGGCGCGATGTAGTCGTCGTTGATGACCCGCAGGTTGCCCCAGCCCATCTGGTCCGGGTCGCGGTAGTCGGCGAACGAGAAGCTGTGGAAACTCTGGAGCCAGCCGTGGTCGGCATGACCTCGGTCCTCGGACTTGCGCAGCGTGAGCATGGTGGTCTCCTGGGTGCCTGACGAATGAGTTCACTGTAGGAGACCCAAGGCCAAATGGCGTGCACCGGGACTTGAAGCAGACGTTCAAATAACATGAAGCTCTGAACACCTCCCGCGCCGACCATGCCCCGAAATCTGCTCACCCCCGACGCGCTGACGATGATGGATGTCATCGCCCGCACCGGGAGCTTTGCCGCTGCCGCACGCGAGCTGGGCAAGGTGCCCTCCGCACTGACCTACAACGTGCGGCAACTCGAAGACGCGCTCGATGTGCTGCTGTTCGACCGCCGATCCGGCCAGGCACAGATGACAGCGGCCGGCGAGGAACTGCTGTACGAGGGCCGCCGGCTGCTCGAGCAGATGGACGCGGTGGCCAACCGCGTCAAGCGGGTGGCCTGCGGCTGGGAGACCCAGCTGAGCATTGCCGTCAATGACCTGATGTCGCGCCCCACCATGTTCGAGCTGTGCGAGCACTTCTTCGCGATGCGAACCGGCGGGCCGGCCGATCAGGAGTTGAAGCGACGCGCGCGCGAGAAAGGCGCAGTCGCGACACCCGTCGGCGCACCTCCGGCCGACGACACCGGCCCCGGCACGCGGCTGCGGCTGCGCACGGAAGTGCTGGCCGGCACCTGGGAAGCGCTGATCACCGGCAACGCCGACCTGGCCGTCGGCGTCGACCTCGGACTGTCGACGCCGAGCGGCGTCAAGGTCGAGGTGCTCGGCTCGATGGGCTTCGTGTTCGCAGTCGCGCCGCACCATCCTCTCGCGACGCATGAAGAGCCGGTGACGGACAGCGTGCGGATGCGCTACCGCGCGGTGGCCGTCGCCGACTCGGCCCAGCGGCTGGCGCCGATCACCATCAACGTGCTGCCGGGGCAGGACGTGTTCACCGTGCCGACGATGCAATCCAAGATCGAGGCGCATTTGCGCGGACTGGGCTGCGGCTACCTGCCCGAGCCGATTGCGCGCGAACACATCGCCGCCGGTCGGCTCATCGTCAAGACGCTCGAGCGCGTCCAGCAGCCGGTGCAGTTCGGCTACGCGTGGCGCAGCCCGACACTGACACAGCCCGCGATCGCCGAGATCGCCGGCGCCCGTGTGGCGCCCCCGAGCGGGCTCGCGCTGCGCTGGTGGCTCGACCGGCTGGAAAGCCCCGCGACGCGCCTCGCCCTGCTGGAGCGGCACACCGGCCTGCGGCCAATGAACGGCTGAGCGCGCCGGGCCCGCGAATGTCGATGCGACCGACCGGCCGCTTTGCACCCTCGCCCACCGGGCCGCTGCATGCAGGCTCGATGGTCGCAGCGCTGGCGAGCTGGCTCGATGCGCGTGCTCACGGCGGACGCTGGCTGGTGCGCATCGAGGACGTCGACATGCCGCGCTGCGTCCCCGGTGCCGACGAGTTCATCCTGCTGCAGCTCGCGAGCTGCGGACTGATCTCCGACGACCCGGTGGTGTGGCAATCGCAGCGCCACGACCTCTACCTGTCGGCCATGCGGCGACAGCTGATGCGGCACCAGCGCTCGTTTCCCTGCAGCTGCTCGCGCCGCGACATCGAGCAGGCGTGGCTGGCCCACGGCCAGGTGCGCCGCGACCACGGCGAGCTGGTCTACCCGGGCACCTGCCGGCAGGGCCTGCACGGCAAGCCCGCCCGGGCGCAGCGGCTGCGCTGCACCCAGGAAGACGGCAGCGACCTGGTGATCGCCTGGACCGATCGACGGCTCGGTGCGATGACGCAGAACGTGACGCAGGCCATCGGCGACTTCGTGCTGCGGCGCGCCGACGGCCTCTGGGCCTATCAACTTGCGGTGGTGGTCGACGACGCCGACCAGGGCATCACGCACGTCGTGCGCGGGGGCGACATGGCCGAAAGCACGCCTCGCCAGATCCACCTCCAGCATGAGCTGGGCGTGCCCACGCCGGCCTACCTGCACACCCCGGTGGTGATGGCCGCAGACGGCCACAAGCTGTCGAAGCAGAACGGCGCCGAAGCCTTCGACCCGCGCGAGCCGCTGAAGGCCCTGCGCGACGCGGGCACGGTGCTCGGCATCGAGGTGCAAGGGGAAACGGTCGCCGACTGGCTGGCCAGCGCGGTTCCAGCCTGGGCGGCGTTGTACCCACCGACGCTGCCAGAGCCGCCGACACAGCAAGGCGCACCGGACCGGCCTGCGCCGATCGGATGAGGCAGGCGGACGTCGGCATCGCAAGCAAAGGGCGACGCGGAAGCGACCCAAGGCACATGCTGGCTTCCGTCTCGGGGAGGTCAGCGCGTGGCGCGGTCGGAAAGTTCACGGCCTAGGGAGGCCCCATGCACGCAGCATGCGGGCAGACAACCTGTCCAGCCGCCAGTGCTTGACCTCAGCACCGTCTGACGGCGGCCAGCAGTCCGGCCCGCCAAGCCCACCATAATCCGAGCATCCACAGGCACATCGTGCCGAAAAGTGAGTTTGCATCCATGACTCCAGCCCCAACTGGCCGCCGACAGGCCTTGGCTTGGGCGGCTGCGATGCTGGCGATGCCGGCCGTCGCGCAGTCGCCGGCCACGCTGACCATCAGCACCAACAACACCCCGCTGGACCGCAAGGCGCTGGCGCAATTGGCCCTGGAAGCCTGCAGCCGGATCGGCGTGGGCTTCAAGCTGGTGAGCCTGCCTTCGGAGCGCTCGCTGCAGGCTGCCAACCAGGGTGAGGTCGATGGTGAAGGCCTGCGCGTGGCCGGGCTGGAAGAAACCTACCCCAACCTGCTGCGCGTGCCTGAACGCTTCATCGGAATCAGCTTCGTGGCCTTTGCCAGCAATCCCGCCATCACACTCACCGAAGGCTGGGCCAGCCTGAAGCCGCACCGCGTGGCCTTCATCAATGGCTGGAAGATGTTCGAGACCCATGCCACGGGCGCGCGCGTGGTGCACAAGCTGGACAAGGCCGAACAACTCTTCCAGATGCTGGCTGCCGGGCGCATCGACCTGGCGCTCTACACCCTTGCGGATGGCGTGGCCCTGGTGCGGCAACTCGGCCTGTCAGGCATCGCGCCGCTGACGCCCGCGCTGCGCGACGTGGACATGTTCCTCTACCTGCATCGGAGACACCAGAACCTGGTGCTCCGTCTGGCCGCGGCCCTGCGCGAGATGAAGACCGACGGCAGCCATCAACGCATCCTCGCCTCCACAGGTCCCGATTGAGTCCCGGCACCGAACCCGGCCCGGCCTCGCTGCTTCGTCTGGGCCTGGCCAGCCGCGTTTCACGGCGCATCCTGGCCTGGGCGCTGGCAGTCGGTGCCGTGGGCACGCTGGCCGTTTCCTGGTGGGATGCCGAGCGTGCCTACCAGGACCAGACCGCGCGCCTGGGCACCTCCTTGCAAGGTCTTGCGGAGTTCGCAGCGCCTTCGCTGGCGGTTGGCGCCTGGACCTTCGACCGCACGCAGATCGACACCCAGCTCAGCGCCTTCACCCGGATGGCAGACGTGAGCGCAGTCACGCTGGCCATCACCGGCCAGCCGCCTGTCCGGCTGGCCCCGCACCCGATCTCCAGCCTGGTGCTGGAGCGCAAGGTGCCCCTGGTCTACGTGGACGACGGGCGCACCCAGACGCTGGGCACGCTCACGCTCACGCACGACCTGCAGCCGCTGCAGGCTCAACGCCGCTCGCAATGGCTGCACGCAATGGCCACCAATGGCCTGGTGATCCTGCTGACCGCCCTTTCTTCAGTCCTGATCTACCAGTTCATCGTGACGAGGCGACTGCTGGCCATTGCCCACCAGTTGCGCGGTGTCACGGCGCAGGACTTGCGCTCGCTGCCCCCCGAGCCCCCCTTGCCGGTCCGGAAAGCGCCTGACGAACTGGACGACCTGGCGGCTTCCATCGCCACGCTGCAGGCCACGGGCCGCCAGGCGCTGCTGGCCGGTGACGACGAGCACGCGCTCCTGCGCAGCCTGATGGACACCATTCCCGACCTGGTGTGGCTGAAGGATGTGAACGGCAAGTTCCTGGCCTGCAATCCGCGCTTCGAGCAACTCATCGGCGCCGGCGAGTCGCAGATCCTGGGCAAGGACGACTACGCCTTCATGCCCCGCGACGAGGCCGATTTCTTTCGTGACAACGACCGCCGCGCCATCGAAGCCGGTGGCTCGTCCGTCAACGAAGAATGGCTGGACTTCAAGGCCGACGGCTACCGAGGCTTGTTCGAGACCATCAAGACCCCGATGCGCCTGCCCGACGGCCGGCTGGTCGGGGTGCTGGGCATCGCCCGCGAGGTGACGAAGCAGCGCGCCGCCGTCGAGGCCTTGCGTGACCGCGAGGAGCTGTACCGCAGCATCGTCAGCCGGGCTGCAGACGGCATCTTGCTGGTGGACCCCGAGACCGGAGCCCTTGAAGAGTTCAACGACGCAGCCTGCCTGCAACTGGGCTACACGCGGGAAGAATTCGCGCAGCTCAACGTGTTCGAACTGCAGGCCGACTTCAGCCCGGCGGACGTGCGGCGCAGCTTCGAAACCACGCGCACCGAGGGCGGCAGCCGATTCGAACACCGCCACCGGCGCAAGGACGGCAGTCTGCGTTCGGCCTGGGTCAGCACCAGTCCGGTCACGGTGCGCGGTCGCACGCTGATCACGGTGCTGTGGCACGACATCTCGAGCCGCATCGAGGCTGAAGCCGCGGTGCAGGACGAACGGCGCATGAGGGAGACCTTTCTGGAGTCCATCCCGGGCGTCTTCTACGGTATCGACACCTCCAGTCGCCTGGTGCTCTGGAACCGCAATTTCGAACTCGCCTTCGAGCGCAGTGCGCAGCAGCTCACCGGTTTGCCGGCCGCGGACCTGTTTGAAGGCGAAGACCGTCTGCGCATCGCGCAGAACATTGCCAAGGTCTTTGCCGAAGGCCACACCGAGGTCGAGGCGGACTTCCGAACGCCGGGAGGGCGCCACGCGGCCTACCTGTTCACCGGCCGGCTGGTGGAGATCGGCGGCCAGCCGATGCTGGTCGGCGTGGGTGTGGACATCTCGGCGCGCCGCGAAGCCGAACAGGCGCTCAAGGGCCTGAACAGCCAGCTTGAACAGCGGGTGGTGGCGCGCACCGCCGACTTGCGCCGGGCCCACGAACAGTTGCTCGACACGCATTTCGCGATGGACAGCGTGGGCATCGGCATCGCTTGGGCGGACAGCGAGACCGGGCGCTTCGTCTACGTCAACCGCCACATCGCGGACTTTCTTGGCTACTCGGTGGACGAAATGCTGAGCCTGGGCGTTTCCGACATCGACCCGGCCTTCCCCACGCACGACTTTCCCGCACATGCCCAGGCCGTGCGCGAAGCGGGCCACCTGCAGTTCGAAACCTCGCATCGCACACGCGACGGACGCCTGTTGCCGGTGGAAATGTCGGTCTACTATCACGCGGGCAACAGCCGGTCCGGACCGCGGATCATCGGGTTCATGACCGACATCGCGCGGCGCAAGGAATTCGAGCAGGCGCTGCGGCGGTCCAAGGAAGAAGCCGAGGCCGCCAACAAGGCCAAGAGCACCTTCCTGGCCAACATGAGCCACGAGATCCGCACGCCGATGAACGCCATCATCGGCCTCACGCATCTGATGCGCCGCAACAACCCGACACCTCAGCAGCTGGATTGGCTGGACAAGATCGACGGGTCCGGCCGCCACCTGCTGGCCATCATCAACGACGTGCTGGACCTGGCCAAGATCGAGGCTGGCCGCCTGGAACTCGAAAGCACCAACTTCCACCTTTCGTCGGTGCTTGACAACGTGGTGTCGATCATCCGAGAGCCTGCACGCGCCAAGGGCCTGGACATCGAGATCGACACCGCCGATTCGGTGCCGATGTGGCTCAGCGGTGACCCGACCCGGCTGCGTCAGGCCTTGCTCAACTACGTCGGCAACGCCGTCAAGTTCACCAGACGGGGCTGCATCCGCCTGCGCACCGAACTGCTCGAAGACGGGCCCGAGGAGCTGCTGGTGCGCTTTGAGGTGGATGACACCGGCATCGGCATCCCGCCTGAAAAACTCGCCGGCCTGTTCACCGAATTCGAGCAGGCCGACGCCTCCACCACGCGCCGCCACGGCGGCACGGGCCTGGGGCTGGCCATCACCAGCCGGCTGGCGCTCCTGATGAATGGCGAGGTCGGCGCCCGCAGTGTGCCGGGCGAGGGCAGCAGCTTCTGGTTCACTGCGCGGCTGCGGCGGGGCCTCGACGTGGTGCCTGGCAGCGTGGGAGACAAACCGCCGCACGAGGCTGAGCCCTGGATCCAATTGCAGCGCATCAATGCCCGCCGCACCGCGCGCATCCTGCTGGTCGATGACAACCCCATCAACCGCGAAGTGGCCTTGCAGTTGCTGGACGGCTCCGGCCTGC
>ENA-UOWO01006458-UOWO01006458.1-activated-sludge-metagenome-genome-assembly--contig:-NODE-6458-length-11982-cov-7.148738_pt1 | contig 11982 bp, 9 predicted proteins | sample MGYA00238148_ERZ761564 | MGnify/ENA primary metagenome ERZ761564 (study PRJEB28885, sample SAMN05720194) | activated sludge metagenome | isolation source: Anaerobic digester | place: USA...
GGCCTGCCGCTCGTTCGAGCAGCTGCCACCGAACGCGCAGGCCTACGTGCGGCGGCTGGAGGAACTCTCCGGCTCCCGGGTGTCCTCCATCGGCGTCGGACCCGGCCGAGACCAGACGATCGTGCTGCACGACGTGCTGGAGGAGAACCGCGGCTGACCCGGCGCGGCCCCTGCCTCAGTCCCGCCCCGGTCCCGTGCCCGGTCCCGCCGCCGCCCTGGCTTGGTGTTGATCATGGGAAGAGTGCCGTTTTCCGGGCCCGGAAACGGCACTCTTCCCATGATCAACTGCGGGATGGGTGGGGGCGGGCGGGGAGTCGGTGCGCCGGGTACCGTGCGGAGATGCCGACCGCGCTGACCGCCGAGACCATCGCCACCGCACCGAAAGTCCTGCTGCACGATCATCTGGACGGGGGGCTGCGCCCGGCCACGCTCATCGACCTGGCCGAGCGGATCGGCTACCGGGAGCTGCCGGCCGACACCCCGGCCGCGTTGGCCCGCTGGTTCTCCGAGTCGGCCTATTCGGGATCGTTGGAGCGGTACCTGGAGACCTTCACCCACACCCTGGCCGTCATGCAGACCCGGGAGTCGCTGATCCGGGTGACCTCCGAATGCGTGCAGGACCTGGCCGCCGACGGGGTCGTCTACGCCGAGATCCGGTTCGCCCCCGAACTGCACACCGAGCAGGGGCTGCCCCTGGACGACGTGGTCCGGGCCGTGCTGGACGGGGTGGCCGCCGGCACCGCGGCGGCGCAGGCGGCCGGGCACCGGATCCGGGCGACGATCCTGCTGACCGCGATGCGGCACGCGGCCCGTTCCCGGGAGATCGCCGAGCTGTGCATCGCCTTCCGCGACCAGGGGGTCGCCGGCTTCGACATCGCCGGCGCCGAGGCCGGTTTCCCGCCCACCCGGCACCTGGACGCGTTCGAGTACCTGCGCCGGGAGAACGCGCACTTCACCATCCATGCCGGCGAGGGCTTCGGCCTGCCCTCGATCTGGGAGGCGCTGCAGTGGTGTGGCGCCGACCGGTTGGGGCACGGGGTGCGGATCGTCGACGACATCACCCTGCACCCCGGCGGGCGGGTGGAGCTGGGCCGGCTGGCCGCCTACGTCCGGGACAAGCGGATCCCGCTGGAGATGGCGCCGACCTCCAACGTGCAGACCGGTGCGGCCACCTCGATCGCCGAGCACCCGATCGGGCTGCTGGCCTCGCTGAAGTTCCGGGTCACCGTGAACACCGACAACCGGCTGATGTCCGGCTGCAGCATGACCAGCGAGATGACCGCGCTGAGCGAGGCCTTCGGCTACGGCTGGGACGACCTGCAGTGGTTCACGGTCAACGCGATGAAGTCGGCCTTCCTGCCGTTCGACGAGCGGCTGGCCCTGATCAACGAGGTGATCAAGCCCGGCTACGACCGGCTGCGGCGCGGCTGAGCATCAGCCGCGGGCGCCGTCCCAGTCCAGCGTCCCGGCGAACCGGTCGACCAGCACCGACCAGGCGGCCGCCTCATCGTCGAACGGCGGCGAGGGCGGCAGCCGGTCCGGGTCGGGACGGGTGATGGCGCTGATCAGGTTGCCCAGCGGGGTGGACGAGCCGACCGCCTCGACGGTCTCGGTATCGCCGCGCTCCAGGGCCGCGTCGATGAGCAGCTCCACGGCCAGCTCGAGCTGCTTGCCGTCCACGGCCTCCGGGCCCTCGCGCAAGGACTCGGTGAGACCGTCCAGCCGGTAGGTGTTCTCGGGCCCGGCCAGCACGGCCGCGTCGCCGTCGGTGACCGCGCGCCGGATCTCCTCCCACACCTGCAGGGTCGACAGGTTGTGCGTGATATCGGTTTCCATCAGGTAGTTCTCCAGATCCTCGGCCGAGGAGTAGATCTGGATCCGATGGTTCTCGGCCAGGAACACCGGGTCGTCGCCCAGGTAGCAGCGCAGCGTGTAGCCGGTGCGTTCGCCGATGGTGATCTCCAGGCAGTCGACGCCGGTCTCGTCCCAGAACTCGAGATCCTCGTCGCGCTCTTCCTCCTCCTCCGGTTCCACGGTCTCCGAGGTCTTGGCGACGGCATTGATGGCGGCGGCCTCGGCCTTGGTCTGGGTCAGCTCCTCGGCGTCGACCTCCGGGGTGGTGACCAGCGCGTCGAGGGCGTCGATCACCTCGTCCCACCGCTCGACGATGACGGCGCCCATCTCGTTCCACAGCTTCTCGCCGTTGCGCCCGACGAAGGCCTGCTGGCCCAGCGGGAGCACCGCGAACCCGTCGGCCGAGTCCAGGATCTCCTCGACCACCTCCAGGTCGCAGACCTCGGCCAGCGACCGGACGATGGCCACGGTGTCGGTCAGCGAGGCCAGCGTCCAGATGTCGGGCACCTCGGCCATCAGGTCGGGCACGCCGACGATGTCGAAGATGTGGTCGTCGTCCGGGCGCAGCTCGTCGACCAGCAGTTCGGCGGCGGTGTCCCACTCCGGGTGGTCGATCAGGTCGTGCTCATCCGACGTGCGGATGAACGCGGCCAGGTGCGCGGGGGAGGGGAAGACGTACAGATGGTCACCGTGACCGAGGAACGCCTCCCATTCCTCGCCGTCCTCGAGCCACTGGGGTGCCCACAGCGTGTAGACGTTGCCCTCGGTCAGTCCGAGCTGGATGGGAATGATGTCGGCGGCCACCGGGGGTCCTTCCGTGCGGGTGTTGCAGCGGGGGACAGCGTAGACCGACCCGTCTGTGAAACCGGTGTGGCAGGGGGGTCAGCCGTCGCCGGCGCCGACCGCCCGCAGCACGAGGACGTCCCCGGAGCCCAGGTAGGCCCGGGTGCCGAAGCCGGCCGTGGAGAACGCCGCGTCCAGCTGCGCACCGGTCTGCCAGGGCCCGTCGCCGGCGGCCGAGCGGACCGACGCCGGCAGGTCGGCCGGCAGGTCGGCGCTGGTCAGGCCCGGGGTGGCGCGCAGCATGGTGACCGCCGACGGCGGCAGCTGCACCGCGGCGTCGATCCAGTAGGTGCTCGGCCCGGGCACCGCCGGGTCGCCCGTCGTGCCGGAGCGCCAGGTCACCGCCACCGGCTCGCCCAGGGCGGCGAACCGGCGGGTCAGCGGCTCCGGGTCGTGCCGGTCCGGCCCCGGATCGGTGCGGGTGGCGCTGGGCAGGAAGGACGAGCTCACCGGGGTCTCCTCGGATCCGGACGTGCACGAGGTCAGAAGGGCGGCGGCCAGCAGCAGGCCGGCGGTCCGGCCCCGGCCGCTCACGTGCCGTCCAACGGCGTGGTGTCCGGGATCGGCGGCCAGGACGGTCGGCCGCTGCCGAGCTCGTCGGGCCGGTCCTCGGAACCGGGGTTGCGGGAGACGTCGCCCTCGCCCGCGGTGATCGGGGTGCTGTCGCCGACCGGCCAGGTGATGGTGCGGGTCAGCTCCCCGCGGGTGTCGAACGGCTTGGCCCAGCCGAGCACGGCGAACCGGCCGTTCTCGTCGTCCGGGGTGCCGGTGGCGATGTCGGACATGCCCGCGTTGAAGTCGTAGCGGTCGTGCGCGTGCACGGTGATCACCATCGTCGCGGTGCCGCCCGCGATCGTCACGTCCGCGCTGCTCCAGAGCTGGTGATCGCCCAGCGCCTTCTGCCAGTTCTCGGTGCTCGGATAGCCGCTCAGGGCGCTGGCCAGGCTGGCCGCTCCGCTCATCGAGAACGAGCTCTGACCGGTCTGGGCGGCCAGGTCCTGCGCCGCGGTCCGGGCCCGGGCCAGCTCGGCATCGACGGCGGCGGCGATGGCGGCGTCCTCCCGGTAGGCCTCTTCGTAGTCGACGGTCATCGGGGTGCCGGTGTTGTCGCGGTAGTGGTCGTACACGCGCAGGGCGTCGTCCAGGTCGGGCCGGATCAGGTGGGCGCCGGCGGCCTGGGCGCCCCACTTGAGCCAGGCCGCGTGGTCGGCGGGGGTGGCCCGCGCGTCCGGGTCGTAGGGGAACGAGTCGGTGAAGGTCAGTGGTGGCTCGGTGGGCGGGCCCACGGTGAGGCCGTCGATCGACGGCCCGCCGGCGGGGTGCATCCCGACCGGCACCGCCAGGCCGTGCCCACCGATCGGGCCGGGACCACCACCCGGGCCGGCGAGTCCGGCCGGGCTGCCGGCGCCCGGTGCGGCGCTGGCCCGTCGCTGCTCATCGGCCTGCCGGGTCAGGACCACGGACGCGTCCCGCAGCCGGCGGCCGGCGGCGCCGATCGCCTGGTGATGGGTGGTGTCCCAGTCGTGCCGGAACGCCTGGGCATCCGAGCCGGACCACGGCGCGGTGTGCAGGCGGCCGCGCAGGGCGGAGTGCGTGGCGACGAGCCGGTCGGCCGCGCCGGACAGCTCCCGGGCCAGGTCGTCGAGCTGGTCGGGGTCGGCCCCGATCATCCCGCCCGCCGGCGCGCCACCCGTCCCCATGCCCGAGCACTGTAATGCCGACCCGCCGGCTATCCGCTGGCGGTGAGACGGCCGGCCGGGACATGATGGGCGAGCCCCGACCCCGGGGCGCCGTCACGCAATTCGACGATCGATCCGACCGAGCCCGGGAGGCCACCATGACCGAGCAGGCAGCAGACAACCAGTCGGAGTCGTCCACCGAACACGTCCCCGTCACCCAGTCGACCAAGGACAAGTTCGCCGAGGCGCTGGCCCGCAAGAAGGCCGAGGGTCAATCCCGCAGCGCTCACCTGGACGGGCACGGCGGCGTGGAGGGATCGACGGCCAGCCACAAGGCGACCCGGCAGTTCCGCCGCAAGTCCGGCTGAGGGCGGCGCGCCCATCACCTCACCCGGACGGGTAGTTCTCCCCATTCCGGTCTTCGCCGCGAGCCCGTAGCGTGCCTCACGCAGGTCAATTGTCCGGAAACGGCTTCATCGGACGACTTGCTGGTCAGGGGCGGGGCAACGGGGCCGGTATTCTCGGCCCCCGGGTGGGAATGTCGGTGGATTCGTTGGGTGATGGGCGCTGCCCGAATGCGCACCCCGTTTTATCAGGAGGGGTGATGGACGTCGCGTGGGGCGCCCGGACGGATAAAGGGCATGTCCGGAAAATCAATGAAGACGCCTATTTGACCGAACCGCCGGTTTTTCTGGTGGCCGACGGCATGGGCGGATATCAGGCCGGGGAAACCGCCAGCGCGGCCGTGATCGACGAGTTCCGGGACGCCGACGGCGTCGAGGTCAGCCCGGAATGGGTCACCGATCGCCTGGTTCGCGCCAACGCCACGATCCGTGACGGCGCCGGCGGCGGCACCACCGCGACCGGCGCGGCCCTGGTGCTGCGGGACGGCCGGCCCTACTGGCTGGTGTTCAACATCGGCGACTCCCGGGTCTACCTGCGTAGCGGGTCACAGATGCGGCAGGTCAGCGTCGACCATTCGGTCGTCCAGGAACTGGTGGACGCCGGCCGGCTGGCCCCGGAACGAGCCCGATTCCACCCCGAACGGCACATCGTGACCAAGGCCGTCGGCACGCCGGCCGCCCCTCGACCGGACTTCTGGCTGGTGCCGCGGGACCCGGGGGACCGGCTGCTGCTGTGTTCCGACGGTGTGAGCACCGAGCTGGACGACGCCGCCATCGCCGACGTTCTGGGCCGGCCGGCCGGCGCGCAGGACGTGGCCGACGCCCTCACCGAGCTGGCCCTGCAGGCCGGCGGCCGGGACAACATCACCTGCGTGGTCGTCGACGCGCTGCCCGTCGACCCCGACGACGGCCAGGCCGCCGCCGACCATGATCAGACCCGGCCGCGGCCGCGTTCCGAACTCGGGACCGCCCGATGACGGTGACCTACCGTCCCGGGTCGATCGCGCTGCTCGCGGTCCCCGGGTTGGCGCTGGCCACCACCGACGAGGACATGGCCCGGCGGGTGTGGCCCCGCCTGGCCGCCGGGGACGCCGCCGACGAGGCGCTGCAGGAGCTGACCCGGGCCGGATTCGCGGCCACCCCGCCCTTCGCCATGATCGACCTGACCGGGCCGCGCGCCCGGGTGCTGGTGCGCGGCGAGCAGATGCGGGCCGAGGTCGACACCGGGAGCACGACCGTTCGCTGGGACGGGGCCGGGGTCAGCACCTGGGCCGAGCGCACCTTCGACCGGCCGGCCCGGATCCGCATCGCGGCCGGCGCGACGGCCGGTGACCCGCTCCCGTTGCGGGCCGGGATCGTGCGCTGCGGCGAGGTCGTGGTCGAGCCCGATCCGGCCCCCGGGGCGCCCGCCGCGGCCCGCCCCGCGCCGGTGGTCGAATCGGACCGGCTGATCACCGCCGCACCCATCACTGCCGCACCCATCACTGCCGCACCCATCACTGCCGCACCCATCGCCACCCCACCAGCCGCCGCGCCCGTCACGAACGCACCGACCGTCGCGCCGGTGATCACGGACAAGCCCCCGGCGGCGCCGGACCTGGCGCAGACCCGCACCGACGACCCGGACCCTGGGTTCGACCACCTCTTCGAATCCACGATCATGCGCAGCATCGAGGACGCCGCGGTCCGCGAGATCGCCGAGGACGCATCCGCGCATGACTCCATGGAGCCGGGCCCGGCGCCGATCGCGTCGATCGGGCCGGTTCCCACCGCGGCGGACCCGGCCGGCCCGCCCGGGGATCGACCGGGGGACGAGCTCGGCGATCACGACGGGCACACCGTCGCCGCCGTCGACCTGGACGCGCTGCGGGAGCAGACCCCGGCCACCGAGCCACTGGGTGCGCCGGTCCCGCCCGCGTCGGCGCACCGGCCCCGGCTGGAACTGTCCACCGGCGAGGTGATCACCCTCGATCGGGACGTGGTGATCGGCCGCCGCCCGCAGGTCGACCGGGTGCAGGACGGCCCGGTGCCGGCCGTGGTCACCGTGCCCAGCCCCCAGCAGGACGTCTCCCGCACCCACCTGCGCGTCGCCCTCGCCGGCGAGCAGGTGCTGGCCACCGACCTGCACTCGATGAACGGCACCGTGCTGATCGGCGCCGACGGCCGCACGGTCGCCCTGGACGGCGGCGCTCCACAGCCGCTGGCCGACGGCGATGCCCTGGACCTCGGGGACGGGATCACCGTCACCCTGCGGCTGACCTGATGGCCCGGCCTCCGGCGCCGGCCCCGCAGTTGCCCGGCTACACCCTGGTCCGCCACCTCGGCGGCGGCGGGTTCGCCGACGTGTTCCTCTACCGGCAGGAGAGCCTGGGCCGCGAGGTCGCGATCAAGGTGTTGCTGGCCAAGGACTCCTCGCCGGCGGCCCGGGCGCGCTTCGAGAACGAGGGCGCGGTGATGGCCCGGCTCTCCGAGGAGCACCGCAACATCGTGCCCGTCTACGACGCCGCGATCGGCCCGGACGGCCGCCCGTACCTGGTCATGCAGTACTGCCCGAAGCCGGATCTGGCCAAGCGGTACAAGTCGGGCTCGTTCACCGTCGCCGAGGTGCTGGCCACCGGCGTGCAACTGGCCGGGGCGGTGGAATCGGCCCACCGGCAGGGCATCCTGCATCGGGACATCAAGCCGGCCAACGTGTTGACCACCCGGTCCGGCCGGCCCGCGCTGGCCGACTTCGGCATCGCGGTGAACGCGGCGGCCGAGCAGGATCCGGACGCGGTCGGGGTGTCGATCCCGTGGAGCCCGCCGGAGCTGCTGGCCGACGAGCCGGCCGGTGACGCCCGCTCCGACGTGTATTCGCTGGTCGCCACCCTCTACACGCTGCTGGCCCGGCGCTCGCCGCTGGAGCTGCCGGACCGGCCGACTACCCAGGCCGACCTGCTGGCCCGGATCCCGCGGATCCCGGCGCCGCCGACCGGCCGGCCCGACACGCCGCGGTCGCTGGAGCGGCTGCTGTCCCGCGGGCTGGCCAAGGACCCGGACCTGCGGTTCGCCTCGGCCGAGCAACTGGCCCGCGCCCTGCAGCAGGTGCAGCGCGAGATCGGTGAGCCGGTCACCGATTTCGAGTTCCTGGCGGCCGATCCGACGGCCGAGCTGGCCGTGCTGTCCGAGGATGCCGCCGACCACACCCGGGTGCGGCCGCTGGTCATCACCGCCCAGCCCAACCCCCAGTCGGTCACCGATCAGATCACCGAACGGCTCGCGGCGCCCGGCCCGGAACCGGAATCCGACGAGGGCACCCGCATGCGCGAGCACACGGTGCTGCGCGGCCGGCCGAGCACCGGCGCGTACCTGGACGCCCCGGCCCCGGCGGCGCCGCCGGCCGAGGACACGGTGGTTCCGGCCCGGTCCGCGCCGGGCGCGGCCGCGCCGGCGGCCCCCGCGCGGCGGCTGCGCCCGGTGCCGCTGGCGATCGGCGCGGTGGCCCTGCTGGCCGCGGGTGCACTGGCCTGGATCGTGGCCAGCGGCGGCACCGCGGCACCCGCGCTGGACAGCCCGACCACGGCGGCCGCGCCGACCTCGGACCCGGCGCTGGCCGTGGTCGACGTGGTCCCGGCGCCGGCCGAGCTGACCGGCACCGCCACTGCGGACGGGGTCAGCTTCACCTGGACCAACCCGGAGCCGCGGACCGGGGACAGCTACGACTGGCAGCGGGTCAGGACCGGGGGGCCGGAGGAAGCGGTGAACCGGGTGAGCGACCCGGCGGTGACGATCACCGGGGTGGCGCAGGCGTGCATCGAGGTGGTCATCGTCCGCGATGACGGCAGCTCGTCGGTGCGGCCGGCCCAGGCGTGCGTGGGGGAGGCCGGAGGATGACGGCGGGGCAGCAGCTTCGGGTTGGGTTCTGCGGCGAGTGGTACGACGCCGACCCGCAGGGGGAGTTCGTCATCGGCCGCGAGGGTGACCTCGCCGTCGACGACAACCCTTATCTGCACCGGCGTTTCCTCACCCTGGTGTTCCAGCAGGACCTGTGGTGGTTGGTCAACGTGGGCACCCAGCTGTCGGCGACGGTGGCCGACACCGCCGGCGCCGTGCAGGCCTGGCTCGCCCCGGGCGGCCGGGTGCCGCTGGTGTTCGCGCACACCACCGTGCTGTTCACCGCCGGCCCGACCACCTACGAGATCGAGATCGCCTGCGACGACCCGACCTTCACCCCCAACCAGGACGGTCCCGGCCGCGGCATCGGGGAGACCACCATCGGTCCGGTCACCCTGACCCCGAGCCAGAAGCAGTTGATCGTCGCGCTGGCCGAACCGTTGCTGCGCCGGGAAGGCACCAGCATCAGCGCGATCCCGTCGTCCAAGGAGGCGGCGGCCCGCCTCGGCTGGGAACTCACCCGGTTCAACCGCAAGCTGGACAACGTCTGCGACAAGTTCGACCGGCGGGGGGTGCGGGGGCTGCGCGGCGGCCCTGGGCAGCTCGCCTCCAACCGGCGGGCCCGGCTGGTCGAGCACGCGGTGACCGCCCGGGTGGTCACCGCGGCCGACCTGGATCTGCTGGACGCCCCGACCGGGCAGGCACCGGCATGAGGCGGATCCGCGCCCGGTGGACCGGTTCCACCCGGTCCGTCCGGTCCACGGTCGTGATCGTGGTGCTGACCCTGCTGGCCTCGGTGCTGGTGGTACTGGGGGTCAACGCCCAGGGCTACCCGGTGACCGACGTCAACCTGGCGTCCTCGACGGTCTGGGTGACGAACGAGGCAAAGGGCGTGGTCGGCCGGGTGAACCGGCAGATCGACGAGCTCAACTCGTCGGTCAAGGCCAACAAGCCCGGTTTCGACGTGCTGCAGGACGGCGACGCCGTGCTCGTGGTCGACCGGATCAAGAACGAGGTCCGGCCGGTGGACGTCGCCGCGGTGGTGCTGACCTCGCGGATCGGCCTGCCGGAGAACGCCTCCGTCGGATTCGGCGGCGGCACCCTGGCCGTGGCCGACCCGGTCACCGGCCAGCTGTGGGCCGGCACCCCGGACTCGCTGACCGGCCTGGACCCGACGTCGACCGAGCCGCTGCTGACCGCGGCGGCCGGGGCGCGGGTGGCCGTCTCGGTCGGCGGGACCGTCTTCGCGGTCGCCCCGGGCAGCGACGCGCTGTGGTCGGCGCCGATCGGGGACACCGGCGAGGTGACCGGCTGGGCCGTCGACGACGCCGGCGCCCCGGTCGCCCCGGAACCGGCCCGGCTGCCCGGCGGGCCGCTGACCCCGGTGGCCGCCCAGGTGGTCTCGCAGCAGGCGCCGACGGTGGATCTGACCGCGGTCGGCGATGTCCCGGTGGTGCTGGACCGGGCGAGCGGGGAGCTGATCCTGCCCGACCGGCGGATCGCGATCCCCGGCGGCGCGGAGGCGGTGCTGCAGCAGCCGGGACCGGCCGCCGACGCGGTGCTGGTCGCCACCGGGACGGCGTTGCTGCGGGTGCCGCTGACCGGCGGCGACCCGCAGACCGTGGTGGACGGCGTCACCGGTACCCCGAGCGCGCCGGTGGCGCTGGACGGCTGCGCGCACGCGGCCTGGGCCGGCCAGCAGCCCCGTTACGCCGTCGCCTGCGGGGACGACCCGGCCCGGCTGATCGACGTGCCGAACGCGGCCGCGGCCGCCCGGCTGGTCTTCCGGGTGAACCGGAACGTGATCGTGCTCAACGACCAGGCCACCGGCGACATCTGGCTGGTCGACGCGGACATGAAGCTGATCAGCAACTGGGACGACGTGCAGCGTCAGGACTCCAGCAGCGATCAGACCTCGCCGGACGGCGAGCAGAACAGCTCCGACCAGCTCACCAACTCCCGCACGGACTGCGCGGCCACCTCCGCCGCGGGCACCCCGCCGCAGGCCGCGGCCGACGAGTTCGGGGTCCGCGCCGGCCGGACCACGGTGCTGCGGGTGCTGGACAACGACTCCTCGGCCGACTGCTCCATGCTGGCGATCAGCGCGGTCGCCCCGCTGCCGGCCGAGCAGGGCACGGTCGCCGTCGCCGAGGGCGGTCAGGCGCTCCAGCTGACCGTGTCGGCCACCGCCACCGGGCCGCTGCCGACCATCGACTACACCGTCGACGACGGCCTGGGCCGCACCTCGACGGCGCAGGTCAGCGTGAGCGTGGCCGCCGCCGACGACGTGCGGGCGCCCCGCAAGCTGCGCGACTCGGCGACCCTGGTCGAGGTCGGCGGCACGGTCTCCTACAACGTGCTGCCCGACTTCCGCTCGCCGGTCGGCGAGGATCTGTCGCTGATCTCGGCCACCGCCACCACCGACGACTCGGTGACCTTCCAGCCCAACGGCCTGGTCACCTTCCGGGACACCGGATCGGCCGGCGCGATCAAGAAGACCGTCGACCTGGTGATCTCCGACGGCACCAGCCAGATCAACGGCGCCCTGACCATCGACGTCAAGGCCGAGGGCACCACCACCCCGGTGCCCGGCCCGGTCGCCGCCAGCGGTGTCGTCGACGAGGCGGTCACCGTGAACCCGTTGCGCAGCGTGCTGTCCGGGCTGCGCGACCCGGCCCGGGTCACCGCGGTGCAGCCGCTGGTGGCGGCCACCCCGGACCGGCCGGCATCCGCGAGCGCCACCCTGAACCCGCTGGATTCCACCGTCGTGCTGACCGGGACCGCCCCGGGCACCAGCTACTTCCTGTACACGGTGGTCGCCGGCTCGGCCAGCGCCACCGGGGTCATCCGCTTCGACGTGACCGCCCCGCCCGACACCCCGGCCCCGCCCGTGGTCACTCCGGACGTCGGCTACCTGGTGCCCGGCCGGACCCTGGTGCTCGACCCGCTGGCCAACGACCGCGACCCGATGGGCGCGGTGCTCTCGATCCAGCAGCTGAGCCAGCCGGCGGACAGCCCGCTGACCGCGACCGTGCACGACCTGAGCCTGCTGCAGGTCTCCTCCGCGCGCAGCGTGCCGGCCACCGGCGTCACCCTGACCTACACCGCGGCGAACGCGGCCGGGTCGACGACCGGCCAGATCCGGGTGATCCCGGTGCCCGCGCCGCTGACCCCGCAACCACCGGTCGCCGCCGACATCGCGGTGACGGTGCGGGCCGGGGACGCGGTGACCGTGCCGATCTCCCGGTACGCCACCGACCCGACCGGCCAGGTGCTGACGGTCAAGCCGTTCCCCGACGGCACCCTGCCGGCCGACCAGGGCCTGGTGT
>ENA-UOWO01006459-UOWO01006459.1-activated-sludge-metagenome-genome-assembly--contig:-NODE-6459-length-11980-cov-4.849392_pt1 | contig 11980 bp, 9 predicted proteins | sample MGYA00238148_ERZ761564 | MGnify/ENA primary metagenome ERZ761564 (study PRJEB28885, sample SAMN05720194) | activated sludge metagenome | isolation source: Anaerobic digester | place: USA...
AAAACAACATCGCCGCTGGCGATGCCGTCAAGGCCGTGGAGGATATTTATAATTATTTGCAGAAAAAAAGATAAGAGTTTCTCGGTTCTGTCGGTTCTAGGCGGTGTTTTATTAGCCACCTGCTAATTTTATCGCCAGATAAAGAATCGTCATCCCCAAGACAGTAGCCAAAGTGGTCCAACGCGTGGAATGCCCATGGTGGCTTTCCGGCAAAAGTTCAGCCGCGCCGATATAAAGAAAGAAACCGCCAAACAGCGCCAGAACAAGACCAAGATAATTTTCCGGCAAACTAAAGAAATTGGTGGCCAAAATGCCCAACGCCGGCGCCAAAGATATCGGCAAAAGCCACTTGAACGCCTCCCGACGTTCCCGACCATCTTTTAACAAGAGACCAACAACGTTGATCCCATCAGAAAAGTTATGAGTCAAAACCGCTACGGCCATCACCAGACCAGTGGTCACTGATACTTGCAGCGCCAGCCCAACCGCCAAACCGTCGATAAAACTGTGAACAGCCAAAATCAAAACCGTCACCGGACCGCGCATTTGGTGGCCGGCGTTATGACATTGTTCAACCGTTTCGTCACAATGCGAATGAAAGAGAATCAACCTGTCCAAAATCAAATAAATCATAAAACCCAACGCGCTAAGGGAAAGAGCGGTTGCCACTGACAAAAAGTTTCCAGTCATCTCTATCGCTTCCGGCAAAAGGTCAAAAAAAGCAACTCCAATCAAAGCGCCCGCCGAAAAGCCCAAAACCAAATGCAGGCGGTCACGAAAACGCAGCGCAAAAAATCCGCCCGCTAACATTAAGACAAAAGCCAAAATAGCTACCAAATAGGTCATAATCCAATTATTTTTAAAGCGACAAGCGCGCTGATTTATACTATTTATTATAAACTATCCCTTAAACTCGCGCCAAGTTGGAAAAAGATTGTCCTCCCCTAACGTTTTAACTGTTACGTAACATGTTACGTAACAACGCAAAAAGTGTAATTCTCTCCCCAAGGCTCCTGGCAAGTTTTGTCAATTAAAAAATAAAAGGCGAGCTAGGAGCTCGCCTTTTGGGCCCTCAAATCCTGGACTCTCACCGAGCCATCGTTCTCATCCACGTAATAGTAAACGTGATGTTGCGATGGGCTCCTGAAACAGTATGTCATCCCGTCACAATTATTATGGTGCACCCGATGCACAAAAGAAAATTCTGTGTCGGGATATTCTTGCCCAAGAATCTGAAGGGCTTGTTCTTTGTTGAGAACTTTCAGATATGAAAGATTCTTCATCTCTCACCTCCTTTGGTTCAAAAACGGATCCAGCCTAAGTATAACGAGATTAATTCTTGACGACAAGTGTTGCCCAAATTGTCAATTTATAGTATATTAGACAACGTAGAAAAACGGCCTCGGGCCTATTTTTCTATACAAAGTTTGTTAAATTTAAAATTGGCCCTATCGTCTAACGGTTAGGACACCACTCTTTCAAGGTGGTAATCCGGGTTCGATTCCCGGTAGGGTCGCGAGTATAAAAATGAGCCAGCACAAGCTGGCTCATTTTTATACTCGCGACCCTAAGAGAGCAAACTGCCCGCCAGAGTGGATTACAACGATCTTGAGCGCGAAGCGCCTCTAACCCCTCTAATTGTCTAAAAGCAAAATATCTTTTAAAATACAGCTAATGCAAAAACACGTCCTCACCGGCGGCCCCGGCATCGGCAAAACAACCTTGATTGAACTCTTGGCGGCGCGTGATTTTGAGATTGTGCCAGAAGCGGCAAGAATGGTAATTGAAGAAGAAAAAGCCAAAAACAGCGATGTTTTACCCTGGAAAGATCTTGGACTGTTTCAAACACGCGTCGCTGAACTCCAACTGGAATTAGAAGAAAAAAACAAAGGTGAAATTATTTTTTTGGACCGCAGCCTGATAGACGGTTACGGTTATTGCGTTTTGGAAAAGGTGCCACCACCGACTATTATTGAACAATTAGGGCGAAATCGTTATGATAAAATTTTTCTCCTCGATCCCCTACCTAATTACGAAAATGATCATTCACGGCTAGAAGAGAAAACAAAAGCAGAAGCAATCCATCAGGCTATCAATCAAGCTTATTTAGACTTCGGTTATCATCCGCTAAAAGTTCCGATTTTACCACCAGCAGAAAGGGTGGAGTTTATTTTGAAAAATATTTAAACTATTTTATTAAAAAGAAAAGCGCTGGTCAGGCGCTTGAATTTTATGACCTTAGAACTTAATTAGTTAACCAACCGCGGAATCTTCTCGACAGAGTCAAGAAGCTCTTGGTTGGAATAACTGTGACGTAATGCATAAATTTTCTTCCCACCTTCGCTCGTCTTGACGGACTGCGTCACGCCGAAGCCGAACTACAGCGAGGCGAAGGCGGAAAGGGTGGGAACCTCACTGCTCGACTTCGAGGACTCGTCTGCGCTTTAGATACCCACGGTTTCTAACACTCGCAGACTCGCTGTTTTCCTCCACGGGAGGACACCCAGTCCTCCCGACCCCACCTCTGGTTCAAATCCCGCCCTTTCCTTGTTCACAATGTTCACTGCGGAAAGGGTGGGATTTGAACCCACGGAGGGATTGCTCCCTCACCGCATTTCGAGTGCGGCGCCTTCAACCACTCAGCCACCTTTCCTTACTGCTATAAATTAACAAATTTTCAGCCAAAATGCCATCTTCGTGGATAACCCGCTTCAACCACTGATTTTTTTGTGCGATAATTAACTTATGAAAAAAATTGTTCTTCCTTCCCTTCTCCTTTTTGTAATTTTGCCGCTTGTTGCTTCGGCCCACTTGCCTCGTTACATGATGGGCGAGAATGTTTCCCTCCATAGTCCGGCCGAGATAGACAACCCAACTGTCTCGCAAGTTTTTTACGGCCAAATGCAGGGCACGCCGGATTATTATCATTTTTATTTATCTCAACCAAGCGATATCCTAATCGGGCTCCTGATTCCAATTAATGAAGTCCAGTCCCCACAGGTGGAATTAATCGCCCAAAAAGGCAAAGTCCAAAATCTAACCGGGGACTTCACCGAAGTTTATTTTGAAGAATTTGGCAATGATTATTATTTGCGTGGGCCGGAAAAAACTTTTTCCCTGCCGGCCGATAATTACTTAATTAAAGTTTATAACGCGAGCAGTACCGGCCGCTATGCCCTTGTCGTTGGCAACGAAGAAAAATTTTCGGTGGGCGAAATGGTCAAGACCATCTTTATTTTGCCGATTATCAAACAAAAATTTTTTGACCAACCAATCTTGGAGCTCTTCTTGGCCAGCCTGGGACTGGTTTTACTGGCCTTGGGCTTGTCTCGAACGCTCACTAGCCGTTTTCAAACTTCTTTCAAATTATTTGTCTTTGGCGCGGGGCTCTTGACCTTGTCCAGCATTTTTCTGCTTGCTAAAAATTTCTTTAATATTCTCGGCTGGCTCAAACTGATTTTCCTGCTAATCGCCTTGATTGTTTCAATTTGGTATTTCTGGAAAAAACCGCTCAACAAAAAGCGACTTCTTTGGGTTCAAACCCTTCTCTGGTTGCTAGTTTCGTTTTTGACAGTGGCCAGTTTGTAGAGTTGCCGTTTTTCCTTTTTTTTGTTAAATTTATGAGTGTAAGCAGGGGCGATGTCGGGGAGCCGACCGAAGCATAAGCTTTGGCAAGAGGAGAATGAGGGGGCGGAAAATTATGTTTGTAAGTTGAAATTAATAAGGGCGATTAGCTCAGTTGGCTAGAGCGTCTCATTGACGTTGAGAAGGTCAGAGGTTCAAGTCCTCTATCGCCCACAAAAATCCCGCTCTGGCGGGATTTGTTGGTGATAAGCAACTGAACTGCTTCAGTTGCGTGAGAACTTGAACGCCGGAGCGGTCTCCACCTAGCAAGGCGGAGCAGCGAGGCGGTGCCCAGCCCGACGAAGCGCGACAGGCGCGAGGAGAGGCGCGGGAAAGTCCTCTATCGCCCACAAAAACAAAATTTGGCTCCCCATTTCCTTATCCACTTATTCCATGGATTATTAGGGGGTAATTTACTATAATAAATTCATAAACTAAGTTAACTAAAAAATTATGGTATTCCTTACTTTTATTGGCGGGGTGGTAGTTCTAGTTCTTGTGCTCAACCTTCGAGATCGCGTACAAAAATTAGAGCAACTTATTGAAAGTGGTGTAGTTCAACAGACATCAGAGCAAGGCTATCAGCCATCCTCCGAGCAACCGGAAAAACAACCGCTCGCGATTCCGGGTCCGTTGTTTGATTACGTCAAACAACAACTACAACTAGGCACGGACCGAGAGAAGATTAAAAACTCTCTTTTGTCTAATGGTTGGCAAATATCTGATGTTGAAAAAGCTTTCAGCGCGGTAATTGCCCAAACCCAAGTTCAAGCTCAAACATTAAGGCCACTGGTCATGCCAGAACAAACAGGACCAACCATGTCTCAAAAATTCATTGGGTGGCTTAAGGAAGATTGGCTCCTCAAACTTGGAGCACTTCTTTTACTTATCGGCTTTGGTTGGCTTACGACCTACGCGTTCCTTAACGACTGGATTGGACCAATGGGCCGGATTGCGCTTGGGGTTATCGCCGGGTCTATTTTTATCTTGCTCGGCTATTGGAGAATAAAAAAATATCTCGTCCAAGGTGGCATCTTTCTGGTTCTTGGTTCAACCACAATTTTGCTAACTATTTTTGCAGCCAGGACAGTCTACGGTTTTTTCACTCCCCTTTCCGCGCTTATTGTGATGTTTCTAAGTACTGCCTTTGTGGCGCTCGCCAGTGTCAAATACAATAGCCGCGCCCTTTCACTGTTGAGCTTGACGCTGGCGGGAATCGCGCCTTTACTAACAAAATCCCCAGCGACAGACCACGTGGGACTTTTCGCTTATTTGTTTGTCGTTATTCTTGGCGCAATTTGGATAGTCGCGTTAACTGGGCAAAGGGAACTTACGGTAGCTTCACTTATTATCGTTTCCGCCTACAGCGCGCCGCACCTCCTTTCCCCGTTTTCATTTCCTTTGGTGGATACTCAAACCTTACTCTTGTTTGCTTACGCGTTCGCCACATTGTTCTTCTTAACAAACACTGCTGGCCTGCTCAAATTAAAAGGCAAGGACATTGTCCCCGACCTGATAGCCGCCGCCGGTAATGGACTATTTTTGCTCGCCTGGATTATGACCACCGCGCCGGACGAATGGAAAAGTTTAATCATTGTCGCGTGGATGATGGTATTTGCTATCGGTTCATTTCTGATATTTAGAATCACCCAAAGACAAGGAACTTTTTATGTTTATGCCGGAGTTGGTGTCGCGATGCTGGCCGCGGCGACATCCGCGGAGCTAAGCGGCGCAACCCTTACAATCGCCTACGCGATTGAAAGCGGCGCCATCGCGCTTATTACCTATGTAATATTGCGAAACATAAAAATTGCTGAGAGGACCAGTCTGCTCTTAATCGGTCCAATAATTTTGTCCATAGACAGCTTGACCTCGATATCGTGGTCAAGGGGCATCGTCCACAAAGACTTCTTTGTGCTCCTATTGTTGAGCTCAATCATGCTTGGACTTGGCTCATTCTTTTTGCGCCGGGTCAAAGAAATTGATGACAAAGAACCGCGCAGGATTAATGCCCTGTTGTTGATTGTTGGTTCCGCCTACGCCTTTGTTCTTCTGTGGCTTTCGCTGCACGCCGGACTTCTTAACAACAACAACGCGGTCATGATTTCACTTGTTGTCTATACGATTATCGGCTTAATTACTTATTTCTACGGTCTTGCCAATGGAAAGAGAGGTCTTTATCTTTATGGTGGAGTGCTCGTTGGGTTTGTTATTGGTCGGTTGTTTACCGTTGATATCTGGAAAATGGAACTTGCGGGGAAAATAGTTACTTTCTTCCTTATCGGCGCGTTACTGGTTAGTACCGCCTTTTTAGGAAAGAAAAAACATAACAAGGAAATAATAAATAACTATTAAAATATGAAAAATAAAATTTTAATTTTATCCATTTTCCTCGTTTTCGGTTTTGTCTTCACTGCCGGCGCGCAGGAACCTCAACAAAATTTAATTTTGTCTTTAACAAACGCGTATCGTTTTTACAAAGACGTAGACAACCTCGCCATAAATGTCCCGACCGTTGTGGAAGTTCCGTTGGCAACCGAATTTATTGAACACTTTGACTTTGTCGTTCTCGATAAAACAACCAACTATTTTGAGCCCCATTATTTCAAACAAGAAACATTGGTCAACGAAATACCGATAACAGTAACCACCGCCCCCCATGCTGGCGAGGCAAACAGAATGATAGATAAAGACGCTTGGACCTATGTTGATTTTTCATTGCCGGAGAACGCCCAGGGACAAGTTAAAATTACTTTGACTAGCCCAAGTCCGATTTCTTCGTCCGCCCTAACCATCCTCCTTGACGACAACACGGCATTACCTACTTCCGTAGAGATCCGCGCTTCAGTGGGGGGACAAAACAAAATCGTGGTCGCAAATAAAAAAATGGACCAACAGACTATTCGCTTTCCACAGACAACGTCAAATTGGTGGGAAATCACTTTTAACTATAGCCAGCCGTTACGGATCAGTGAATTACGTTTGGATCAAAGCAACGCGATAAAATCAAATAGTCGCGCCCTAAGATTTCTGGCGCAACCCGGTCATTCCTACCGTGTTTACTTTGACCCAGACCGACCAGCAGAAGCGCCAGTTGGTGAAGCGGGAAATTTGACCTCAGCGCAAGATGTTCTGGTAATCTCTAAAACTTTGACACCCCAAAACAACCCTAATTATGTGATTGCGGATGTTGATAATGATGGGGTACCTGACGTTCTAGATAACTGCGTTTCTGTTAATAACCAAGACCAGCAAGACGTCAACAACAATGGCCGAGGCGACGCATGTGATGATTTTGACCAAGACGGCAGGATAAATTCAATGGATAACTGCCCCGACAATCCCAACCGGGACCAAAAAGATACTGATAGTGATGGGATCGGCGATGCTTGTGATAAAGAAGAAAGCCGAATTACCGAGAAATATCCTTGGATTCCGTGGGTTGGGATTGGATTTGCGGCCATTGTTTTGATTGTGCTCCTGGTTTTGACCGCGCGAGCAACGTATCAGGAAAAACAGGGCGAGAACCAACTATAAGCTTTTCACGGTTTCCATAATTGACTAGCATTAGCAAACAAAGACAAGACAAAGTTGCCAGGCCCCTTTCAATATGGGTTTAGATTTGGTTTAATAAACGCAGGCAAAATCCCTGATACCGTAGTGATGAAAGCCGGCAACCACAAGCTCCCTTAGTTTAACGGATAGAACACGGGCCTCCGAAGCTCGTAATGCAGGTTCAATTCCTGCAGGGAGCACCGCCCTTTAAGAAATAAGCACCCTTAGCTCAGTTGGTTAGAGCGTACGATTCACATTCGTAAGGTCGCAAGTTCAACTCTTGCAGGGTGCACTAAATAACAGGCGCCCAGCCAGGGGCGGTCAAGGCGCCTATTGGCTTGCGTTTTAAACTTGCTTTTTTTATAACCTATGCTAGTATAATCATTGGACGACCTGTTGTCGTCCCGCTCATTGTTGTGGGCCAGCCTTCCTCTCTTCCGAGGCTGGCCTTTTTTATTGCTGGCAAGTCATTTTTTCGTTATAGTTTAACTCTATGATAATTTTAGCGATAGAAACCAGTTGTGACGATACGGGAATAAGTTTGGTCAAAGCCACTGGTGGCTTTAAAAGACCGCAATTTAAAGTTCTCTCCCACAACCTCTCCTCTCAAACACAGATTCATGAAAAATGGGGTGGCGTCGTGCCGGCCTTGGCCAAACGCGAACATGGCCGAAATCTAGTCCCCTTGCTAACCAAAACCCTAAAAGAAGGCGGTTTGCGCCAAGTCACCACACCCCAAAACAGCCCGGCAGATACAAAAAAAATCCGTAAAATTTTAGAGCGCGAGCCCGAATTATTGGAACTTTTTAATAAGGTTATCCCCACCCTCAAAACCCCCAAACTTGACGCTATCGCCGTAACCAAAGGCCCCGGCTTGGAACCGGCCCTTTGGGTGGGTATTAATTTTGCCCGCGCGCTGTCTCTGGTCTGGCGTAAACCGCTAATCCCCGTCAACCACCTGGAAGGGCACCTCTGTGCCGGCTTAGTAAAAGAAAAAGATAAAGACAAAAGAGCAAAGCCCAAAAATCCTCCTCTCAATTTTCCGGCCTTGGCATTGATTGTTTCCGGCGGTCACACTGAATTAGTTTTGACTCATGGCTGGCTCAAATATAAACAAATCGGCGGCACGCGCGATGACGCGATCGGTGAAGCTTTTGATAAAGTGGCGCGGATTCTTGAATTGCCCTACCCCGGGGGACCGCAAATTTCCAAGCTGGCCAAAGAAACAAAGGACCGAAAAGAAAATCCGATCTCTCTGCCTCGTCCAATGATTAATTCGCCGGATTTTGATTTTTCTTTTTCTGGTCTTAAAACCGCTGTTCTTTACCTGGTCCAAAAACTGAAGGCCGAGAACAAATTAGACAAAGAAACAAAGTCTTTCATTGCGGCTGATTTTCAACAGGCTTGTCTTGATGTTTTGTTAGCCAAAACCCAAAAAGCCCTTATCAAATTTAAACCAAGGACCATAATTGTCGGCGGCGGCGTCATCGCCAACCGCGAACTAAGGCAACAATTGACAAGAATGATTGCCCAAAATTTCCCGACTGTCTCCTTGATAATTCCCGAGTTAGGTTACACTACCGACAACGCCACAATGATTGCCGCCGCCGGTTACTTGCAAAGTTTGAGCAAGAAAAAACTGAGAGTGGCGCCGAGGCTCCGCGCTCAAGGTCAAATGCCTTTGAAGTAAAAGGTTTTTTTGTTATTATACTACTGATGAACTCCAAATTTACCAAACCATACAACCCGACCGAAAATGAGTCGGCAATCTATAAATTATGGGAACAAAGCGGCCACTTCAATCCCGATAATTTGCCAAATGTGACCGAGGGCCCATTCACGATTATTATGCCGCCGCCAAACGCCAACGGTCAAATTCACGCCGGCCACGCGTTGTTTCTCACGTTGGAAGATATAATGATTCGCTACAAACGAATGAGGGGCTTTAAAACGCTCTGGCTGCCCGGGACCGACCATGCTGGGTTTGAAACACAAGTCGTCTATGAGAAAAAGTTGGAAAAAGAAGGCCGTTCTCGTTTCAACCTGAGTCGTGAAGAACTTTATGCCGAGATTATGGACTTTGTTCAAGCCAACAAAAAAGCGACCGAGGATGGCATGCGCCAGCTAGGCGCCTCCTGTGATTGGTCTCGTGAAAAATTCACCCTTGACCCTGACATCATTCAAACAGTCTATGCTACTTTTAAACAGATGTTTGATGACGGCTTGGTTTATCGCGGAAAGAGGATAGTCAACTGGTGTACCAAACATCAAACTTCCCTCTCTGACCTAGAAACCTTGAGCGAAGCCAGGAAAGATAAACTTTATTACATGCAATACGGACCGCTAGTCGTCGCGACGGTTCGGCCGGAAACAATGTTTGGGGATGTCGCGTTGGCAGTCAACCCGGACGATGAACGCTATCGCCAATACATCGACCAAGACATCTTAGTTCAAACACCAATTGGCGAACTAAAATTAAAAGTTATCGCTGACGAAGCGGTGGAAAAAGATTTTGGTACTGGCGCGTTGAAAATTACCCCCGCCCACGATGCCAACGACTTTGAAATTGGTCTGCGTCATAATTTACCGTCTGTTGAAGTAATAGACCATTACGGCAAGTTAAATGAAAAGACTGGCAAATATGCCGGCCTTAAAATAGAAGAGGCGCGCGAAGCAGTGGTTAGAGACTTGACTGAGCTAGGGCTCCTCTTAAAAACCGAGGATTACGAACATGATGTCTCAGTTTGCTATAAATGCGGACGTGTAATAGAACCGCGAATTATTCCGCAATGGTTTGTCAAAATGAAAAATTTAGCCGAACAGGCAGTAAAAGCGGTAAAGGATAAAAAAATCCAAATTATCCCCAATCACCAAGAAAAAGTTTTCTGTCATTGGCTTGACAATATTCGCGACTGGAACATTTCACGGCAAATCGCCTGGGGAATTCCCATCCCCGCCAAATTATGTGAAAAATGCGACTACGCCGTGGTAGACATTGAAAACCAAAAAACCGATTGCCCGAAATGCGGAGGTCAGCTGATCAAAGATCCGGACACTTTTGACACTTGGTTTTCCTCCGGACAATGGCCCTATGCCACTCTCGGCTACCCAACTGGCGAAGACTACCGGAATTTTTATCCGACCGATGTGATGGAAACAGCTGGCGATATTCTTTTTTTCTGGGTTGCTCGCATGGTAATGTTTGGGCTTTATCGGACCGGCCAAGTTCCTTTCCAAACTGTTTATTTACATGGCTTAGTCCGCGACGCCAAAAATCAAAAAATGTCCAAGAGCAAAGGCAACGTGATTGACCCGACTGTCATTGCCGAAAAATACGGCACTGACGCCCTCAGAATGGCCTTAGTGACGGGAAACGCCGCTGGAACCGACATGGCTCTGTCTGAAGACAGAATCAAAGGTTATAAGCACTTTGCCAACAAAATCTGGAATATTACCCGCTTCATTCTGGAAAATTCCCAGGACCAAGACTCGCCAGTTGACCTGGCGCCAGCTGACGAGAAGTTGTTAGCCGAATTCCGCGCACTGACCACTGATATTACCGCCGATATGGAAAACTTCCGTTTTCATCTCGCCAGCGAAAAAATTTACCAATACACCTGGCACACTTTGGCCGATGTCATTTTGGAAGAAAGCAAACCGCTAATTTTCGGCAATAATGAGTCGGACCGTTTTTCCCGTCTCTTGACTCTAAATATCATTTTGTTGGATTTGCTAAAGCTCTTGCACCCCTTCATGCCGTTTTTGACCGAAACCATCTGGCAAAGCCTCCCTCAAACCAAAGAAAAAATGCTTCTGACCGCCCGCTGGCCAGAATAATTTTAAAATCACCAGTTATCATCTGCCAATTGGTATTAATTGACAGATGATAACAAATAAAAAGCCAATGAGCTTCACCGATTATATAAAAATTTTTATGAAAGCGCTTGACGGTTGGGGTGGCCATTCCATTTTATTTGCCGTTCTCTTTGGTTTGGCGCCAACAATTTTTTGGCTCTGGTTTTGGCTTCAAGAAGACGAGGACAAGCCGGAACCGGCCCGGATGATTCTGAAAACTTTTGTGGTTGGTGGCTTTTCTGTTGTTATTGCTTTTTGCCTAGAACGACTGGTTGCTTTCAATCCCGACATAGCGGGGAACTTTCAATCTTCTCTTTCCGTGGCCGGAATCAAGGCTGCTCTGATTACTCTTTGGCCAATTCTGGCTTGGGCTTTTATTGAGGAGGTGGTCAAATATGCCGCCGCTTACATCGCTGCTTTTCGCAAACAACACTTTGATGAACCGGTTGACGCCATGGTTTATATGATAACGGCCGCCCTTGGTTTCGCCGCCGTAGAAAATTTTTTGTTTTTGTTTTCTACCGCCTTAAGCAGTGGGGCCAACAGCAGTTCCTTTGTCTTCACCGGCAACCTGCGTTTCTTGGGAGCAACCCTTCTCCATGTCGTTACCTCAGCCACGCTCGGCGCTTTCATCGGCTTTTCATTTTATAAGAACTCAAATATAAAAAAAGGGTCTCTCGGTTTGGGGTTAGTGGCCGCCACTGTCTTGCATACTCTCTTCAACTTTTTTATAATTATAGATGAGGGGAAAAATATTTTTGGGGTTTTGGTTTTTCTTTGGATAATTACCACCGTTATTATTTTTGTTTTTGAAGTAGTTAAAAAAGTTGGCGCTAAAAGCTTGCCATCAAACTTATAAATAATCACTAACCTAATCTATGTTTAAAGAAAAAAGATCTTTTTTTGAAAGAATTACCGGCAGTATTTCGGTCAATGACGAAGAGGA
>ENA-UOWO01006461-UOWO01006461.1-activated-sludge-metagenome-genome-assembly--contig:-NODE-6461-length-11977-cov-5.207096_pt1 | contig 11977 bp, 10 predicted proteins | sample MGYA00238148_ERZ761564 | MGnify/ENA primary metagenome ERZ761564 (study PRJEB28885, sample SAMN05720194) | activated sludge metagenome | isolation source: Anaerobic digester | place: USA...
ACTCAGAACTTTTAAAGGAGAGAAACAAACTTGATACTTCCACGGAAGAAGGTCGGGCGGCTATCGCTAAATTAAATGAGCAGTACGACAAGAACTCTGCAATCATTAAGGAGAACAGCACTCATGTTGAAAAGCAAAGGTTTAATATTGGTAATTACACTGAATCTATCATCAAGGCAAGTGAGCAAATAGAAAAGTTGAAGAAAGAAAACCAACAGCTCACAGTAGTTTTAAAGACGGTCGATAAGTCTACTAAAGAAGGTCAGGATCAGTACAACCAGATCAATACGGCTATTCAGAACAACATTACCCAGATTAATAAATACAAAGTAGTAGTTAAACAAACTACATCAGTAACCGATCAGGCGACACAAGGTTTAACAAAACTCGCACCGGCTCAAGCTAGTGCAGTTCAGGGATTTATTGGAATGACTCGCGCGGCTTTGGCTTTCTTAGCTACTCCTATCGGGGCTGTTCTTGCTGCTGTTGGTATCGCAATGGCTGGGGTTATTGCTTACTTCAAACAATTCGAACCGGTATTAGATTTTATTGAGGATTCGGTTACTAAGGTTACGGCTGTTTTCAGTTCGTTAATTCAGAACCTTGACAAAGTAGCTTCAATAGTAGGGAATGTTTTAACCGGAAACTTTAAGAAAGCCGCAGATCAAACACGGTCTTTAGGAACTGAATTAGGTAATGCAGCCAATGAGGCACAAAGATTACTTGACGCGACCCGTGAGTTAGAAGATGCTGAGTTAAAATTCAGACTTGCAAATGCTGGGGCTGCAAATCAAATGAAAGCATGGGTTGTAGAATCAAAACGTAGAGGTATATCTATTGAAGAGTCAAATGCCTTACTTCAAAAAGCTTCTGATCTTGAAAATGAGTTAACGGCTGTTGCTGTGGCCAATGCTCAGAAGCGAGCCGATATAGAACTTGGAAAATTACTTGAAAGTAAAAAGGCACAATTAGAAACAGAAGAGCTATATCAAAAAGCAGGTCAATCACAAGCTGATTTTATTGAGGAATTAATTGATAGTGGCATATTCAGTCCAGAAGCGTTAGACCCTGTGCTTTCTGCTTATGAGAAAGTTCAACAGGCTGCATCGGAAGGGCTCGCTTTTCAGGAGAAAATTGCAAACCAACGCGTTGCCCAGGAAGAAAAAGCGGAAGCCGATAGAGAAAAAGCGCGTGAAAAAAGACGCAAATTAGATCAGGAAGAAATTGAGGCTGCTAAAAATATTGAGCAACTTAAATTTGATCTACTTGAGGAAGGAAGAAAGAAAGAAGTAGTTGCATACTACAATGCTGCATCCGAAAAGATGGAAGCGCTGAAAGGCACTGATGAACAGATCGCAGAGCAAACCATTTTAATAAATCAGAAGCTTCAGGAAGATTTAGCGGATCAACAGGAACAATTTACGGCTGAAGATATAGCGCGGGAACAGGAACGAGTTGCGGCCAATGAAGAGTTTTTAACCGAAGCATTAAACGAAGAGTTAGAAATCTATGCAGAACATGTTCAGGAATTAATCAACCTGAAAAAAGAGGAATTACTAGCTGGGACTATTTCGAAAGAAGAGTACGATCAGGAAATTTATGACCTTGAATTAGCGGCTTTAATCGCTCAACAAGAACTAAAAACACAGTTCGGGGAGGAAGATTTAGCTTTAAATGGTAGGATTACAGACGCTAAAATTGCCCAAAAGAAATTCGAGGCTGAAGAAACAGCAAGGCTTGAGGCTTTCAAACTTCAGGCTGTGCAAAGTACCCTTGGACAAGTTGCCTCTTTATTCAATAAAAATAGCTTAGCATTCAAGGCACTTGCCAGCGCACAGACTTTAATTCAAACATATCAATCAGCACAAGCGGTATTTACCGGAATGACATCTACAATACCGGGGCCGATTGGTATTGCTTTGGGTATCGCTGGGGCGTCTGCTGCTGTAATTTCAGGACTTGCCAACGTTGCTAAAATCAATAACGCGAAACTTCCAAAGCTTGAACACGGAGGTATAATAGATATTGGCGGTAAGAGTCATAGTGAAGGTGGTGAAGATGTTCACATAGGAGGTAAACTTGTGGCCAATGTACAATCTGGTGAAAAGATGGTAGTTTTAAAACGAGGCGCAAATCCTGAATTACTTGGAAATCTTGCCGCAATTAATAGAATGGCAGGGGGAGTAGATTTCTACAACGATCGATCGCCTAAAACATATCTTGCTGATGGTGGGTTTGTTGCCAGAGCGGCAAGCTCACAGGTGCAAAACTTCCAGACTATAAGCATAGCGGAAGACTTAAGAAAGGCACGATTTGAAGTTTCGGTAACTGAGATTCAAAAGGTTGAAAAGTCAGTTAATAGGGCTAATGTTACTTCGGAGCTTCGTTAGTCTCCATATATTTTATAACAGCTTTTCTAATTATTGCAGATTCTGTTTCACCTTTCTTTTTGCAGAATTGCGTTACCTTATTTTTGAAATCCGGATTGCAAACCGTTTTTAACAATGGAACTGTTGCCATACATAAAAGTGGGGGTTGATAGATTTTAGTACCAAATTTTCACGAATATAAAAAATATTACGCTATTCGTATCGTGAAAGATTTAGAAACACTTCCAAAACTACGGATAAAAGGGGTTATCGCTCCACGCGGGACAATGTTCCAAGGGGATTATACTTCATCATCTGATGTTAGGGATTTCTTAGAGGCTCACAAGGATTCTCCTGAAATTTTAGTAGAAATTTCTTCCGATGGAGGGTATAAGACTGAAGGTATTGAGATTTACAGTATTCTAAAGAATTGTAATAAGGATGTTTATTCAATATCCTACAAAGCAAATTCTATTGCCACTGTGATAATGCTTGCAGCACCTCCAAAGCAAAGATTTATTACTGAAAACGGACAGTGCATAGTTCACTTCGCACGAATAGACCCACAAGATTTGGGCATCAACTCATTGACTTCAGAAGATTTACAACGTTTGGCAGATGAAACCGAAAGGGCTGACAGTCAAATTTTAAACATCTATTGCGATGAGTTGGGCGAAGATAAAAGGACGGAATTAATAGCAGCTATGGCCGATGAAAGAGACTTGGGAGCAAAAGGAGCTATCAAATTAGGTTTTGCAAGTGGCTACTATAAAAAGGCCAAAAAACCAAAGGTAGCTATTGAAGATTTCGCAGGAGTGTTGATTACTGACCATTTAGCAACATTAATTCAAAACAAAATGAGCAAAGAAAAAGAAGAAAAGGATGCTATAACGCTCCTTGGAGAAAAAATTATGAACGGATTCAAGAGCATTGCGAAGCGTCTTGGTGAAATAAAAAACGAAGTAACCGTGACACTTGCAGACGGCAAACAAGTCTACGTAGTTCCTGAAAACCCTGAAAATCCGGGTGATTTTATGGGAGCTTCTGTATTCGAAGTAGATGAGGCAGGGTTGCCAACAACAAACCCGGTTCAACCAGGCAGTTACCCACTTGATGACGGAACCACTCTGGTAGTTGGTGAGGGAGGCAAGGTTACGGAAGTACAAGCGGCTGTTGATGATGAAGCATTGAAGAATGATTTGGCAGCAAAAGAAGAGGCTTTAAAACAAGCCAGTGCGGAAATTGCAGCTTTGAAGGCATCCATTGAAACCGATAAGGTAGAGATGAAAAAGCAATTTGATTCAATTCAAAACGCTTTCAAAGAGTTCAAAGCAGCCGTACCGGGTGAAAAGAAGAAAAAGGATTCTGATGATGATGACAAACCACAGGATTACAGCAAAATGTCAACAGCGCAAAAGGTTCGCGCTATGTCAAAAGAACGCGCAAAATTCGAACTAAACATTAAATCTTAAAAGAATATGTCAAACATTGTCCCAGCAATTAACACCTATGCAGGTGAAGTATATGGTGATTACATCACCCCCGCAATCCTACCCGCTCAGGGTTTGGTTGATCTTGGTTTAGTAACGCCATTACCGGGTATCAAGAAAAGAACAATCCTTCGCACGTTGGATTTTTCTGTCGAGTTTCAAGATCCGTCTTGTGATTTCGATGCTCAGTCAGGTGATATTGCACCTTCTGAAAAATACATTGACCCCGTTAAATACGAGGTAATGGTAGAAATTTGTTATGCTGATCTTCGTCAAGGTTGGGAGGCATCGCAATTGAAGAAAGGTTCTTTGAATGATTACGTTCCACCAAAGAACTTTGAAGACCTTTTGCTTGAGTTGATGACGGTTAAAATCGGTAAAGGTAATGAAGAACTTTACATCAATGGTAAAACAGGAGTTCAATCGGCATCAGTTACTTTCACTGCTGCGTACTTAGGTTTGATTGGTCGTTTGAAAGCTGATGCAACCGTATTGAAATATACTAACGCATCAACTTCGGCAAATGATACCATGACCGGTACAGCCATCACATTGGCAAACCCAGGTGTTGCAACAGTTACATCAACTGCCAACCTTAGAACAGGTGACAAGGTAACTATTACAGCTTGTACAGGTGCAGCTTTAGTTGGAGGTGTTACAATCGTAGGCCAGACTTTCACTATCACAGTGTTGAGTGCAACTACTTTCAGCTTAGGCGCTCAAGTAACAAACGCGGATTCCACAGGTTTCACAATGATGTTCGTTAACGCTTACAACATTCTTGATTCATTGGCATTCGTTTACAACGCGGTTCCGGTTGCGGTTTCAAGTAAGCCTGATTTCAAAATCTGGATTTCTCAGACAATGGCGAACAGCTACAGTTTGCAACAAGCTACTGTAGGAACTTCTCAAGGTTCTGGATATGTTGGAGCGAAAGAACTTGACTTCTTAGGTTCTAAGTTGCAAGTCGTGAACTCACTTCCTGCAAATACCATCATTGGTGCTGCTGCCGGAAACGTGTTCTTAGGATTCGATGATTCAGGAGACGAGGATTACATCCGTATCACTGATATGGGTAAAACCACTGGTGACGATAAGTATAGATACAAGGCTTCAATGAAGACTGACATCAACTACGTTTACGGAAACGAAATCTTGTTTGTAGGCCCGGTTATTTCCTAACCTTTAAACTTTTAGAAAATGGTAGAATGCTTAAGCAGTTTAGATAAAGGCGTACAGGCGAGTTGTACAGCCATTAAAAAAGTAGGGGGGTTAGATAAGAGAATCTATCTCGGTGCTATTGGTGACCTTGATACGGTCACCATCGGCTCTAATAATACCTTGACCTCACTCACATTCTTAGCGGCCAAGGGCTTTGTTAAGATGGTAGGGCGTAAAGAAAAGAACAGCGCGGGTTCTGACATTGAAGTAGGTGAAAACCTTACTTTAAGAAAACAGAATGTAAATCTTTCTGTTTACTACGACACTGTAGGAACTCAGGCCACTATCGACCTTTCGTCAATTGACGCGATCATAGATAACGAAGCCATGTTTGCAATAGTTGAAACAAACGCGGGAACCCTTGAGGTTTTCGGTATCAACAAAACAAACTTCGATAACTACGGTCTGAAGGTAACGGATAATCCAGGTACTTCAGGATTATTGCTTAACGATGTTACAGCATTCGCGATGGTAATGAGTGGAGGTTTTACAAATCTTCAATTGATTTACAATCCTTCTGCATCTTTAGCAACAAACATCGCAGCGCTTGATGCTTTGGTAATTGACCCAGCACCGTAATATGTACAGATTCAAAGAACAATTTAGGGATGCAAAAGTTTGCATCCCTTCACTTCGATTGGTTGTAACGGCTGATAATGTCAGTCAGTATGCAGAACTTATTTTCAAAAGCCATAAGGATATGTTAGAGCTTGTCGAAGAAGTTGAAAAGGTTGAGAAAGTAAAAAAAGTGGCTAAAGAGCCGGTATCATCCCCACCTTCTAAACTTGATGATTGATGAATATCTTTTATCAAGCCTTAAATAAGGTACAAGATGCACTAGCGTATATCTCAAAAGACAATCGAGATTATTACAAGTTTGGGGAAAATGATGATCTTCCAAACTGTATAATCAGGTCTGTCAATGATTCAGGTACAGCACGCGCGTGTATTACTAAGTTATCTCAATTCATTCAGGCAAACGGTACGGTAGACCAAACCATAGGCGCTTCACCTGCCAACCGTTACCAAACATTCAATTCACTTATAAGCGATCTTTCATTGATCGTTCCTTATTTTAAGTGCTGCTCTTTTCGGGTAATGTATAACAACCAAGGTTTACCTGCATTGATTTACCCAGTTCCTACTCAATACCTAAGAAGAAAAGGACATTCAAGATTCCTTTACAATGAGTTAATGGGTGAGGCTAATTATAGGAGAAGTGATAACAAGTATGTTTTTGCTTTTGATCCTAATGAAACACCGGCACAAAGATTAGATCGAATACAAAAGCAGATTGAAAAATATGGTGAGCAGTTTGGAGATATAGTTTACCACTTTAAAAAAGGCGTAGGGCTTTATCAGGACGTTTACTCTATCCCTGACTACTATTCTGGAATTGATGACATCGACAGCGATGCTGGCATATCTCGTTTAGAAAAAAGGAACATTCAAAAAGGTTGGAGGACTCCTATTATCGTCAGCACAGGCCCGATTGACAAAGATGTTCAGGATGATAAAGGCAAAACAGAATACGACAAGTTTGCCGAAAACATGAAGAAGTTCGCGGGGGAAGATGCTGCCTTTGCCCTTCATTTGGAAGGCGCAACCAATGAGCAGAAGCCAACCGTTACGACTATTCCAATAGCTGAAATTTTAGACCAGACTGACAAGGCAACTGATAGAGTAGGAAGAAAAGTTTGTCGACACATGGGAGTGCCACCTATTTTGGTAGGATTCTCAACGGCTGGACAGCTTGGAAACGTTCAGGAGCTTGAAAATACCCTTGAATTATTTAAAATGACCGTATCACAGGATCAGGATTTAATTTCTGAGGCTTTGAAAATGGTATTCCCTGATAAAGATTGGACTTTATCGACTTTGGATTTATGGAAGCAAGTAAAACCTGAACAAACCGCTACTTTATGAAGCCGACAAAGTCAGATTTCCCAGCTTTCGTAAACTTTTCTTTAAATATTGAAGATAGGTTGATAAATCCTCATATAGAGGACGCTTATAAATACGATGTACGGCCAAAGCTTGACGTTTTAGCGGTTGACATCTACGATTATGATGCAAACTTGACCACTAAACCACAATTGAAAGCATTCTTTGAAGATTTCATTTTGCAATGGTGGGTTTTACTTGCCTACAAAAGATTTATTCAGAATCACGGAAGAAATGTTACTCAGTACGGGTACACAAAAACGAAAGACCCTCAAGGTACTTTCGATCAGTTGGACGGTGAAGAACGCGCGGTTATTTTAAGGCAACTTATGAGTGATGCGGGAGTGAGTTATAATTACATACTTCAGGAAACTTGGACATTCGATGGAGTTGCGTATAGAAAGCCAGGGGGATGCAGTACGAAAAGCGGAGGTAGTTACGGTATAAACGCTTTAACATGACACAGGCAGCATTATTAGCATTAGTTAATGGATACTTAGCGTCTGGTCAACCTATAACAGCAGCAGGGGAACATAGGCCATCTATGCAATCTGTAATTGGCGAGATGTATGATGCCAATAGCCGAGGATCTGTTTTGGCAGGGGTTGATGTTTCTGTAAGCTTAGTCGCTGGGGATAAATTATTTTTGATCAGGAGCGGAGTCGCTAAACTTGTAGATATTAGTTTGTTTCTGAATGTTCCTTTGCTTACTGATTGGAACATGGATTCGAATCTATTTCCATCAGGATCAGTAAAGGGGCAATTGTACTATGGAATAATTACAACCAGTACGACATTGTTAGATGCTTCCGGTAACGCATTACCATCTAAAATATTTTTGAGGTCACTTCAGAACAACGCATCAACTTCGGACGTGACTCAATGGGCGATAACTTACACAATAACATGAAAGCAACGTTTGACCCTTCTGTTAATTTGGATTTATACTTTCGTAAAGGTATGAACGGGAATAAGACGCTTAATTTCTTCCGTACAAATGGATCTGAATATGATTTAACTGGAATAAATTTTGAGTTTCGCGCTCCATTTCCTGTTTCTGTAAATGTTATAGGAAACTCGATTGAACTATCAATTGCATACAGTGAGGTGATAAATAGGAATACATTTTTTTACCAACTTGTAAACACTAGTACTGTAAGGACTTGGCTTTCCGGAACTTCGTTTTTTACTTCCGATCTCAGTGCGAATGTTTCTGATTCTGAAAATATTGTTATCAACCTAAACGGTGAAACAATAAATATAACCATCAGTGACACGGCTTCACTCCTTATTGATTGGGATATGGATACAAATTTATTCCCAGCTAATTCAAAAAGAGGTCAGGATTACTATGGTGTTATCACTACATCATCAACACTTGAGGATAGAAATGGTAATTTATTACCTTCAGGTGTTATTGCAAAAGCATTGGTTAACAACGCATCGACAAGTGATCCGAATGATTGGGCTTTTACTTATACTATAACATAAAATATTATGGACTACTTTTTAATTATGTGTTTTCAGTTTATTGGGTTTTGCTGTTTCCAAATCCCAGCTTTGAAGATTATAGACAGTAGAAGCAAAAACGAATCATTCAATGATGTTCTGAATGCATTTTGGAGTGAGGATAGAATAACAATTATTGGTTCTGTAATGATTTTGTTCTTTCAGGAAATAACACATTTTTCAGTTTGGTGGTATGATATGCCTCTACAAAATCAACCAATAACTTTCGGCTTCTGGCCTTACGAAATATCTTATATCACAGGAACGCTTATACTTTCGTTGGTACTTGGTTTTATGGGACAAGCTATCCTTTACGGTTTATTAGGTAAGGCAGGGGATTTTATTAAAAATAAATTTGGCACAAAACAATGAAAAGGATACTAATTTTAATACTCACAGTTTGCTCATTAACATCTTTCGGGCAAAAGTTTTTAGAGAACGCGCCACCACAAAGCCCAACGGTTGAACGTATTAATCAGGCTATGGCCGGTGCTTTCACGGCTTCAGGTACAGACACCTATACAGTAACTTTTGCAAATGGATCGTATAGCTACACGGCTTTAACGAATCTTGGTATTTCGGTTACTTTCCCTAACCCAAATACAGGAGCCTCAACTATTAATTTTGATGGATTAGGAGCAAAGAACGTTTTAAAATGGTCTTCCGGTTCTTTGGTTGCTGTTTCTGCTAACGATTTAATAGGTACTGTAAAAGTTCGTTACGATGGTACTCAATTCGTTATGGAAGGAGGAACGGGGTCTGGAGGAGGCACATCCTTAACAGCAGGTAACGCAATAGAGATAGTTGGGGATTCTATTAATGTAAACGGAAGTCAGAGTGAGGATATTTCAATTACTAACTCAACTGGAAAAAGTTTTGGTGTTGCCGCAAATGATGGGGCTGGTAACTCATCAAATATTTATGCGTCTCCAATTGAATCTGATGTAATTGAAATAAAAAAGCAATCACCAACTAATCAAACATATTTAAGTTTCTATCATAATGGCGGTGGTTTTACAAGTAATAGTTATGCTGGAAATAAAGGTCTTAATGCTATTATGCTTAGTACTGGTACTGAAAATTTAGCAACGATACATTCAGAAAGTACTGCGCTCGATTCGGTAGCAGATATTGAAGTAAGACCGCATAGTATTTTTTCAAAAGTAGGGGATACGGGCACTTCTATTTTAATGGAAGAGGATAGCCTTTACATAAAACCCGGAGGAGTTATAGGAACGGGTGGTCAAGTATTTACTTCAACACCAGACGGAGCGGCTATTTGGGCTACTCCAAGCGGAGGAGGTGGATTAACAGAAGCAGACTTAACAGCTAGCAGAACTTTAACCACAACAGGGGACACTGATCAAACTGATAATCTAAATATTATTTACGCGGATAGTGGTACACCTTTTGATATATCGGTAGATGCGCTTTCAGTAGGAACGCAAATAACTATTATAAATCAAGGTGCAGCAACGGCAACTTTAATACTAGGTACAGGGGTAACTTCTTTATCAAGTCTTGGGGCATTAACAACAGTCCCAATTGCAAGCGGAGAAAGTGCATTAATTATTTACAAAGTTGCCGCAACCCCTGATGTTTATTTAAGTACAGCGAGTGGGGCAGGAACAGTAACAGACGTATCCTCTGCAAATGGTGACATTACAGTTGCAACAGGAACAACTACACCTGTTTTAACTTTGGTTCAAGCCCCTGCTTTAAGGTCGGCAACTACAACGGTAAACGTAAGCTCAGCAACAGCACCAACTTCAGGACAAGTTTTAACAGCGACTAGCGGCACGGCTGCCACATGGCAAAATCCATCATCAGGATTTAGTGATCCGATGACAACCCGTGGAGATATTATAGTTCGTAATGCTTCAAACGTAACAGCAAGATTAGGGATAGGAGCAGCTAATAGATTACTTCAAAGTGACGGAACGGATATTTCATGGGCTGCGCCTACTTTCTGGTCAACAGCTAATGGAGGCACAGCATCAGCATCAAACACAAGGACGTTTAATACTAACAACTGGGATAACACAACATACACATATACAACCACTGGTAACGGTCAGTTTGCTTCAAATATTACTGGGACTATAACACATAGAGCTACTGTTTCGGATGCTACCTATGGTCAAACAACCTCTAGGACTTTCGTTACATCAGCAAATACACAGAGATCGGTTGATGTAAGGTTAAATCCTGTTTTTACAAATGGGGCACACATTAGCCCTGAAAATTTCTCTTTGTGGGCAGAAACAGGATCGGTTGTAGTTGGTTCTCCAACTGGTGCAGCGATACCGGTTACCCAAAAAATGAAAATATTTGGAGGTAGTACTAGTAGTTCTGATATAGGGTTTGAAGTTGTTGATTCTGGTAATGTTCCTTTACTAAGAGTATCTAACGGAGGTACAGTCAATGTTAAATCTAATGGTATTATTGAGTGGCAAAACGCTAATGCTAGAATAAGATCGGAAGCGACTGGGTCTTTGAGTTTTGCGCTGGATACTAACCACCCAACATCAGGAGGCTTTAGGTTTAGAGCGCACGCAGCTTCACAAACATCTACTGCTGATTATCCTATTACAACTATCGAAGGTACTTTTTCGCCAACATCTGGAGCAGCAAGGTGGATAGGTAATAAACAGATATTTACAATCAATCAAACAGGTACGTCTAGTGGTGATATTGTAGGTTACCTATACGATCCAACAATAGCAGCATTGTTAGGAAAGAACATTGCCTTTCTTTCGCGGTCTGGTCAGCATTTAATGAACGGCACAACGGTAACAGCATCCACCACATTAGATGTAAGGGGTGTAAGTTCAGGTACTATAACCAGATTTGCGGATAATAGCGATGTTGAAAAATTCAAATTTCTAAATACTGGCAGCTTAGTTTTAGAATCTACTAACACAGCAGGTGGAACCACAGGAGACAGGACAATAAATAAAATTTCTGGTACTGTAAATATTGCAGCCGCAGGCACAACAGTAACCGTAACAAATAGCTTAGTAACTACTTCAAGTATTGTTTTTTGTGTTGTTAGAACAAACGACACAACGGCATTAATAAAAAATGTAGTTCCTGGGGCTGGTTCTTTTGTTATCAATATGAACGCTGCTGTTACTGCTGAAACAAGTATCGGTTTCTTTGTAATAAACTAAGTATGGCACTAGTACGAAACTTAACATTAAGTAAAAAGAGACTGGTAAGAGGCGAGTCCGTTAATCCTAATATTGCGTTAGGGGATACTTTGTTAACTGCCAACTCTAAAACTAGAGCCTACTGGGATTTTACAAATATTGATGGCGATGACTGGGATGTTTTAACATCTCATCCAGATATCAGCGTAAACGGCACTTACAATCTGATTAACAACTCAGGCGCGTTTTCTCCTTCACTTGGATTTTTTAACATAGGTGAAAATGTTGTAAG
>ENA-UOWO01006463-UOWO01006463.1-activated-sludge-metagenome-genome-assembly--contig:-NODE-6463-length-11970-cov-5.192950_pt1 | contig 11970 bp, 9 predicted proteins | sample MGYA00238148_ERZ761564 | MGnify/ENA primary metagenome ERZ761564 (study PRJEB28885, sample SAMN05720194) | activated sludge metagenome | isolation source: Anaerobic digester | place: USA...
GGCCACTATTGCAGGATTTCGCGTGAGAAATTTGGCGGCCTTGACTCAACTCAGCCATGGGTCTGCTTAATCGAACCGGATCGATTTGACCAGGTGCATATTACGCTTGATGATGTAAATAAACGTGGCGAAGGCAATCTTGTTTTCAGATATGAGGCATTGGCTGCTGGCCAATTGTATGCTGGTGCTATTGTCGCACCTGATGAAATTGATCTGAAGCCCATTCTGGACCTGCTTCTTCAGGCAGATCTGCATATTGGCAGTGCCCATATGGCGGGCTATGGCAGGATTCAGATTGAGAACTGTGAATTAAGGGAATCCTACCATGAATATGAGACAACCAGCCCCTCAGACGACACCAAATTAGTCGTTACTCTTTTAAGCCATGCTATAATTCGTAGTAAAGAAGGACAAACTGGCTGGGATGGTGGCAAAGCATTGGCACATGAGCTGGGCTGTGCCCCGGATGTTGTCCCGGAACTGGCATTTGGCAAGACTATGATTGCCGGAGGGTACAATCGTAAATGGAGTCTGCCGCTGATCCAGGATTGGGCTCTCACAGCAGGTAGTGCCTTTGTTTTTAAGAGCTCGCAAATCGATCATGAAAAGCTGCAACTTGTGATCGACCAGGGCTTGGGTGAGCGCCGCTCAGAGGGATTTGGACGGATTGCAGCCGGGTGGCAATCGGCTCCTCGGCTTCTACGCCAGCAGGTACAACCATCGATTTTGATAGCACCAAATTTAGCCAAGGCCAGTGTAGAAGCGGCCCAAAAAATGGCGCAGCGCCGTTTGCGATTGATTCTCGATCGTGCTTTGATTCAGCGAATATATGCCAATGCCGGGCGGGCCTCGGGTCCTTTGCCCAGCAATTCCCAGCTTTCCGCTATTCGGCAGGTTGCACTTCAGGGTCTGGCTGATCATAATATGGAAAAGTTGAAGGATTATCTCAAAAATCTTAAGAGTGCTGGAAAAAAACAGCTGGTAAACTGCCGAGTTGGAAGTCAGACGTTATTCGATTGGATCTTACAGCGGGCTGACAGGCTGGATGTTCAGGAACAGCTCCTGGAACACAGTAATAGACAGTTGCCTAAAATGGCTGGCATTGCGGCGGCACTGAATGATGAATTACGTGTCGAGTATACATCCAGATTAATAGATGGTACGATGCAGCAAATGGCCAAGGGGAAGGAGAAATAACATGAACGGACGTGCATCCCGGAAAATTACGGGTCGAACCATTGTCTCCGGTACCCTGGTGCTTGATACTCCTGCCCATTTTGGTAACGGAGATGTTGCAGGTTCAACTGATATGCCCCTGTTGCGTGATCCAGGTGATGGGATTACTCCCCTGTTGACGGGGTCATCGATCGCTGGCGCACTACGCTGCTATCTGCGTGAATTGGAAAATGGGTATGGTAAAATCAGCGAAAAGCAGGATTACTCGGAGCGTCTTTTCGGTGGGTTGATAGACGCGACTACCAACCAGAGTTGGCTGCTGATTGATGATGCTCTGGGAAAGGAAGCAGGCATTGAATTGCGGGATGGTGTGAGCCTCGAAGCATCGACCCGTACCGCCAAGGAGGGGATGAAGTATGATATTGAATTGCTGGCAGCCGGTACAACATTCCCGATTACGATGGAATTTTTACATAGCTCTGTCAGCAAGGACCTGCTTCCTGCTTTCGCGATGGCGCTCCATGGTTTTTCACGCGGTGAAATCGGTTTAGGCCAGCGAAAACGTAGGGGATATGGGCGCTGTCATGTTTCTGAATGGAATATAAGACAGTATTCCATGGTCGAACCCACAGGGATGATAGCCTGGCTGAACGATGACTTATCCACGTCATCTAGAGGCAGCGATATTTTCAAATTGTTGGGTATAGAAAATCCTCTGACTGATAATAGGGACTGGTTTCAGATTGAGGCCTGCTTCCAGATCCCTGACTCACTCATCATCCGTTCCTACAGTGAGTCTCTCGGTAGTCCGGATATGTCGCACCTTCACTCGCTACGGAGTGGCAAGCATACTCCAATTATTTCGGGTACCAGCCTGGCAGGTGCAGTAAGAGCGCGCAGCCTGCGGATCGCAAATACAATCCTTGGCGAGGAGAAGGCTGGTGAGATCGTAGAGAGCATGTTCGGCAAGGGTACTGAAAAGAAGGCCAATTCTGAAGCAGAAGATGACGGAACGCAGGATATAATGCGCGGGAGCCGTGTTGTGATTCAGGAAAGCCAAATCAAGGGAGGAAGCGAGTTTGTAGTAAATCGTGTCAAGATTGACCGATTTACTGGAGGAGCTTTTCCATCTGCGCTTTTCAGCGAGCAGCCATTTTTCGGAGGCAGCAATTCAGAAGTTGTTCTCAGATTTATTTTGCGTAATCCTGAGATGCCTGAAATAGGTCTGCTTCTCCTGGTGCTGAAGGATCTTTGGACCGGGGACCTGCCCATCGGTGGTGAAAGTGCTGTTGGAAGAGGACGTCTGAAGGGCAAATGGGCAATACTGGATCTTCGATTAAAAGGGAAAAAGCGAAAATGGAAAATAAGTGAATCCGCCGAAAAACATCTGGATCTGGGTGATGATTCCACGGCTGCAGAACTCGAGGAGTATGTTGCTGCTTTTTGGGCGCAAAGGAGGTAGAAATGCGGAATCAGTTTTGGCAACCACTTGAAAAAACAGAGCATGACAGATTTGAATCCTCACTGCCTGCGTGGCTTGAGGAGCACATGTCCGCAGGCATGAATTGGCTGCTCATTCATGCTGATGACGGCGTTATTTGGGGTAAAGCGAATGCCGATGGAAGTGTGGCATTATCCAGTGAAATTTCAGAGTTTCAGCCCGGATTTCCGTCATTGGGATGCTCGCTTCGGGCACTAACCATCCAGCAGATTCGCATTTTTGGTTCATCAGGCGAATTGCTGGTGTGGCGGAGCGGGGCCCAAATTAATAGCCGGATAATTATGGATGACGGCACGACTCCTTCATTCTGGGATGAGCAGCATCTGCTCTGGGGGCAACCCGTAAAACAGGCCAAGGGATTTACTGTTTTGCAGGAGGGACAACGCGGTCCCGTACACGCCGTCCCGATTGATGTTCCAGGTGCTCGGAGAGCAGCCTTGACAGTCCGGCATTATATTAGGCTTGACGCTTCAGGAACGGCTGCTGTATCCAGCAGCCGCCTCGTTAAATTGGATTTGTATCGAGACAACAAGGAGAACTCGAATGGGACTCAAACACTATAACCCTACCCAGCCTCGCCGAGACAAGGGTGGCAATAGTTATTGGGCGCGTGCACCTTATAATTTTATCCCCCTGCCCGATACTTTGGTTTTAGCACCTGAGGCTCTTCCGGCACACGACCGGTATAATGAGCAGAACCTGACCGGGCATATAGAATGTGAACTGGAGACCGTCTCACCCACATATATACGTGGAATGTTGACACCAGCAGAGTATGATGAGTTTGGTGAAAAGAGATCAGATGAATTAAGTGACAGCGAAAAGCAAAAACGAGCCGGCTTTTTCTCGGTTGAATCGACACGGCAAAAGCCTGCGATCCCAGGCAGCAGCATTCGAGGTATGATTCGTAATCTTATGGAAATAATTACCTGCAGTAGGATGCGCTGGGTTGGCCATTTGCCAACATTTACATTTCGTGCAGTCGCTGCACAAATGAACGATCCTCTACGAGAGCCTTACAGGAGTGTCATCGGTCCGCTCAGTGCCAATGTCCTGGCGGGGTATCTGTTTAAGGAAGGGGATGAGTGGAAAATAAAACCAGCCCTTACCCCGCAGCAAATTGGATTACCCGGCGAGGAAGCCTTCCTGAAAGTCAAGGAACGGATCATCAACGCAAATGACTTGCCGGGGTACATATATCTAAATGATTCAAAGTATAAGCCACAGATTCATCAGGTAAATTTTGACCTCGAAGTAAAAGGAAATGCACGCGGGAAATTTCCTTTTGTTACCAGGATAGCTGCGATTGAAAAGGGTAATCTGCCTTATACCGGGTGGCTCGTCTGTTCAGGTAATATGAAAGAGGCGGCCAAACAGAAAAGGGACCGGCCTTCGCCAAGACGCAGTCATGTTATTGTGCTACAGGCTGATGACAAAGCCGAACCACTGAAAATTCGTGAACAGACCATTCAGGATTATCTGAACGGTATGACGACTTATCAGCGTGAAATGTTGCAGGCATGGAGTGGCGAAAAATGTGATGAATTCGGCTGCCTCAATGATGGCAGTCCTGTCTTTTTTATTGCTGAGGAAAACGAGGTAACCTATCTGGGTCATTCACCCAATTTTCGAATTCCTGCAAGATTATTTGGTACAGAGCGGGCAGCTGTGCCACCTGATTTTATCCCGGAGTTTCTTCGTAGTGGGAAGGTGCCCGATTTCACCGAGGCGATATTCGGCTGGGTTGATGACAAGACAGGTCCAGAGAAACAATGTGCCGGAAGAGTGTTTTTTTCTGATGCTCACCTCAAGCAGGAGGGTGAGGACTTTTGGCTCAAAAAGCAACCAGTAATTCCCCATACTCTGGGCACGCCGAAATGTACCACATTTCAACATTATCTGGTTCAGGATGCTAACGCGGGTCATTATCCTGATAAAAAAGAGACCCTTGCACATTATGGTACCCCACAGAATGAAACGCTATTGCGTGGATTCAAGTTATATTGGCACCGAGGTGAAACACCGGACATTGAAGCCAGCGCAAAAGAACGGGAGCATAAGAACCAGCTCACACAAATAATCCCGCTTAAAAAAGGCATCAAATTTCAGTTTACCATCCATTTTGAGAATCTCTCTCATATAGAATTGGGCGCTTTATGGTGGGCTCTGACGCTTCCGGGCAAACCTGGAAAGCAGCACTGCCACAAACTGGGAATGGGGAAACCCCTTGGCATGGGATCAATAAAACTGACACCGCATCTGTTCATAGGTGGAAGATGCGGAAAAGAGGGCAGATACGGTTGCCTGTTTTCAGGTTCAGATTGGGCAAGAGCGGAAAATCCTGCTGATGGTTCCGCTTTCCTTGAGACTTTTGAACAACAAATGCTGATTAATATAGGATTGTCAGAATTTAAAAACCTTGCTCAATCAGATCGGATAAGCATGCTGTTAACCATGCTTGAGTGGCGGGATGGCACTCCTGAATGGATGGATGCGACCCGGTATATGCTTCTTGAGGCAGGTGATATGAAAATCAATGAGTATAAGGAACGGCCGGTTCTACCTGACCCTGAAATTGTCGTAAAGACATATAAAACAATTGCTGATAACTCGCCACGTGCAGAATCCGGGAATACCGGTCACCGGCAGGCGGAGAGAAAGGAGAAAAATATGATTATGGCGGATAATAATGCTGAAGGATATCAGACAGGACGGATAAAATTTTGGAATTCAGACCGAGCCTATGGGTTCATCAAGCCTGATCGCGGGGGAGAGGATGTTTTTGTCCATATTTCAAATGTTGGGGGAGAGATTGGACTCTCCAGGGATCAACAGGTTCGATACAAGGTAGCAAAAGGTTCAAAAGGTCCGGAGGCAAGAGAGGTAGAGGTGATCGATAGTGATGTTTGAGGGTTATCGCCGAGGTTCTTGAATATCGAGGAGTTTAAAATGGCTATTGATGCGATAAGGCTGCGGAATTTTATGGCCTTTGAAGACACGAAATGGATTGAATTGCGTCCGATTACTCTACTATTTGGACGAAATTCTTCGGGCAAAAGCGCTGTCTTTCGCGCATTGCGTTTGCTTAAACAGAGTCTCTCAGTTCCTGAAGATGACAATCCTTTCCTGTTTGAGACTGAATATGGAGTGGATCTTGGCTCATTCAGCGATATCATGAATTATGCCTCCGACAGCGAACATGTGTGGTTCCATTTTCGCTGCGCCAGTGCAGAAATGGAAGACCTGTTGAAGAAGTATAATGTCAATTCCAATAATTCCCAAAATTCAGTGGATAATTCTCTGGAATTTGTCTTGGGCTATTCTCCACATCAGCAAGAAAATGGCAAATCGGACAAGTCCCGTATTGAATTGGCAGATTTACAAATAAGGCTGCAAAATTCCATGCTGAAAAGTGATCGTCTTCTCTTTCAGATGGGGATGCTGAAAGCGGACGACATTCAGCTTTATGGCGAAGATTGGTATGCTGCCGGCGAGTTGACCCATTTGAGCGATGCTGGAGCATGGGCTGGCATGGGGTGTGGTTTAAAGGGCAGTTTTCTCCCGAATCTTGTAAAACCCAATACAGAAACAATCGGCTATCAATGTGTTCGGGAATTGATCGACTGTTTCAATAAAGAGTTGACTTTCTTTTTACGTAATCTTGTTTATATTGGGCCGATCAGACCTGAGCCTCAGCGGCGATACTCTTTTGATCGAGAAACAGCTATCAGCTGGCGAAAGCGTGACTTGGGCATTTTTCTGGACTATATTGGCGGAAAGCTGCCAGATATTAAAGAAGATGTTAACAAATGGATGCAACGTCTGAAGCTTGGCGAGGGAGCGGATCCTCATCCCGTCACTTCACAAGAATCGATGAATCGAGAGTATGAAATCGGCATTCAGGAGAATGGCGCTCGCCGTCCTCTTCCTTTAAGCGCTTCTGGTTTTGGCGCCTCGCAAGTCCTCCCGATCGTGGTTCAGTGTTTAAAGCTTAATTCTGAATCCATACTTCTTGTTGAGCAACCAGAACTTCATCTTCACCCATCAGCACAGGCGACTTTGGGGGATCTGTTCATTGAAACCTATCAGCGTGATTTTTGGCGGAATTGGCTGGAGGCGTGCGAAATTGCTATGAAGAGAGGTTCGCAAAAACCCCCGGTTCCATCTCATGAAGATCTGGTACGATCAGCCCCGCGCCTATTCATTGAAACGCATAGCGAACACTTGCTATTAAGATTACGCAGACGAGTGGCGGAGAGTAAAGCCCGCTTGAATTCTAAAAAGAAAGAAAAAAAGTGTGAGCAACAATATGACTCATTGACAAGTCAAATTTTACCCGAGGATCTGCGGGTTTACTTCGTATCGAGAGAAAAAGAGCTGACAAGCCATATCGCGCAAATCGGAGTTGATGAAAATGGTGAGATGGATTTGTCGTATGCATCGCCACAAATCGACGATTTTTTTGCGGATGATCTGATTGAAATATCGGCTATTGTTGATGCTTCCTTAAGGAGTGAAAAATGAACATTGCTGTCGATCCGGATGTTTTTAGGAATTATCAGAAGGACTATTATTCAACTTTTTATTTAATTCAGCAAGACAAGAATTATTATCGTTTCGTGCTAAGTGATGAAATTAAAGAGATATACAATGAATTTTATAAGGCAAGAAAGGATTATTTCAGTACTCCCAAAAGATTTGCGCTTGCGATAGTTGGTGAACTTCTGAATGGGACTACTTTTAAAAAAATGACTGTAAAGCCTGAAAACGCCCCCAAAGGTCTTTGTGGAGAATGGCAAAGCTGCGAGATCGCAAAGCTTAATAAGCATCTTTTGGAAATTGCTACTTCGCTAAGTCAGTCACGGACCCAAAATGATCTTGGACCGACGGTGGCTCTACTGCTTGATCGTAATGAAGCATTCAATATATCGTGTGCAATTAGAAAATCTGTTGATGGCAAGCGATGTGGAATGATGGATGATGTATTAATTCTTTCGGCCGGCGAGACTGAATCTCTAAAAAGCCAATATATCGACTTGATCCATCTGATCAATCCTCAACAGCAGGCTAAGCATTTTGAAAGCATTTGTGCGCATTGGCTTAATAACAAATTTGGGGGAAAAACAAAATTCAGTTTTAAGGTTGGTGACAAGGATATCGATGCAGCGGTTTTCCTTGAGGAGGGAGAGACTACTAAGATTTATTTTGCTGAATGCAAATTGTTGCGTACTAAGGAGACCAATACACAAGCACCTGTTGAGGCGCTCACTCAGTTGAAAAAGCGAATTGGTTTAGATTGGAAAGAAGCTGTGAGAAGAGATGCTAGGCAGAGTTATATTATTCCAGATGCATTTGTAATTACTAACTTCTATGGTGATAATTTAGATAATCTTAGAAAAACTGCTGATTCTATCGGGAAGCAAACTGAAGTAAATATACACTTTATTCAAGTTAAAATGCCAAATGGATGGCAAGATAATATTACCTGGGACCTCCCTATTAACCGATTTGAGGACATAACATGATTCTGATCAATTTCGCACATCCATTGACTGCCGAAGATCTGGATGACATCGAAAAAATGACGAAAGTGCAGCTGGAGAAGACGATTGAGATCCCCGTACAATTCGATCCAGACCAGACTTTCATCAAACAGGTAAAATCATTAATTGTTCAGGTTGGCCTTACATCACGAGAGTGGCAAGCCGGTCAGATCCTGGTCAATCCCCCCTCGCTGAATTATATCGCTGCTGTTGTATTGGCGGAAATCCACGGGCGCGCTGGCTATTTCCCCCCGATAGTGCGTTTCAAGCCAGTGAGCGACAGCCTCCCTCTGGTTTTTCGGGTCGCTGAAATCATCAATTTGCAGACAATCCGAGACGGCGCGCGCCGTAGTCGTTGAACAGTATCTTGCCTTGGGAGGAAGCCATGTTTGTGCGTTTACGTCGGGCTATGAGACTGCGTCAGGTCATTGCTGCTATTGTCGGTATTGTCATTGGTATTCTCACCAATGTCGCTTCGAGCTTTTTCGTTGAACCTCACCCCTGGCTGGTCTATGTCATCGGTGTGATAGGCCTGATTGCTTTAGTAGCTATAATCATCATGGATATACGTGGGCCTGTCCGTGTTGAGCTGAATTTACGCCCTGTCAAGACTATTCGTACTGCGGCTGAAAAGGAGAGTATAGCCCGGCCTGGCCTCATTGGCATCGTTTCATTGTATCGTCCTTTTGGCAATACTTCGGTTACCAGCCGTAATCCTGAAGATTGGAAGGCCGCTGCAGAACGGTTGGACTATGCGGCTCTTGATTTTCCGAATTCCAACCTGGCGCCGCTGATTCAGGCAATATCAATACATGCGAGCAAATTGCTTCATTGCTGGCTTATCACCACAAGTTCTTCGGATCCAAGGTTTTGGGGCTCTAATGTATATGCACCGGTCCTTGTCAAATACCTGCAGAAAGAGCACCATATGAAGTGCACCTTTCATTTTGGCCCCGAATTGGAGCTTCCGCTCGAGGATGATGCAGAAGTTTTCAATAAAACTGTGGAAAGAGCACAGAACGCTCTCGCCCAGGCGCGGAAATTAGGGTTGAAAGAAGAGGAAGTGATTGGCGATTTTACAGGAGGTGTTCGTGGCATGACATTGGGGATGATTCTGAGCCGTTTGGATGGAGACTGTGATTTGCAGGTGATGGGCAGCCACTATAAACCGAATGGTGAGCCTACCCCACCCCTTTTCCCGATAATTTTTAGCTTCGAGCCAATTCTCCATAACAAATATTAGGATCTGGAGGATATTGAATCAGGACTTCAACATAGCCTGGGATTCAGCAGTATTCTTTACGGTTTTTCACCGAGTCAATTATATTTTTATTTTTTGGTTGCGGCGTACAAAGCTGGTGTTGAGCCCCAGTAAATCATTGTCTTTTTCCCTGGAGTAGTGGCGATTTTGTCGGCTCAAATTTTATTCGGAACAAATTGGAGTAATTATATGCCTTCTCTGTTTGACCAGGTTTGCAGCTATGACACCCTTTTCCTTGCCTGGCAGCGTGTTCTCGAGAATCACGGTTGCCGCGGCAGCGATGGTGTAACTATTGAACGTTTTGCTGAGAATCATGAGGCGCGAATTGCCGCCTTGAGCAAGGACCTGGCCGCCGGCCGCTATCATCCTTTCCCGCTGTTACGTTTTCCGATTCCCAAAAGGCATCGTAACAGCTTTCGCTATCTCGCCGTTCCGACAGTGCGTGATCGGATAGCCCAGGGTGCAGTATACCTGGTGACAAAGGATATTTTTGAGGCTGAATTTGAGGACATTTCCCACGCCTACCGCGAAGGCCGTGGCCTGCGTACGGCCTTTCATCAGATCAGGCAGTGGTATGATAAAGGCTACCGTTTTGCGGTAGACGCGGATATCGATGCCTTTTTCGACAACGTCAATCATGATCTGTTAATGGGCAAGTTGCAGACTATAGTTCAGGAACCTGAATTACTCAGACTTTTCAGGAAATGGATTTCGGTCGAGGTCTACGATGGCGCACGGATATGGTCACTGGATAAAGGTATTCCTCAGGGATCGGTTGTCTCCCCAATGCTGGCTAACCTCTTCCTCGATGAATTGGATGAGACCTTCATTGCTTTCAACCGCAAAGTCGTGCGTTTCGCAGATGATTTTTTAGTGTTGAGTAAAAGCGAATCCGATGCAGATGAAAATATAGAGTTGACGGACATGATCCTGAACGAGTTGCAGTTGAAGCTCAATACGGTCAAGACGACTGTCGTTTCCTTTGACCGGGGCTTTAAATTTCTTGGATCTATATTCTTGCACCGCGATGTCTATTGGCCGGAGTGGCAAAAGAGTGAGCGGCACAATGATGTGAGTCTGCCGCTTGCTTTGAACTTGAAAAGTTACCTGGAGCTGAAGAATTTGGCCTGATTCTTATTGAATTGTGCTAACCGCATGGTTGATGATCCTGGCGGAAAACATTTGGGCTATTAGTGTGCCGTCAGTGAAGAAAAAGAGGTGTGCAATGGCAGTCCTCTATCTGGTGGAACAAAACACCATCCTCCGCAAGAGTGGTGAACGGCTTTTGCTTTGCTCCAAGCCGCCAGTTAACCGCTATTCGCCGGGTGTACGTGAGGATGATATTCTGGTGCAATGGCCGCTGGCGGATATCGACCATGTTATGGTCTATGGCAATATCCAGATTACGACACAAACGGTACACCTGCTATTGGCAAAAAATATCGAACTGGCGATTTTCACGCTTTCCGGGGAATTGCTCGGACAAATTTCACCGCCATGCGGGAGGAATATATTCCTCCGGATTGAACAGCACAAGCGCCGGGAGGATGCAGAATTCCGACTTGCTTTTGCTAAAATGATTGTCGAATCTAAAATCGCCAATGCTCTGGCTGTTTTAAGAGGTTATGCCAGGAACCACCCAGGTACGGTGGTCTCGGCTGACCTTGCGGCGATGGAAAAGATACGCGAAAAGGTGGCACTGTGTAGTGCACTCGATTCTCTTCTGGGGCACGAAGGAAGTGCGTCGGCGATCTATTTCAAGTGTCTTGGGCAGCTGCCGCCACCGGCATGGAGGTTCAATGGGCGCAGTAGACAGCCGCCAAAAGATGCCGCCAATGCGGTTCTCTCATTCGGTTATACAGTGCTGGCTAATGAGCTGTGCAGTTTGATCGACGGTGTTGGGCTCGATCCTGGTATGGGTTTTTATCACGAGGTCTCCTATGGTCGGCCGAGCCTGGCTCTCGACTTGTTAGAGCTTTTTCGTCATCCTTTGATTGATCGTTTAATGTTGACGTTATTCAATCGCGGCAGCCTTGGCAAGGATGACTTTCGTCCTGTGGCCGAAGGCGGGATCTATCTCTCCGATGACGGAAAACGAAATTTCTTTGCGGCGTATGAACACTATATGGGCGAATACAAGGACGATATCCCCGGTGAGAATGAAGCTCTTTTCCGAAACTATTTCCAAAACCAGGTCGCCCTGTTATGCAAAGCGATTAAAGGTGAAGCAGCGTTTGAACCCTATCGTCTGAAAATATAAAATCTGCTTGCGATGTTAATAATAATTTCATATGATATTGAGAAAGACAAAACGCGCACACGTTTGGCGAAAAAGCTCAAAGATTTCGGGCCGCGGGTGCAGAAATCGGTCTTTGAAGCGGATGTTAAAGCAGAGGAATTGAACAAGCTGCGTGATATGCTGGGCAAAGTCAAGCTCGAAACCGAGGATAGTATTCGGTTGTATTTGATCTGCGGCGAATGTGCAGGCA
>ENA-UOWO01006465-UOWO01006465.1-activated-sludge-metagenome-genome-assembly--contig:-NODE-6465-length-11969-cov-9.113732_pt1 | contig 11969 bp, 12 predicted proteins | sample MGYA00238148_ERZ761564 | MGnify/ENA primary metagenome ERZ761564 (study PRJEB28885, sample SAMN05720194) | activated sludge metagenome | isolation source: Anaerobic digester | place: USA...
AACTCCAGACAACAGGCAGAAAGACATCAAAAATCTCCGTTCTGATTCGACCGAAAGGCAGCAGTCTTGCGATAGGCGACCTCGCCCGTCGTGACTTCGACCACACGGATTTCATGACCGCCGGGATGGGTGATGCTTTTGGCAGCAATGACCACGGCCATAGCGCGATCACACACAAGGAATTCAGAAACTTCAGGCAAAGGCACCAATGGACCGACGATTGGGTGTGAGCTCTCCACGCGGTATTGCTCCACCACTGTGATTGAATGACGTCGCGTACCTTGAAAACCCATGACATCAAGATAGGCGAAGCGAATGACAGCGACGTGACAGTCAATTAATGCTCAATACAGGCTCCGAGATAAGTGACTGGACTTTCCGGTTGGGCATCTAATAGATTGGGGATTTCACTTCGCTCTTCAAAGGGCCTGGGCGTAGAGTTTCAACGGATATGCTGCGGCGGGTCAGTGGACGCAGTCCAAAACTATTGAAGGCGTATCGTGGTGCCGATCAAGCATTCGCGTCTTTCTACCGGTCACTCACCATAGACCGCTTCTGGGCGCAACACGGAAGGTCAGCTCATCCGGCTGAGAATCCGCTTCCGCCTGCAAAGGTGTCTGCCGAGGAAGAGTGGCAACTTGCCGTGGTGTATTTGAAAATCATGCTTACCATGCACTAAATAGGCCATTTGCCCCAGTCAGATATGCATGAATAGCTATTATTTCTGTAGCAAATCAGGTGTCTTTGAATTTACTTCAGCAAACGCTGCGCGAATCGCTTCCACGCGTGCGCGGTTCACGCCGAGGTCTTTGCGGCCCAGGCGGCTGGATGAGCGGGCCTGAATGACGTTGTTCGGCTTGTCCAGCCAGAACTCCACATCGTCGGTGAACTTCAGCAGGGCTGTTGTGCTCTGTGCATACAGGTAGTCGGCGTTTTGCGTGACGATGACAGTGCGCGGCAACTGTGTCAGCACTTGCGCCAGTTCCTTGATGGCGGCTTCGCCGTCGCCCTTGAATGTCAGTGGCGCGATGGTGGCGTAGGCTTGTTGTGGGTGGTCCGGGTAGAGGCTGGCCTGGCTGGAGACGCTGTTGGGCGTGCTGGATGGCGGCTTCAGGCGTCCATCGGTCACACCCAGGCGCGAGGGGGCTTTGCCTGCCAGCAGGCCCATTTGACCCGCAATGATCAGCGCCAGGGCAAGTACGACGACCAGCAGGGCAAGGAACCAGAGAATCTTCATGACACGGCTTTCAAGAGGAGCCTGGCGTCAGATTTGACGCGGTGGCCCCTCCAGAATACCCGATGGCGGCTTACTTGTAGCCCACGCGGTCCAGCATCTGCTGAACCTTGATCTGGTTGGCTGATACAGCGGCAAGTGGAATGGTTTCGCTCTTGAATGCGCCACCGGTCATCGCCTTGAGTGCGGCGTTGTCCACCACCACGCCTTTGGCGGTAGGCCATTCGTTGTTGCCATTGGCAAAGTGATCCTGCGCGAAGGGGCTGGCCAGGTATTCCATGAATTTGATGGCGTTGTCGCGGTTCTTGGCATATTTCGCCACGGCCCCACCAGCGATGTTCATATGGGTGCCCCAGCTGCTTTGATTGGGGAACACCACGCCCACTTTTTCCGCCGCGGCACGCTCCTCCGGCACGCTGGAGCGCATCATACGGGCGAGGTAGTAGGTGTTGGTCAGGGCAATTGCGCATTCGCCAGACGCCACACCCTTGATCTGGTCGGTGTCACCACCGGTGGGCTTGCGGGCCATGTTGTCCACGATGCCTTTGAGCCAGGCTTCGGTCTTCGCTTCACCCACATGCTCCACCATCGTGGAGAACAGGCTCAGGTTGTAAGGGTGCGAGCCCGAACGGGTGCAAACCTTGCCCTTGTTTTTGGCATCGGCCAGCTCTTCATAGGTGTCCACATCGTCTTTTTTGACCTTGATCTTGTCGTACACGATCACGCGGGCGCGGGTGGAGAAGCCGGTCCAAGTCACACCATCGGGCTTGGTGGCTGCGCGGAAATTGGCGGGAATGGCATCGTCCAGCACTTTGGATTTGATGGGCTGGAACAGGCCCTGCGCATCGGCAGATGTCAGGCGGGCAGCATCCACCAACAAAATCAGGTCGGCAGGTGATGCTGCTCCCTCGGCCTTCAGTCGGTTCAAAATACCTGCATCATCAGCATCTACGCGGTTGATCTTGATGCCAGTAGTTTTGGTGAAATTGGAATACAGGACCTCGTCGGTGGCATAGTGGCGGGCGGAGTACAGATTGAGTACCGATTCTTGTGCCGATGCCGCACCTGCGGCCAGCAGCAATGCCGTGCCCAGACAGACTTGCAGTCGGGTGGGTTGCAGGCTGGTTTTTTTCAACATAGTGGTTTCCTAGGTTTTACGGCAATGACTTGCCATATAAATTTATAGACATTACCCCGATGATAACGCAAACACGAATCATTCTTAATAAACGTCTTGAGAAAAGGCCCGAATTTCGGGTATTGGCCATGCTCGCGCTGGTGATGGTGGCTGCCAGCTTGGTATTGAGTGGTTGCGCCGTTTCACCGGTTGTTCCCGGCATTGAACCACCGCCGGTGGTGGTCATCCAGCCCATTGTTAAACAGCCCCCCAGAATCGGGCTGGCTCTAGGTGGTGGTGCTGCGCGCGGGTTCGCCCATGTCGGGGTGATTCAGGTTCTGGAAGAGGCGGGCATCAAGGTCGATCTGGTTGCGGGCACCTCGGCTGGCAGCCTAGTGGCTGCCATTTACGCCAGTGGTAAAAATGGTACGCAGCTGCAGCAGGTGTCCGAAGCCATGGAGGAGGCGATGCTGACCGACTGGACGCTGCCGCTGTTCAACCGCGGCATGCTGCGTGGTGAGGCGATGGCACGCTACGTGAACACTCAAGTGGCGGGCAGGTTGATTGAGGCCATGCCGTTGCCGTTGGGCATTGTTGCCACTGACCTCAACAGCGGCGAGGCCATTTTGTTCCGCAGGGGGGATACCGGTTCAGCCGTTCGGGCTTCCAGCGCCGTGCCCTCGGTGTTTCAGCCGGTGAAGATTTCAGGGCATGAATACGTGGATGGTGGGCTGGTTTCGCCGGTGCCGGTGCGTTCAGCCAGGGCTATGGGTGCTGAGCTGGTGATTGCCGTCGATATTTCCAGTGCGCCAGAAGGCAACCCGGCTGGTGACACGCTGCAGGTCCTGCTGCAGACCTTTGCCATCATGGGCAAAAGCATCAACACCTTTGAGCTGCGCGATGCCGATGTGGTGGTACGGCCATCGCTGACGGGCATTGGCAGTGCAGACTTTGGCAGTCGCCGTCGCTCCATTGAAGCCGGCAGGCAGGCCATGCTGGCCCGCCTGCCGCAGCTCAGGGCGGCGATTGAAGCGAAATCAAAATGACATAAAAAAAGGGCCGGTCTTGCGACCAGCCCTTAAGGGATCCCTGAACCTGAAGGTTTCGAAAGGACCCGAGGAGACAACCAGTGAAAGTGATTAACTTTCGAAATCTGATTGGATTCAGTATCTCAGGGTTTTCCCGTGTTGTGTAGAGTTTTTTCTCTACTAAGCAACAAGTTGGCCCCGGATAGTGCCTCAAATTGAGAAATTAGCGCTTTTTGGAAGCTTGCTTCGTGGCGTTCACAGCGGTGGCTGCCACGGTGTTGAAGTTGGATTCGGCCATGTCGGTGGCTTGTTTCACAGCTTTTTGCACGGATTCCAGTGCGTTGTTGGCAGCAGCCACAGCGCTTTTCATCACAGCAACAGCGGTTTCGGAACCGGCAGGTGCGTTCTTGGCAGCGCTGTCCACAAGTCCCATGAATTTCTTCTGTGCATCAGCAGCCTGGCCTTCAAAAGCCTTGCCGAATTCGGCGGTGGAGCCGGAAGCGATGTCATACAGGTGACGGCTGTAGGCAGCGGTCTTTTCAGCCAAAGGCTGGAACAGGCCGGATTGCAGGGCCAGCAACTCTTGTGCGTCTTTCACGCTCAGAACGGCTTTGGCGTGCTCGCCGGTCTCAGCCAGAGCAGCTTTGGAAGCAGTCAGGTTGAGTTCAACGATTTTCTCGACGCCTTCGAAAGCCTTGCTTGTCAGGCCCATGAGGGTTTCGATGTTGGCTTTGTGTGAGGACATTACTTGTTCAACGGTCAGCATATAAATCTCCAGTAAGGTTGCGTAAAAGGGTATCTGCTCAGTAACCTGGCTCTTGCTCAGTTATGTTGCAGTGCAGCATGGGTTGAATTATAGGGTTATCCCGTAGCCATGCAAGCGATATTTGTTGCATTGCAACAATTTAGAGTTCAACTTCTAGAACTGGGTGTTCCGGGGGCGTTTTCACCTTCCCGACACAATGGGGTATGAAAGCGTTTCAATGAAGGCTTATTACTCTGATCACTTCGTATTGCCGCTGCCTGAGGGGCATCGATTCCCCATGGCCAAGTACAGCCTGTTGCGGGATCGGGTGGCGCGGGAGTTGCCCTTGGTAAGCCAGCTGGAAGCGCCGCGCGCCAGTGATGGCGAGCTCGCGCTGGCGCACACGCCGGCCTATATCGACGCCATCACCAGTGGCTCGGTCGATCCTGCCGCCATGCGCGAGATCGGCTTCCCGTGGAGCAAGGCCATGGTGGAGCGTTCCCGGCGCTCGGCAGGGGCAACCGTGGCCGCCGTGCGCACGGCGATGACGGAGGGCTTGGCTGCCAACATGGCGGGTGGCACTCACCACGCCAGCGCCGACAAGGGCGGCGGTTTCTGTGTGTTCAATGATGCAGCTGTGGCAGCGCGTGTGGCGCAGATGGAGTGGGGCCGCAAAAACCGTGAACCCTTGCTTGTGGCGGTGATTGACCTGGACGTGCACCAGGGAAATGGCACGGCCAGCATCTTTGAAGGGGATGGCAGCGTTTTCACACTGTCGCTGCACGCTGAAAGAAACTTTCCATTCCGTAAAGTGGATAGTGATCTGGACGTTGCTCTGCCGGACGGCTGCGGCGATTCGGACTACCTGGAGGCTCTGGAAGGGGCTTTGGACGTACTGGAGCACCGGTTCCGTCCCGGGTTGGTGGTGTATCTCGCCGGTGCTGATCCGTTTGCAGGTGACCGCCTGGGGCGCCTCAAACTGTCTTATGACGGTCTGGAAGCGCGGGACCGGCGGGTGTTTGACTGGTGTTTCCAGCGCCACGTTCCCCTGGCCTTTGCCATGGCGGGGGGCTACGGCGTGAATATCGCCGAGACAGTGCAGGTCCAGATGAATACATACAGGGTGGCTGTGAGTTACTGGCTGCGCTGGCAGAATCGGAACCCATGAGCAATTTCAGCAACTCATCACCAGCTACCCGACCTGCGCCGGAGCCCCGCAGCGGTTACAAGGCTTTTCGTGCCATAGGCACCCGCTGGATGGACAACGATGCCTATGGTCACGTGAATAACGTCGTCTACTACAGCTGGTTTGATACGACGGTAAACGCATACCTGATCGAGCAGGGTGCGCTGGACATCTATCACAGCGACACCATTGGCCTTGTGATCGAAACGCAGTGCAATTATTTTTCGCCGCTGGCCTTTCCACAGACCGTGGACGCGGGCATTCGCGTGGCGCGGCTAGGCTCGTCCAGTGTGCGTTATGAAGTGGGGCTGTTTGCGCAAGGCGAAGAGTTCACCGCTGCCAAAGGCCATTTCATCCATGTTTATGTAGACAAAGCCAATCGTCGCCCTGTGCCTTTGCCAACCCAACTCAAATCTGTTCTGGAGAAGCTTCGTAATGACCGTCATGAATGAATTGAACCCGGCCGCCGCCGCAGTGGACGCCGCCATTACCTCACGCATGTCCGTGCGGGCCTTCACGCAGCAGCCGGTGGGCCGCGCAACCATTGAGCATCTGCTCGAAGTGGCCAGCCGCTCACCCAGCGGCACGAATACCCAGCCGTGGAAGGTGTATGTGCTGCAGGGTAAAAGCCGCGACACGCTGTGCGACAAAGTCTGCGCCGCGCACGATGCCGTGCGTGCCGACCCGGCGCTGGCCGCCGAGTACAAGGAGGCCTATGACTACTACCCGGAGAAATGGGTCAGCCCGTATATCGATCGTAGGCGTGAAAACGGTTGGGGCCTTTACGGCCTGCTGGGTATCGGCAAGGCCGACAAGGACAAAATGCACGCCCAGCACCAGCGTAATTACCGGTTTTTTGACGCACCCGTCGGCTTGATGTTCACGGTGGACAGCGTTATGGGAAGAGGTTCGCTGGTGGACTACGGCATGTTCCTGCAAAACATCATGGTGGCCGCGCGTGGGCACGGTTTGCACACCTGTCCTCAGGCGGCCTGGAATGGCTTTTCGAAGATCATTTTGCCGCACATCGGCGCTGGCGCGGACGAAATGCTGGTCTGTGGCATGTCGCTGGGTTATGCCGACACCACTGATGTGGTCAATACCTTTCACACACCGCGCGTGAGTGCTAAAGACTTCACGCACTGGCTGGACTGACGATGATCATTACCAGTCTTCTCGACACGGATCTCTACAAGTTCACCATGATGCAGGTTGTGCTGCATCAGTTTCCCGGTGCGCAGGTGGAGTACAAATTCAAGTGCCGCAATGCCCACGCCACGCCCATGGCGGGCGGACCCGGTTTTGATCTGGCACCGTTTGCTACGGAAATCCGCGAAGAGATCCGCTCCCTGTGCAGCCTGCATTTTCAGGACGCCGAGTTGGCCTATCTGCGGTCCATGCGTTTCATCAAAAGCGATTTTGTGGACTTTCTCGGCCTGTTCCGGTTGAACGAAAAATACATCACGGTCACGGCGCTGTCCTCGGGCGAAATTGACATCACCATCCGGGGGCCCTGGCTGCACACCATCCTGTTCGAGATCCCGGTGCTGGCTATCGTCAATGAGGTCTATTTCCGCAACACGCAAAAACTGCCTGATCTGGTGGAAGGCCGTAAGCGGCTGGATACCAAAATCGGGCAGTTGCGTTCGGCAGGGCTGAGTGACCTCAAGATTGCCGATTACGGCACACGCCGGCGCTTCAGCAAGGCCTGGCATGAAGAGGTGTTGCGTGTGCTGAGTGTGCGCCTGGGTACGGCGCAAAGTCCGGGCAACATGGCTGGTGTGGCTGGCCAATTGGCAGGCACCAGCAACGTGCTGTTTGCGATGAAGCTGGGGTTGACGCACTTGGGCACCATGGCGCATGAGTATCTGCAGGCCTGCCAGGCGCTGGGGCCACGGTTACGGGACAGCCAGATTTACGGATTCGAATCGTGGGCCAAGGAGTACCGGGGTGATCTGGGCATTGCCCTCAGCGACGTGTATGGCATCGACGCCTTTCTGCGCGACTACGACATGTATTTCTGCAAGCTGTTTGATGGTGCACGCCATGACAGTGGCGACCCCTTCTCCTGGGGTGAACGCATGATTGAGCATTACACCCGCAACCGGGTTGACCCCCGTACCAAAACATTGATCTTCAGCGATGGCCTGACCGTACCACGCACCATTGAGCTGTACCAGCAGTTCCGGGGCCGCTGCCAATTGGCGTTTGGCATTGGCACCAACCTCACCAACGACCTGGGCTACGAGCCGCTGCAAATCGTCATCAAGATGGTGCGTTGCAACGGCCAGCCGGTTGCCAAACTTTCTGACACGCCTTCCAAAAACATGTGTGATGACGAAAAATACCTGGCGTATCTGCGCCAGGTATTCGAGATCACAACCAACGCATAAACCCATGACCAAACCCCGCATACTGGTGGCACGCGCCATCTTCCCCGAAGTCATTGAGCGCCTGAAGCAGCACTTTGATGTGGAGCCCAATCTCACCGATGAGCTGTTATCTAAAGCCCAGTTGACTGAAAAGCTGCGTGACAAGGTGGGCGTGTTCACCACCGGCGGCGAGCGAATCGACGCCGAGTTATTGGCCGCTTGTCCCAGCCTGAAAATTTGCGCCAATATGGCCGTGGGATACAACAACTTTGACGTACCAGCGATGACAGCCGCAGGTGTGCTCGGCACCAACGCCCCCGACGTGCTGACCGAGACCACAGCCGATTTCGGCTTTGCGCTTTTGATGGCCACTGCCCGGCGCATTTCTGAGAGCGAGCACTTTTTGCGTGCTGGCAAATGGACCCGCTGGAGCTATGACATGTTTGCCGGATCAGACATTCATGGCAGCACGCTGGGCATCATCGGCATGGGCCGCATCGGGCAGGGTATTGCCAAACGGGGTGCGCTCGGTTTCGGCATGAAGGTGCTGTACCACAACCGGTCCCGTCTGGTTGCGGTTACTGAAGCGGAATGCAAGGCCCGTTATGTAAGCAAGGAAGAACTGCTTAAGACGGCTGACCATGTGGTGCTGGTCGTACCTTATTCCGCGGCTTCACACCACACCATCGGTGCGGCAGAGCTGGCGTTGATGAAGCCCACGGCCACGTTGATCAACATCGCGCGTGGCGGCATTGTGGACGATGCAGCGCTGGCAAAGGCCTTGCGCGAAAAACGCATAGCTGCTGCGGGTCTGGATGTGTTTGAAGGCGAGCCCAAGGTGCATCCCGATCTGCTGACGGTGCCCAACGTGGTTCTCACGCCGCACATTGCCAGTGCCACGCTGCCCACACGGCTGGCCATGGCCAATCTGGCGGCGGACAACCTCATCGGGTTTCTTGTGAACGGCAAGCCGCTGACGCCGCTGAACCCGGAAGTGCTGGCCTAATCCTCGACCAACTCAAAGGCTCCTAATAGCTGGGGCTGGCCATTGAGGATCACGTCAACCCTGTGCGTGCCGGGGTAATGTTTGCGGGTGGTCATCTCCGCGAGTGACAGTTTCTTGGCGAGCTGCGCAGTTTCGCCAGGTGCCAGTTGCAGGGTTTTCAGCTTGAATACCTTGGCGCTGGTCTGGCCATTGGCCTTGACGTAGTGCACACAAAAATCCACCAGAACGCTCTGTGGTTTGGCTTGGGTGTTGGTGATCTCAAATGCGATTTCCACCGCTGCGCCCATCGCCGGCCGTTTGGGCTTGATTTGCGGCTTGCCCACCGATACCTGCGCCGCTTTGCCATAACCCAGCACGCCCAGCGCACCGCTCTCGCCGCGTTTGACGGCCGAGCGCAGGGCATGCCCAACGATCCACCGCCGCTCGTTACTCGCCCCCTTCAGCCAGGCCTTGGCGGTTTTCGCCAGCAGGTCCGGATGGTCCTTGCCGATGTCGTTCAGGTTGTTGGCGACCGAACGGCGTACATACAACTCGGGGTCGTCCTTGAGCAATTCCAGCAGTGCCAGCACTGGGGTCGGATCTTTCTGGAAATTGCGCAGCCGGGGTGCCCAGGGCAGGCGGGGGCGTGTGCCTTCCGATACCAGGCGCCGCACATGGGCACTGGGGTCGGTGGTCCAGGCCCTGAGTTGGCGCAATGTGGCCTCGGTGTGTTTCTCAATGAATGGTCTGATGCTGAATTCCGCCGTAAACCGCTGCGTTAACGCATGTTGCGCCCGCATCGACACGTCAAAATGACCCAGCCCGTACTCCGCCACAAACATCGTGTGCGGCATGAAGATAAACGAGGCCAGGCTCTGGCCGGGGTCGCGCCCGTGCGGCTGGTCCAGTGAATCCATCAGGATGGCGGTGGCCTGCGCGTAGTCGTCCGGCAAATGCACACGAAGCGTTTGGGCAATCTTCTTCCCACGTGGCATCAGCTCCAACTCGTCGTAGCCAGTAAGAGTGTCCCGCACAAAGGCCTTGCTGTTGAAGGACGGGTGCACAGCAGAGATCATGCTGGCAATGGCGCGTGGAACATCCGCGCCAAACTGGTTTTTTAAGGGTTCAGCCATGGGTGTTTCATTCAGCGTGTTTGAACAATTTGGTCAGTTGGCGGGTTGCATCAGGTCCCACAGGTTGCCGTAGAGGTCCTTGAACACCACGACTTTCCCGTAAGGCTCGTTTCGGGGCGTCTCAAAGAATTGCACACCGCGCGACTTCATGTGCTCGTAGTCCGCTTGGAAGTCATCGGTATGCAGAAACAGGCCCACGCGCCCGCCGGTCTGGTCGCCCACGTGGCTGCTTTGCTGGGGCGTCGAGGCTTTGGCGAGCAAAAGTGCGCAGCCGGTGCTGCCCCGCGGCGCGACCACCACCCAGCGTTTGCCACCCTGCGGTTTGTCTTCCACCAGTGTGAAGCGCAGGGCGTCCACAAAAAAGGTAATGGCCTCGTCGTAGTCGTGAACGAGGAAGGTCACGAGGGCGATGGATTGGCTCAAGACAGCAGTACCAGCGCGAGCCCTATAGCGGCTGGAATGGCCTGAATGAACAGGATTTTTTTGGTGGCTGTGGCAGCGCCATATAAGCCGGCGACCAGCACGCAGCAGAGGAAAAAGACCTTGACGCTTGCGCCACCCGCACCAAGGCTCAGGCCCCAGAACAGGCCAGCCGCCAGAAATCCGTTGTACAAACCTTGATTGGCCGCCAGAACCTTTGTGGCTGCCGCTTGAGCGGGTGTCTGTCCAAATGCCTTCAGCCCCTTGGGTTTGTCCCAGAGAAACATTTCAAGCACCAGAATGTAGACATGCAAAATGCCGATCAGGGCAACAACCACGTTGGCAGCGGTGGACATAGGTTCTCCTCGGATTGAATGGGATGTCACTATAGATGAGTTCGTGGGACTAGGTGGTTCGGTATATTCATGCTATTAAAATGATAGCCATTTGCGTATATTCCACGGGTTCTGGAGGCCTATTCTTATTTGAGAATCAGACAAATCCGGTTTTGCACAACAATAGAGGGGATGGAGACAACGGATTTGAATAATATGGTGGTGTGGTGGGTATTGGTACTGGGTGTGGTGAACGTACTGTTGCTGCTCTGGCTGTTGCTACGTCGCCCGGACAATAGCCAGGCGAAAGTGGCTGAGCAGGAGCGTGCGGCTATGCTGACGGTGGTGCAAACCGGTACTGAGCGGCTGGAACGCGAGCTACGCCGGGAAATCAGCGAATCGTCCCGTGGCGGGCGGCAGGAGCTGGCACAAAATTTGGCCACTTTTCAGCAGTCGCTGGTACAGCAGGGCGCCGAAGCCACGCGTACGCAAAACACACAGATCGATGCCTTTGGACAGCAACTGGCTCTGCTGCAAAAAACACTGTCCGACACTCTGACAACGCAACTCTCGGGTGTGAGCGAATCCAATGCCCGGCGCATGAGCGAGGTGCGCGAAACGCTGGAAAAACAACTTGCGCAGTTACAGACCACCAACGCCGCCAAGCTTGACGAGATGCGCGCCACGGTCGATGAAAAACTGCAAACCACGCTGCAAGCGCGCCTGGGCGAGAGCTTCAAGCAAGTGGCCGACCGGCTGGAGCAAGTGCACAAGGGACTGGGTGAAATGCAGACGCTGGCAGCCGGCGTCGGTGACCTCAAGCATTTGCTGACCAACGTCAAAACCCGCGGTATTTTTGGTGAAGCGCAGCTCGCAGCTTTGCTGGAGCAGGTTTTTGTGCCCGATCAATACGCAGCGCAAGTGGCCACGCGACCGGGCAGTAAAAACGTGGTGGACTTTGCCATCAAGCTGCCGGGCCGATCGGATAGCGGTGAGCCGCTGTGGCTGCCGATTGACGCAAAATTTCCCAATGAGGATTACGAGCGCTTGCTGGACGCGCAGGGTCGCGCTGATGTGGCTGGTGCTGAGGCGGCAGGCAAGGCGCTGGAAGCGCGCATCCGGCTGGAGGCTAAATCCATCGTCGAAAAATATGTGGAACCGCCGCACACGACCGACTTCGCCATCCTGTTTTTGCCGACGGAAGGGCTGTATGCCGAGGTACTGCGCCGTCCCGGTTTGATGGAAGCCCTGCAGCGCGAGCACCGCATTACGCTGGCGGGTCCGACCACGCTGCTGGCCATGCTCAGTTCGCTGCAGATGGGTTTCAGGACGCTGGCACTGGAAAAACGCTCCAGTGAAGTGTGGCAGGTGCTGGGTGCGGTGAAGACCGAATTTGGCAAGTTTGGCGGCATGC
>ENA-UOWO01006467-UOWO01006467.1-activated-sludge-metagenome-genome-assembly--contig:-NODE-6467-length-11969-cov-5.265066_pt1 | contig 11969 bp, 11 predicted proteins | sample MGYA00238148_ERZ761564 | MGnify/ENA primary metagenome ERZ761564 (study PRJEB28885, sample SAMN05720194) | activated sludge metagenome | isolation source: Anaerobic digester | place: USA...
CCACAGGACATAGGCCGTCAGCGCATAAAGAAAGCCGGGCAGCGTGTCTCCGGCAGGGGCGGCGGGGCGGGGCGGGGCAGGGGTGTCGCTCATTCCCCACCCCTAGCGAAAGGCCCCTGGGACAACCACCCCGATCTTGTGCCCCGCACAATCCCGACCGTTCCGCTTGGCCCAGATCTCCCGGCCCGTGCCGGGCCTATCCTTGCGGCAAGTCCCAGCCTGGCGGGGCCAGTTCGAACCCGTCGAACCGGAACCCGGGCGACACGGTGCAGCTTGCCAGCGTCCAGTCCCCGGTCGAGCGCGCCGCCTGCCACCAGCCCGCAGGCACCACCGCCTGCACGACCTCGCCGCCCAGCACGTCCGGCCCCAGCCGGATATCCCGTGCCGCGTCGATCCCCAGCGACAGCACCAAGCGCGCCCCTGCATGCCACAGCCAGATTTCGTCGGCATCCACCCGATGCCAATGCGACCGTTCGCCCGCGCGCAGCAGAAACAGGATCGCCGTCCCACTTGCCCGCCCGGAGACCACCGGCCCGACCCAGGTCTGCCGGTACCAGCCGCCCTCGGGATGCGGCTGCAACTCCAGCTTGCGGATGATCTCCTCGGCGCTCATGCCTGCCGCCATGTCCCGGGGGCAAGCCCGTCCAGCGTCCAGTCCCCCACCCGCCAGCGGATCAGCCGCAGGCAAGGCAGCCCCACCGCCGCGCACATCCGCCGCACCTGCCGGTTCCGCCCCTCGCGCAGGGTGACTTCGATCCAGGCATCCGGCACCGATTTGCGCACCCGGATCGGCGGCACGCGCGGCCAAAGCCAGTCCGGCTCGGCCACGGACCTGGCCCCGGCGCGCAAGGTGGGTCCATCGTTCAGCACCACCCCGGCGCGCAGCCGCGCCAAGGCCTCTTCTGTCACCACGCCCTCGACCTGCGCCAGATAGGTCTTTTCCAGCTTGTGCCGGGGGTCGGCGATCTGCGCCTGCAGCTTGCCGTCGTCGGTCAGGACGACCAAGCCTTCCGAATCCCGGTCCAGCCGCCCCGCCGGATAGACCCCCTTGACCGGCACGAAATCGGCCAGCACCGCCCGCTCGCCTTCGCGCGAGAACTGGCACAGGACATCATAGGGCTTGTTCAGAAGGATCAGCATCGTCCAGTCCTAGCCGCCACAGGCCCGGTTGCCAACCCATGCCCCGCATGCCAGCCTTGCGCCATGACCCGGACCCTGATCATCGGCGCAGGCATCACTGGCGCGGCGCTGGCCTTCCAGCTGTCCCGGCGGGGCGATGACGTGACCCTCGTCTCGACCCATGCCGAAGGCGGCCTTGCCTCGGCGGCCAGCTTTGGCTGGCTCAATGCGTCGTTCTTCCTTGGCCAGGCGCATTTTCACCTGCGGCATCAGGGCCTTGCCGCCCACCGCCGCCTGCAGGACCTGCTTGCCGGACTGCCGACCACCTGGCAAGGCTGCCTGTGGTACGAGGCGACCGGCGAGGCGCAAGAGGAAACCGCGACCGACCTTGCCGCCTTTGGCTACCGCGTCACCCGCCTGACCCGACCCCAGATCGCCGACCGGCTGCCCGCCCTTGGTCCGGTCCCCGACAGCGCGCTGTTCTTTCCCGAGGAAGGCGCTTCGGACCCGGCCATCCTTGCCCGCGCGTTGATCCAGGCCTCGGGCGCAGAAGTGATCCGCGCCACCGTCCAGTCCCTGTCGGAAAAGAACGGCAGGGTGACAGGCGTTCTGACCGATCTCGGGCCGATCAAGGCCGACCGCGTCATCCTGGCAACCGGCACCGGCACGCCGGCGCTGCTGGAACCGCTAGGCACCACATTGCCCATGCTGCAACGCCCTGGCCTGATGCTGGCCACCAACGCCCTGCCGCCGATCTGCCCCGTGATCCTTGCCACGCCGGACCAAGAGGTGCGGCAGGACGCCCAGGGCCACCTGCACGCCCCCGCTTCTGCCGGTCACCAAAGCGACCACGCCGAGGCGCTGGGCTCGTTCCCGGTCGTGATCAACGCCACGCTGCAGCGTCTGCGCGCGCTGTTTCCGGGGCAGGACATCCAGTTTGCGCGGCAGGCCATGGCGCTGCGCCCGGTTCCGGGCGACGGCCTGCCGGTCGCGGGGCAGGGGCCGCTGCCCGGCCTATGGATCGCGGTGATGCACTCTGGCGCGACGCTTGCCCCCATCGTGGCCGAGCTTCTGGCCGACGAGATCACGGGCGGCCCCGAAAGCCCGCTTCTGGCCGCCTTCCGCCCCGGTCGCTTTCAATAGATTCGGGGCGCCCCGGACAAGACGCCCCGGACTAGGCACCCGCCGCTGTCTTCAACGCCATCGGTCCGACGCTTCTGATGGCCCCACCCCCGGCCTGCGCGCGTCAGGGCTGGGAACACGCCCCACCCTGCAGGCACCCAAGCACGCGCGGTACACTGTCCGCAGTCGTGTCGATCAACGTCTGGCACGGGGTCGCAATCAGCTGATACCCCATGTCCGTCTCAAGCAGCCAGACAAGCCCGGTCTTCTCTGAAAGCTGCTCGACAGCGGTCGCGGTGTCGGTCCCGCCGATGTCACTGTAGTCTGGCAGGATCAGCGTCACCGGTGCCGACAGGGGCCGGTCAAAACCTGTAGGCGACCCGATATGCCCCGTGACCTGCCCGCGCCACGCCTTGAACCCCGATGCAAGGACCAAGTGCGGCCGATCTGCAGGGGCCAGCGTGACCGGCTGCAGATCAGAGAAACGGCCAAGAACCAGAACATGCGGCAGCCCGGACGCTTGCATGTCCTGGTAGGTGCGTTCGATCCCGGATCGGTCACAGGTCAGCGCAGCGGCCGGCCCGGACCACAGCGCCAGAAGCGCCGCCACCAGGCCGGCCGGTGCAGGGTTCATCCGGCTTAGCCCTTCAGGATGCTCCGCCCGGCATATTCCGCCGTCTCGCCCAGCATTTCCTCGATCCGGATCAGCTGGTTGTACTTGGCCAGCCGGTCCGACCGCGACAGCGAGCCGGTCTTGATCTGCCCGCAGTTCGTGGCCACCGCGAGGTCGGCAATCGTCGCGTCCTCGGTCTCGCCCGACCGGTGGCTCATCACGTTGGTGTAGCGCGCGCGATGCGCCATGTCGACGGCCTGCAGGGTTTCGGTCAGGGTGCCGATCTGGTTGACCTTGACGAGCATCGAGTTCGCACACCCGGCCTTGATCCCTTCGGCCAGACGGCGCGGGTTGGTGACGAACAGGTCATCGCCGACCAGCTGGATCTTGGACCCCAGACGGTCGGTCAAGAGCTTCCAGCCCTCCCAGTCGTCCTCGGAACAGCCGTCCTCGATGCTGATGATCGGGTAGTCCGCCGCAAGGCCCGCCAGGAAATCGACATTCTCGGCAATCGACAGGGATTTCCCCTCGCCCTTCATCTCGTACTTGCCGCCCTTGAAGTATTCCGTGGCCGCACAATCCAGCGCCAGATGGATATCCTCACCCGGACGATACCCCGCCTTCTCGATGGATTTCAGAATGAAATCAAGCGCGTGGCGGGCAGAGTTCAGGTTCGGCGCAAAGCCGCCCTCGTCGCCCACGTTGGTGTTGTGACCCGCTGCCGACAGTTCCTTTTTCAGCGTGTGGAACACTTCCGACCCCATCCGCACCGCCTCGCGGATGTCGGATGCGCCCACCGGCATGATCATGAATTCCTGGATGTCGATCGGGTTGTCGGCATGTTCGCCGCCGTTGATGATGTTCATCATCGGCACCGGCAGGATGCGGGCGCTGGTCCCGCCGACATAGCGATACAGGGGCTGGGCGGTGAACTCTGCCGCGGCCTTCGCCACCGCAAGGCTGACCCCAAGGATCGCATTCGCCCCAAGCCGCGACTTGTTCGGCGTGCCGTCCATCTCGATCATCGTGCGGTCGATGCCGACCTGTTCGGTCGCGTCAAAGCCGACGATCTCTTCGGCAATCTCGCCGTTGACGGCCGCAACCGCCTCCAGCACGCCCTTGCCCTTGTAGCGGGCCTTGTCGCCATCGCGGCGTTCGTTCGCCTCGTGCGCGCCGGTCGAGGCCCCCGACGGCACCGCCGCCCGGCCCATGCTGCCGTCTTCCAGCGTGACGTCCACCTCGACCGTCGGGTTGCCCCGGCTGTCCAGAATCTCGCGGGCGTGAATGTCGATGATCGTGCTCATGGGAAGCTCCCCTTTGGCCGAATTGCGCTCTCCCGGCCCGTTTAGCGCGCCTCACCCGGCATGGGAAGCACGGATCGCGCGGCGCTCGCGGGCAAAGGCGTAAAGCCCCGAGCAGACGATCAGCGCCGACCCGGCCAGCGTCGGCAGATCGGGGCGTTCGGCCAGGAAGACCATCCCAAGGCCCATGGAAAAGACCAGACGACTGTAACGGAACGGTGCCACGACCGCGACTTCTCCGGTCCGCGTGGCCTTTGTCACCGCCCAATAGCCCGCCGTCCCGAAGATCCCAGCGCCCAGCAGCACCAGCGCCTCGCTCCCGGTGACCATCCGCACGTCGCCACTGGCCGCGATCATCCCCAGCCCCAGCACCGTCACCGCCATCAGCCCCCAGGCCGACACCTGCGCCGTCGTGACCGACCGCGGGATCGCCCGTGCCGCAAGATCGCGCACCACGATCCCCGCGACCGAGATCAGGACCAGCATCGCCTCCAGCCGAAAGCCGTCGCCCCCCGGGCGGATCACCAGCAGCACGCCCGCAAAGCCGACCGAAATCGCCGTCCAGCGCCGCCAGCCGACCCGCTCCTTGAAGACCAGCGCCGCCCCCAGCGTCACCGCCAGCGGCAGCGCCTGCAAGACTGCCGCCACCGTGCCCAAGGGGACGGCCGCCAGCGCCGCCACATAGCTTGCCGCCGCGACCATCTCGCCCAGATTGCGGGCGATAACAGCGGGATGCAGCGCGTCCTTCACAAAGATGCCCTGACCCTGCCGCCGTGCCATCGACCAGAACACCGGCCCGCCCAGCACGCCCGACACCAGCACGATCTGCCCGACCGGCAAGCCGACCGCGGCCAGCTTCAGAAACAGGTCCTCGACCGCGAACAGCGCCATCGCGGCCAACATCAACAGGATGCCGGTCAGGTTCTCGCTGCGGGGCTGGCTGGGGGTCATGCGCCCCTTCTAGGCGGCAGTCAGCGCGATGGAAAGCCCCGCCGGGCACCGCGTAGGGTGGGCAATATTGCCCACCTTACCCGGTCTCCTGTCTTGCCCTTCGCCGGTCCACAGGCCACAACCGGCGCAACCGGAGGGAACAGATGCCGCGCAAGGACCGACTGGACGCGTTCGGAGGCTCGGTGCTTCTGGGCCTGACCCTGCTCCTGGCCTTCAACCAGGTGATCGTCAAACTGGTGAACGCCGGCCTGCAGCCGGTGTTCTTTGCGGGTCTGCGCTCGGCTCTTGCGATCGTCTTTGTCTGGGCTTGGCTGGCGTGGCGCGGCCGTCCGCCGCGCCTGACGCGGGCCACGCTGCCCGCAGGTCTTCTGATCGGCGCGGTCTTTTCGGCCGAGTTCCTGTTTCTTTTCCTTGCATTGGACCTGACCACCGTGGGTCGGTCCTCGCTGATCATGTATTCGATGCCGGTCTGGTTCGCCTTTCTTGCCCATTTCTGGCTGGGCGAGCGGATCACCCCGCGCAAGGCGGCGGGCCTGGCGCTGGCCTTCGGCGGCTGCACCATTGCCATCCTGTCGCGCCCCGCCACGGGCGAGGGGAGCCTGCTTGGCGATCTTTGCGCCCTGGGTGCGGCCTGGGGTTGGGCGCTGACCGCCTTCGTCGCGCGTCGCCCGGTGATGCGGGCGGAAGGGCCGGAGATGCAACTGTTCTGGATGGTCCTCGTCTCGACCCCGATCCTGCTTCTGCTTGCGCCCTTCTTCGGCCCGCTGGTCCGCGACCTGCAGCCCGTGCATCTGGTGGGTCTGGTGTTCCAGGCGTCGGTCGTGGTCGCGGGCGGCTTCATCACCTGGCTTTGGCTGATGTCGGTCTATCCCTCGGCCACCGTGGCTTCGTTCTCGTTCCTCACGCCGATCCTGGCGATCCTTCTGGGCGCGTTAATCTTTGGCGAATCCGTCACTTGGGCGATTCTTGTCGCCGCGGCGCTGGTTGCGGCGGGGATCGTGCTCATCAACCGGTCCGGTCGGGGCTAGGCCGACAGAATCGGCCCCGGCCTGCCATCCACAGCTGCACTCTCCAGCCAGCCGTCTTAGCCAAGACCGGCAACCCGGCCCGAATGCTGGCAAATCCCGCGCTCTTCACAAACCGCGCGAACTCTGTCCCCAAAGCTGTCCACACCCCCTGCGAAATGATCATGACAAAGGCGTGACAGCCCGCATGCCACGTCAAGAAGGAATATTGCGCGACCTTGCAAATAATTCCGTTGAACGGACCCCGCGAATACGACACTTTGACAACGCGGCCGGGGTTAGCACCATATCTAGTGCCGCCGAGGTGGAAGCAGGACAGGCAACGGCCACAGAGCCCCGGGGAAAACCGGGCGGTGGTCATGCGGCACGCATCCCTTCGCTTCATCAATTTCGGCTGGTTCGGCCGCAAAAAAACAGGAGTTCAGGGGCATGAAGATCGAGCGGCAGTTCACCACCGAAGCCACCGGCGCCTATGGCGCGATGGACTTTACCACCACCGTTTCCGAAATCCGCAACCCCGACGGCACGGTCGTCTTCCGCAACGACGCCGTCGAGGTCCCCGAGGGCTGGAGCCAGGTCGCCTCTGACGTGCTCGCCCAGAAGTATTTCCGCAAGGCGGGCGTCCCGGCGGTTCTGAAGAGGGTCAAGGAAAAGGGCGTGCCCGAATTCCTGTGGCGGTCCGTCCCCGATGAAGAGGCTTTGGCGCAACTGCCCGAAGGCCTGCGGATCGTCGGCGAGACCAGCGCCAAGCAGGTCTTCGATCGTCTGGCGGGGGCCTGGGCCTATTGGGGCTGGAAGGGTGGCTATTTCACCACCGAAGCCGATGCCCGCGCCTATTATGACGAGATGCGCTTCATGCTGGCCCGCCAGATGGCCGCGCCGAACTCGCCCCAGTGGTTCAACACCGGCCTCCATTGGGCCTACGGCATCGACGGCCCGTCGCAGGGTCACTTCTATGTCGACCACCAGTCGGGCAAGCTGACCAAGTCGGCAAGTGCCTACGAACACCCGCAGCCTCATGCCTGCTTTATCCAGTCGGTCAAGGATGATCTGGTGGGCGATGGCGGCATCATGGACCTTTGGGTCCGCGAGGCGCGGCTTTTCAAATACGGCTCCGGCACCGGCACCAACTTCTCCTCGCTGCGGGGTGAGGGCGAGAAACTTTCCGGCGGTGGCAAATCCTCGGGCCTGATGGGCTTTCTCAAGATCGGCGACCGCGCTGCCGGGGCGATCAAGTCCGGCGGCACCACCCGCCGCGCGGCCAAGATGGTGATCATCGACATGGATCACCCCGATGTCGAAGACTTCATCAACTGGAAGGTGATCGAGGAACAGAAGGTCGCCAGCCTGGTCGCCGGTTCCAAGATGCATGAGGCCCGCCTCAACGACATCTTCGCCGCGATCAAGTCCTTTGACGGCTCGATGGACGGCGCCACCGACGCCGCCAAGAACCCGGCGCTGAAAGCCGCGATCAAAGCCGCCAAGAAGGCGATGATCCCCGACACCTACACCAACCGCATCCTGCAATACGCGCGGCAAGGGTTCACCTCGATCGAATTCCCCACCTACGACACCGACTGGGATTCCGAGGCCTACATCTCCGTCTCCGGCCAGAACTCCAACAACTCGGTCCGCGTCACCGACGCCTTCCTCAAGGCCGTCAAGAACGACGCCCCGTGGGAGCTGATCCGCCGCACCGACGGCAAGGTCGCCAAGACCGTCTCGGCGCGTGAGCTTTGGGACCAGATCGGCCACGCCGCCTGGGCCTGCGCCGACCCCGGCATCCAGTTCCACGACACCGTCAACGCCTGGCACACCTGCCCCGAAGACGGCGCGATCCGGGGGTCAAACCCCTGCTCGGAGTACATGTTCCTTGACGACACCGCCTGCAACCTGGCGTCGATGAACCTGCTGACCTTCTTCCATAACGGCAAGTTTGACGCCGAGGCCTACGTCCACGCCTCGCGCCTCTGGACTGTCACCCTGGAAATCAGCGTGATGATGGCGCAGTTCCCGTCGAAGGAAATCGCCCAGCTTTCCTACGACTTCCGCACATTGGGCCTTGGCTACGCCAACATCGGCGGCCTTTTGATGAACATGGGCCTTGGCTACGACTCCGACGAGGGCCGCGCGCTTTGCGGTGCCCTCACGGCGATCATGACCGGCGTCAGCTACGCCACCAGCGCCGAGATGGCCAAGGAACTCGGCCCCTTCGCGGGCTATGACCGGAACAAAAACCACATGCTCCGCGTCATCCGCAACCACCGCGCGGCCGCTCACGGCACGGCGTATGAGGGCCTGAACGTCCCCGCCGTCGCCCTGGACCACGCGAACTGCCCGGACCAATCCCTTGTCCAGCTTGCGAAATCCGCCTGGGACGAAGCCCTGCGCCTTGGCCAGGAACACGGCTTCCGCAACGCCCAGACCACCGTGATCGCCCCCACCGGCACCATCGGCCTGGTGATGGACTGCGACACGACGGGCATCGAGCCCGACTTCGCCCTGGTGAAATTCAAGAAACTCGCCGGCGGCGGCTACTTCAAGATCATCAACCAGTCGGTCCCGGCTGCCCTTGAAACCCTCGGCTACTCGACCAGCCAAGCCGCCGAGATCGTCGCCCACGCCGTCGGCCACGCCTCGCTTGGCCAGGCCCCCGGCATCAACCACACCGCCCTCATCGGCCACGGCTTCGGCCCGCGCGAGATCGAGAAGCTGGAAGCAGCGCTCCCCTCCGCCTTCGACATCAAGTTCGTCTTCAACCAGTGGACCCTTGGCACCGACTTCTGCAAAGGCACCCTCGGTATTCCCGAGGAGAAACTGGCCGACCCGACCTTCGACCTTCTGCGCCACCTCGGCTTCACCAAGGCCCAGATCGACGCCGCCAACGACCATGTCTGCGGCACGATGACCCTGGAGAACGCCCCGCACCTCAAGCCCGAACACTACAGTGTCTTCGATTGCGCCAACCCCTGCGGCAAGACCGGCAAGCGCTTCCTGTCGGTCAACAGCCACATCACCATGATGGCCGCCGCCCAGTCCTTCATCTCGGGCGCGATCTCCAAGACCATCAACATGCCGAACAACGCCACCATCGCGGAAACCCTTGCCGCGTATGAACTTTCCCACTCCCTCGGCATCAAGGCCAACGCGCTGTATCGTGACGGCTCCAAACTCAGCCAACCCCTCGCCTCCGCGCTGATCGAGGATGATGAGGACGCTGAGGACGTCCTGACCAACGGTTCGCTGATGGAAAAGGCCACCGTGATCGCCGAGAAGATCGTCGAAAAGGTGATCGTCAGGGAAATCATCAAGTCGCACCGCGAAAAGCTGCCCGAGCGTCGCAAGGGCTATACCCAGAAGGCCATCGTCGGCGGCCACAAGGTGTACTTGCGCACCGGCGAATACCAGGACGGCAGCTTGGGCGAGATCTTCATCGACATGCACAAGGAAGGTGCCGGCTTCCGCGCGATGATGAACAACTTCGCCATCGCGGTCAGCGTCGGCCTGCAATACGGCGTGCCGCTGGAGGAGTTTGTCGAGGCCTTCACCTTCACCCGCTTTGAACCGGCAGGCATGGTGCAGGGCAACGACAGCATCAAGAACGCGACGTCGATCCTGGACTACATCTTCCGCGAACTGGCGGTCAGCTACCTTGACCGCACCGACCTTGCGCATGTCGCCCCCAAAGGCGCCAGCTTCGACGACCTTGGTCGCGGGGACGAGGAGGGCAAACGCAACATCGCCGAGCCCTCTGAAAACGCCGCCTCCAAATCGCTGGAGGTCCTGCGTCAGGTCGCTTCGACCGGCTATATGCGCAAGCGCGTGCCGCAGGAATTCACCGTCCTGCAAGGCGGAGTCGGGGCCACGGCGCTTGCCACCGGCACCGATGCGCTGTCGATGCTGATGCCCGAAACCCGGGTGACCGGCTTTTCCGAGACGACCAGCACCTTCGCCATCGGCACGGCCTCCACAACCGATGCGCGGGCCAAGGCCAAGATCCAGGGCTATACCGGCGACAGCTGCAGCGAATGCGGCAACTACACGATGGTCCGCAACGGGTCCTGCCTGAAGTGCAATTCCTGCGGCGCGACGACTGGCTGCAGCTGATCCCAGCGCGGGCAGAACAGAAAACGGCGGGCCAGGTGCCCGCCGTTTTCTTGTCTGTCTCAAGGCAAGGATGGGCGACCGCGGTCTTACCGGGCCGCGCTGCGGCCCATCAGCTGTGTCGCCATGTCGATGCGCAGGTTTTCCTTCTGCTGACGGACCATGCCCGGGATCAGGAACGCATCCACCAGCACCCAGATCGCCGTGATGATCAGCGGAACCAGCGTGAACAGACCGATGAACGTGATCAGCGCCAGCACGACGCCCGACCCGACATGACCCAGATAAAAGCGGTGCGCCCCGAATCCGGCAAACAGGAACCAAAGCAGATAGGCCACGCCAACCGACTTGCTGTCGTTCGCGACTCGTTGCTCGATCAGCATTTGCTGCTGTGTATCCAACATCCCAATGGACCCTTTTTGACTGCCGAAACCAAACTGATACGCCAATGATCCCACAAGAAGGCGAATTTCAGACGGAAATCTGGATGCTTTCTGTTCTCGCGCCCGCTCAGGCCCTGCCTTCCAGTCCTGCTGCAGCAGCGCCTTCGGCACCCGGGATCGGCATGGTGAAGGTTTCGGTAAAGCTGGTGTAATCGTGATAGCCCACCCGGGCAAGCGGGCGGATCGCGGCATAGTCCAGCTTGCCGTCCGCCGTCAGCACCCGATCATCGACATGGATGCGCATCACCTGGCCGAACACCACGTCGACCCAGCCATGCGCCGAGTTGCCCTGCAACCGGGTTGTCGACAGGTACTTGCATTCGAAATGGGCCGGGCTTTCGGCGACACGGGGGCCGGGCGCGTCGATGCAGGCGGCCCGGGTCACGCCAGCTTGCGCAAACTCGTCCACGCCATCGGGCCATTCCATCGCAGTGATGTTCATGGCGTCTTTCAGTGCGTAGGAACACATGTTCCAGACGAACCAGCCGGTTTTCTCGGCGTTGACCACTGTGTGCTTGCGGCGCCCGTCAGCGTACTGATTGGCCGCAAACATGACCATCGGCGGGTCGAACGTCAGGTTCTGCCATTGGCTGTAGGGGGCCAGGTTGGCCACGCCCGTGGTCGAGATCGTGGAAAGCCAGCCGATCGGTCGGGGCACGGTGCAGGCCTTGAACGGGCTGAAGGGCAGCGGGCAGGCCTCGCGGCCGGGGGCGTAGTGCATGGTCATCTCCTTGAGGCGGATGGTCGGGAAAAGCTGAATGTCCACATTCAACCCGTTGATTTTAAGGGGGCAGGAAGACTGTCAGCCGTGGACAGCCCCTAGTTCCCCAGGATCCCCGGCAGCCGCAGCCCATGCTCGCGGGCGCAGTCCAGCGCCGTCTCATAGCCCGCATCGGCGTGCCGCCAGACGCCCGAGGCCGGGTCGTTCCACAGCACCCGCTCCAGCCGCCGCGCCGCTTCGGGCGTGCCGTCCGCGACGATCACCACCCCGGCGTGCTGGCTGAACCCCATCCCCACGCCGCCCCCATGATGCAGACTGACCCAGGTCGCCCCCGACGCGGTGTTCACCAGCGCATTCAGCAAGGGCCAGTCCGACACCGCGTCCGACCCGTCCCGCATCGCCTCGGTCTCGCGGTTCGGCGACGCGACCGAGCCTGCATCCAGATGGTCCCGCCCGATCACGATGGGGGCCTTCAGCTCTCCCGAGGCGACCATCTCGTTGAACATCAGCCCCGCCCGATGCCGGTCAGATCGGAAGAGCACACGTCTGAACTCCAGTCACGCTACGTTA